>Ga0116204_1001460_pt1 | contig 13267 bp, 8 predicted proteins | sample LakKivwa52mmetaG_FD_94481 | JGI IMG/M metagenome (GOLD analysis project Ga0116204, IMG submission 94481) | Anoxic lake water microbial communities from Lake Kivu, Rwanda to study Microbial Dark Matter (Phase II) - Lake Kivu water 52m metaG | ecosystem: Environmental > Aquatic > Freshwater > Lake ...
CCGTCCACGGATCCCGAGCCATCCAAATCCGCGCTCCCTGGGTTCCCCCACTGTGACAGCAGGATGGCGAGATCGAGTGCATTGACCATCTGATCACCATTGAGATCGGCTGGATTGGCCGAACCATTCACAGTGATCGCCACTGTGAAGAGGAGCGTTCCATCGCCTTCACCAGGCACATCCTCATCGGTCACGAGCAGCGTTCCATTCACCGATGTGAGTCCAACAGGAAGACCAGCTGGATTGATTCGCAGCCGAAGCGTTCCAGGAAACTGCGCGATCATGCTCGGAAGCGGCGCGACCACCGATACTGGTGCGCCCGACGGCAGCGACACAAAGTCCGCATCAAGTCGCGATTGCAGGGTTGTCCATGCGACATTATGAAGAGGCACATCTACATCCTGCGCTGCACCACCTTGCGGAACGGACACGGGAATCGAAGTTGTGGTCACGATGCTGCCTGCCGCCCACGAGGGCCGTGCGCGCGAGATGACCGTGTACTCGCTGATGAGATCGACCGATGAGTTCTGAGCCGCTTCAGAGAGCGTCCATGCGGATGCCTGTGCTTCAGCGAGTCCCACAGTGCCTGTGTTCAACTGAAGCGTCGTGACCGCCTCCGAAGGTGCAAGCGGCGCAACGCCACTGCCAGAACCGAACAGCCCCGCAACACTCGTGACGCTGTAATCCAGTTCATCGGCTCCAATCGGTGTGACAACTGGCGCCACATTCTTCACTCGAACGGTGACCGGAACGGACGCACCTTGAATGACTCGCTGCGGAACACCCGTCATGGTCGCCGACATGACCGCCGGAACCTGATAGTCCACCAGCACGGGAACGTGATCGGATGCATCGAACAGCGACTGCGCGAGCGCATTCGACCGAGCCGATTCACCCACGAAGTAGTTGTTTCCACCCGCACTGATTGCCACGTTGTAGTGCTGGCCGTCATTCCCGAATGCGCGATAGGTGCCAGAGATGATACTGAGCCCCTCGTTGTCCAGTAGTTGTGCCGTGGCAAGGTGCAGATCAAAGCGATCATCCATGCCGCCGCCGACCAATCCAGTCTGAATGTCGCGGGGACTCTGTGTGTGCTTGATGGCATTCGAGGACCCGCCCCATCCCCCCGTGCCAAGCGGATCGAATGCTTGACCGTTACCGCTTGCCAAGAAGGCGAGATATGCCGCTTCACCATTGTTGTAGACATTGAAGTCGCCAACATAAAACGCACGCACGCCTGCGCCGAGCCCGTTCGCGTTGCTTCGCACCGCGAGAGCTCCACTCTCGCGAGTAGCCGCTGCGCTGGTGCCTGCGGCGAGGTGCATGCTGTACGCGTAAAAGCGCGCAGCCGACGACGAGTAACCGTTCAGCGAAAAGAGCCAGCGATCGCACGCACGACTTGCACCCGTGAAGATGTCTGCGTGCCCAGAAGTGATCTCGCTGATCGTCTCGACTCGATAGAAGGCGCACTGCGCTCCGCTGGCCGAGTCCTCCTGCGAGTTCGAGGTGTAGGTCGCTCGTAAGTAGGTCGCACCGAGTGGTGCAGCTGCGTTCACAAGACTTTGCAGGGCGGCTACCTGACTCGAGGGCACCTCTTGGAAAAACATGAGGTCAACGGGCTTGGCCCAACCTACTTTGTTATCGGAATGTGCTGCAGCAATCACCGCGACCAATGCGTTGGCTGATCCCTGTTGCCTCGCGATGTTGTAATTCATCACCCGCACCTGCGATGACGCGGTGGAAACCACAGCGGCCGCTGCCAAGGCTGCGGCGAACAGTGCATTGATTCGCACGAGGGCAACATAGCCCCAGTTGAAGGCCACGCCTATGGCAACTCTTCACTTTCGGCTAGAAATATCGGTCCGCCCCCCCCCAGATTGGAGATCTGCATGCGCATGACCACCCTGACCCTACTCGCATTCTGCTGCCTCGCCACCCCAGTCCATGCGCAGCAGGTCACACCGGAGATCGTGACCCTCGACAACGGGATGGAGTTTCTGCTCATTCCGCGCACCGATGAGCCGAACACCATCAGTGCGGGCTGGCTCGCCAAGGTAGGCAGTTCGAACGAACGCCCCGGCATCACTGGCATCTCGCACTTCTTTGAGCACATGATGTTCAAGGGAACCAACACAATCGGCACGGGCGACGCCAAGAAGGATGCGGACTTCCGCTCCGAGCAGAAGCGACTGCGGGATGCGATCAACAAGGCAGTGTGGACGACCCAGTATCAGCGCTACTTCCGTGGCGAGATCGACGATCCGTGGAACGCCGCGAATGACACGCCGGACCTCGCGGAACTTCGCGCGCAACTCAAGCAGTCCATGGAAACGCAGCAAGGACGGGCGAACGCTTCGGCGATCTCGACCATGAAGACGGATCTGTCGAAGATGAATCGCTCCACGCCTGAGGGCACGAAGGAAGCGACGGCACTCGAATCCAAGATCGCCGAACTTGAGGCACAACAGCGCGCCTCGGCGTCGATCGTGAAGGACGAGTTCGACCAGGTCTATACGAAGAGCGGTGGAAGCCGCATGAATGCGTTCACCTCCTATGACCTGACCTTCTACTTCATCACGGTGCCGAGCAACAAGTTCGAGTTATGGTGCTGGATGGAGAGCGATCGACTGAATGACAGCGTCTTCCGCGAGTTCTACAGCGAGCGCGATGTGGTGCATGAGGAACGCCGGCTTCGTACCGAAAGCACGCCCACGGGGATCTTCCAGGAGCAGTTCGAGGCGATGTTCTGGATGTCGAGCCCCTACTCGTGGCCCGTCATCGGCTGGAGCAGCGACCTGAACTCCTACACGATGGACGAGGCGATGCGCTACTGGAACACCTACTACCGCCCGAACAATCTTGTGGGCGTGATCGTGGGCGACTTCGACCCCAAGGAAGTGAAGCCACTCATCGCGTCTTACTTCACGCGACTTCAGAACAGCAACACGCCCGTCCCGCCGATCGTCACGCTTGAGCACAAGCAGATGGCGGAGCAGCGGATGAACGCCGAGGCGGAGTGTCAGCCACAAGTCGAAGCGCGGTACCACACCGTGCCATTCCGTCATGCCGATTCTTATCCGCTCGAGATGCTTGCAGGCATCTTGAATGGACGCACCGGTCGTCTTTACAAGTCAATGGTCGAGGGATCGAAGATCGCATCGACTGCGAGTGCACAGCAAGACTCACGACGAATGGCGGGAGCATTCTCATTCTCGGCAGAGACAAAGGGCGATGCCACTCCCGCGCAACTCGAAGAGGCGTGGTACCGCGAACTGAAGCGCTTGCAGGATGAACCCGTTGATGACGAGGAACTGCAAAAGGTGAAGAACAACGTGGCTGCGGACTCCTACCGCGGTCTCCAGTCCAACTTTCGCCTGATGATTGGCCTGGCGTACGCGGAAGCCCTTGGCGGTTGGGAGGAAATCAACGAACAGCCACGCAAGTTGCAGGCTGTGACCGCGGCCGATATCCAGCGAGTGGCGCGCAAATACTTCGATACCAACAACCGCTCCGTCGCGACATATCTGCGCAAGGCGAGCGAAGGCAGCACCAGCGCGGAGGATCCTGACATTGCGGCGCTGCCGGCTCCGATGCAGGCTCGTGCCCGCCAGATGGTGGCGCAGATCATGAAGGAGTCGGATGCGGTCGCGCTCCGCACTACGCTCGAACAGATGAGCTCTCAGGCAGCCCAGATGCCACCCGACAGGAAGCCAATGATGGATCTGATGATGAAGAAGATGCAGGAACGCGTAGCTCAACTCGAGAAGCAGGACGACTGATGAGGCGACGGACCATGCATTTCACGCCAAACAGCAGAAGGACACATCCAATGAATCACTCCCGACTGACCCGCTCCACGATCGCCTGCCTGGCTCTGACCGCCGCTTCGGCGGCCGCCCTCTCCACGGCGAGCACCTTTGCTGCGGGCGATCTGCCTGCGCGCCCTGAGAAACTGACGTTCCCCCCTCTGCGTTTCGAGGCGCCAAAGGCTGCCGCCTATCGCACAACGCTGTCCAACGGCACCCCGGTGTACATGCTGCCGAGCCACGAGTTTCCACTCATCAACCTGAGCATGACCTGCATGGGCGGAAGCAACCTTGACCCCGCTGATCGAGTGGGCTTGGCATCGATGACAGCAGCGATGATCCGTCGCGGTGGAACCACCTCAATGGAAGCAGAGGAGGTCGATGAGAAGATCGAGTTCATGGCCGCGAACATTGGTGTCGCGAGCGGTGATTGGCGTTCAACCGCATCGGTCGATGCACTCAAGTCCAACTTCGCGGATGGGCTCGGCATTCTTGTCGACATGCTTCGCAACCCCGCATTCGATCAGGAGAAGTTTGCCGTTGCGCGCGCCGACGCACTCGAAGGTCTGAAGCAGCGCAATGATGACGCGTCATCGATCAGCGGACGCGAATGGGGCTATCTGGTGTATGGCGAGAACCACTTTGAATCACGCCAACTGACGGGCGAGAGTCTTGCAGCGATCACGCAGGATGAAATGCGCGCCATGGCCGCTCGTATCTTCCATCCAGGCAACATGATCATTGCGGTGACTGGGGACTTCGAGCCGGATGCCATGAAGGCGATGCTTGAGAAGGCGTTCGCCGGCTGGGCTTCGGGCCCGCGAAACGCTCCACCTGACGCACCCACCTTTGATATGAAGCCTGGTGTCTTCTACTCGCAGAAGAACATCCCACAGGGCAAGGTTTCGATCGGCATGCGTTCGATCAACCGTGACGACCCAGACTATTTCCCATACCTCGTGATGAACGAGATTCTTGGCGGTGGTGGCTTCTCAAGCCGCATCATGCAGCGCGTGCGTAGCGACGAGGGTCTTGCGTACAGCGCAGGCTCGCGTTTTAGCGCAGGTCCGTTTTATCCAGGCGTTTTCCGCGCGGCGTTCGAGAGCAAGAGTCCCACCTGCGCTCTCGCGACAAAACTGATCATGGACGAGATCAACCGAATGCGCGACACGCTCGTCAGCGCGTCGGAACTGGAGACAGCCAAGAACTCTTTCGTCGAGACCTTCCCCAATACCTTTGCGTCGAAGGCGGGCACGCTTGGCGTGTTCGTGAGCGACGAGTGGACAAAGCGCCCCGCAGGCTTCTGGGAGACCTACCGCGACAAGATCCGTGCCGTCACACCCGAGGACATTCAGCGCGTGGCGCGCAAGCACCTCGATCCGTCGAAGCTGACGATTCTTGTGGTGGGCTCGTGGGAAGACATCGCCAAAGGAGATACGCAAGGTCGTGCGCGCATGGATCTGTTTGGTCCTGCAACGCGCCTTCCCGACCGCGATCCAGTGTCGCTCAAGCCGCTCGCACCTGCATCCGCCAACTCTGCCGCGAGTCAATCGACCTCACAGGGAAGTTGAACGCCCTGCGTTCGCTTCGTCACGGCTGCGATTTGTCGGTTGACTGACCGCGCTGTCCGAGCGCCCAAGTCAGCTCGGGCATTCGCATGATCCGTGCGGCGATCAAAAAGACGCCCCCACCTGCCACCACGCTGACCCCAAGCAGCATGGCGTGGCCGCTCCAAGTGGTCGGCTGCGACCAAAGCCGAATCGTGACGGCGAGCACCACTGCCATCGCCGTAGCGGCGAGTGCGGTTCGCAGCCAACTCCCGCGCACTTCAGGCGTGAGCACAGTGCCGGTTCGGCGCGAGAGCATTCGCATCAAGATCATCATCTGGATCGCGGCGCACAGAGCAGTCGACAAGGCCAAACCTGCCGTACGCAGTGGCGTCCAGATGAGCGTGATGTTCAGAAGGAAGTTCAGCACCACCATCGCAGCCGCGATCTTGATGGGTGTCATCGATTCGCCGCGCGCGTAGAACGCGCGCGTCAGAAGATGGTTCGCACTGTACGCCCATATTGCGGGGGCATACGCCAAAAGGATCGTTGCCACTCTTGCGGTGTCTTCCGCGGTGAAAGACTCCCCCTGAAAGACGACGGCGGTCAGTTGCGTGCGGACAAGCATGAGCCCAACGCTTGCAGGAAGCCCGATGAATGCAACAAGCCTCAACGCGCGTGCCACGGATGCGCGGAACGCAGCGAGGTTGTTTGCCTCACGCGCCAGCTGTGGAAAGATCGCCGTCGCGACTGATATGCCAAACACGCCCAGCGGAAACTCGTAGAGGCGCTGCGCGAATGAAAGTGATGCCATGGCGCCCTTATCGAGTGGATAGGCAACGCCTGCAATCGTCGGGCCAATGATCGTCGGATAGCTCGCGATCAGTCCATCGATGAAGGTGTTCACTTGGAGCACGCCGAGTCCGATCGCCATTGGAACAGCCTGCAGAATCACCGTGCGGAAGTTCATCCGTGCCGACTCATCGCTTCCCGGCGGCATCGCCAAGGACCCGTGCAGTCGAACCGCGCGCAATGCCAGCAGACTCCAGCCAAGTTGCAGCACGCCTGCGACAAGCACGCTCGACGCGACCCACACGATGTGCGAGGATGGCTCCAGTTCCCTCAGCCCAATCCACCGTGCCGCCGACGGTGCGAGTCCGACTGCACTGAGGACGATCGCCACGTTGAGGATCACAGGCGCTGCTGCCGTGGGACCGAATCTGCCATGCACTTGCAGGACTGCGCCGATCAGTGCCACGAGACAGACGAGTGGCATGTAGGGCAGCAGAACGGCGACAAGCTTTGCGGAAAGCAGCGCCGATGCAACTCCGCTGTCGGGCCATGCCGCGATCAAGACACCTTCGCCGATCAGACAGACGACCGAGAGGAAGATCGCGGTCCTTGAAAGCACGAGCCGTGCGACATGCCGAGCGACCGCGGGCTGCGAGTCCTCCAGCCTCGAATACACCGGCAAGAAACTGGAGGTCAACGCACCCTCGCCGAAGAGTCGGCGAAAGAGATTCGGCACCATGAACGCGAATGCGAACGCATCGCTCACCACGCCGACACCAAAGACACGGCTGAGAGCAGCATCGCGAGCCAAGCCAGTCACTCGGCTCAGCAGTGTGAGCACAGAGACCGTCCGAGCATGTGTTTCGAATCCTCGCGCCTTTGCCACGGTAGATTCTCCTCATCGGCATGATTCCGCACGCGGCGCAAAACATCCTGATCTCGCTACCCCACCGTTTGGGGCTTCTGTTCTCTTTGCTTCTGCTCATTGGCTGCAAGGGGCCACCCGAAGTAGTTCTGGAAAGCGATGTCCCCAATGTGGCTGGGTATGAGCCGCTTGTCACTCGGAATCTGCAGCGCGAAGAGGGACGCATTTCGGGAGTCGAGGTGCTCTACCGAGGCGACATCGACGATCCTGTGCGGCAGGTCAACGACACGCAGTCGCGCTTCAGCGCGCAGGGTTGGACGCTGGTGTCAAAGCAAGCGCGCGGAGCCGCCACCGTTCTGAACTTTCGCAAAGACAGCCGATCAGCTCGTGTCGAGATTGCGATGAACCAACTCGATCCGATGACGAGCCCCGCCCACTTGCAGGTCTTTCCAACGCCACCCCGACCGCCAGCAGCCTCATTCAGCCTGCCAGCCCCAACGAGCGCCGCACCATCGACGGGGGCTCCGGTCGAGGGCTTCGCGCCACCCACTCGCTGAACCCGCTGCCTTGCGGCATCAAGCGTGGCGCAGTGCTGCACAAGCGGACTCGGCCGCCAGCCTCCCCGAACGCATTGCACCTTCGATCGAACCATCGGACACATGATCGCCCGCGATCCACACTCCCGAAGCGTGGCGCATCGAAGGGCGAATCGCAAGATCCTCGGGGTGCTGGCGAGGAAGCGCGTGGGCGATCCGCTCGGTCGCCACATGCGTCCACTCCCGCACGGCTGAACCGAACCAACTCTCCATTTGTGTGCGAGAGCGTGACTCCAACTCCGATTCGGACAGTTCGCAGAGGTCCTGATCAATCACGCTGCCACTCACAAGCGACTCGCCGTGCGGTGCATGATCGGGCCAGACACTTGTAGGCGATACAGCATGATTGACTGGGCCGCGTCCAGTCCCATTGAGCAACAACTCTGGTCGTCGCAGTACAGCGGGGCACTGCGCGGTCTTCACTCTCCATGTCATCGTCACGGTGCTGCACCAACGACGCGCCGAAAGTGATGGGAGCAACCGTCGCGCGGAGTGTGCATCGCACGCAACGATCACTTGCTGCGCGGAGTGGACCTGCCCCGCTGAGTCCACGACCGACCAACCGGCGGCTGCTGGATCCGCCCCCATCGACTGTGCACCACACTTCACCAACACATGGCAGCGCGACTCATGCGGCAGTGCTTGCCGAAGCTGCTCGGAGACTGCCCCCATGCCACGCCGCGGCAGCGTTGCACGCCCGCGTGCAAACATGGAGAGTCGCCACGCGAACGGCGCCGCGTCATAGCCGAGTGTCGGGTCAAGAAAGACACCGCCAAAGAAGGGGCGGAAGAATGAATCCATCAGTTCACGCGAAACACCACGCTTCAACAGCAGCTGTTCCGTGCTCATGCCGCGACATGCGTTCGGATCAGGGATGTGAACGCCCCACGCCGCGCCCAGTGCCATCGGCAACAGTGCGGCAATATCACGCATCGACAGCAGGCCACTGAACAGTCCCGCCACGCCGCCCGCTGGATGCGCCAGTGGATGCGCAATACTGCGGAAGCGTTCACCGTTCCACACACGGGCGCCTGCACGGAGCGCGCGCACCTCCAGTGCATCCCAGTCGATGAATCGCGCAATCTCCGTGTATGACGACAGAAGCACGGCGAATCCATGGTCGATCGTGCAACCATCCACGATACGACTCGACACACGCCCACCGATCCGATCACTCGCCTCCAACAGTCGCCAACTCACACCGGAGCGTTCACACACGATTGCGGCACACAAGCCTGCGACACCGCCACCAATGATGAGGACCTGCGGGCGAACCATGTGGCGATCCTAGGCAGTCGATGGCAAAGCAGTCGCGTGCGGAGTGCGCGTATGGATTACGAACTCGGTTCCACACTCTGGGCATCGCCCAACTCCATCGATTGCATGAACACTGCAGAGCGTGTACCCACATGCCAGACACTGCTGACCTTCGACTGCCTGTGCGCGTGCAATCGCCGACCGCCCCAGACGTATCGTGAGACCTATCCACGCCAATGCGTACGCGTAGGTGAAGAGATCCCGCATGTCCGCGGGTACCACAAGTCGCTCGCCGCGCCACACATCTATCAGCAGAAGTGCAGCCCATACAACGACAGCGAGCGTGCCGACGGTCACGAACGCCACAGCCGCTGCACGCATGCCGTGCAACAGCAGGAAGCGGCGCAAGCGATTGCGGTCGCGACTCCACAGTGCGGGGAGTGCGACCCACTGTGTGCGAAGCCACGGCGCTCCACATGCCGTGCACTGCCCCGCTGCGCCAGCCGCCACGATCGAACACCCGCACTTCAGGCACGCATGCGCTTCGATGATTCGCTTCGTCATGGCGCGATGACCGGCCCGCATGGTCCAATCCACCCCCACCGCCGCAAAAAAGATCGCACCGAGAAAGAGCGTCTGAAATGGTTTCGCATCCTCGAGCAGAAGTCGCGAGAGTGTCATGGTGATCGTGCCCCCTGCGAGCGCACCGAGCACCCCTGATGTGGCCATCGCAAGCCAGGTGAATGGTCGGTCAAACAGGCGGCGCTCCGCCGCGAGACGAAGAGCGCCACGAGGATCGCCCGCCTCTCCCCGCGCAGGCACAGAGCACCAAAACAGAAAGGTGCATACGGCAATACCCACGAGGTCCGCGGTCCAATCGTTCCATGAAGTGTGCCGAAAGAACGGCGGCAGCGACTGCGTCCACTCATCAACCGATGCAAACAGGGCCATCGCAGCAACGAGATGCCACATGCGAGCGAACCATGCCGTCCTCCAGACGAGGAGCGTCAGCACCCCGTAAGTGACCGCGTGAAGCACCTTGTCGCTCGGCGCCTCGGTACTCAGCCGCAGGCGTGGCCAGTGCGTCGCAATCAGGGTCACAAGCACACCACCAAACGCGAGAGAACGCCAGACGAACATGCCGCGATCACCCATCCGCAGCTCAGTGGTGCGGGTCATCATCGGACCGCGCGCACGATCACGCAGCAGGAACCGCAGCGACTGCGATCGCCTCGGTCGCGGATGGCCAACGCGCACGCAGCGCGCCCGCAAGCGCCTTGTAATCCGCCGCACCCGCGCACTGCGGCGCGTAATCAAAGATGGTCTTGCCGAAGCTCGGTGCCTCAGCCAACTTGATGTTGCGACGCACGGCCGGGCGCAGCACGCGCGCATCCTTCCACGGCAGTCCGCTCGCACGGAAGCGTTCGAAGTAACCGTCCATTTCCTCGACTACCGCGCGCCCGTGACTTGACTGCGACTCATGCATGCACAGCAGCACGCCAGCCACTTGCAAACGCGGGTTCAACGCACGCTGCACGAGCAGCACGGTCTCAAGCAACTTCTCGAGTCCACGCAGAGCCAAGTACTGCGCCTGCATCGGCACGACCACCTCATCCGCGAACGTCAGCGCATTCACCGTCAACACGCCGAGGCTCGGCGGGCAATCGAGCAGAATCACATCGAACGAATCAATCACCTCTTCCAGCCGCTTTGACAGCAGGTGTTGCATGTCGGGCTGCAGTGCGAGCTCGCCCTCCACGAGCGCCAGTTCGGTATCGCTCGGAATGAACCAAAGATTGGAACGCGCCTCATGCACGAGTGAACGAGCAGGAGCGTTCGCGTCCATAAACAGATCGCGAACTGTCGGCTGATCGGGTGCCGGCTCATGTCCGAAATGCAGCGAGAGGTTCGACTGCGGATCGAGGTCGACGACAAGGGTTCGCAAGCCATCAAGCGCGAATGCCGCGCCGAGATTTGCGGTCGATGTGGTCTTTCCCACACCACCCTTCTGATTGAGGAGCGCGATGACCCGAGCACGCGGCTTCGGCGAATCATTCGCCGCCACTGCTGAGGCCCCGACCTTGGCGCCTTTGGCACGATTCATGGCGCAAGTGTAACGCTCGTCAGGTCCCAACTCGAGAGGTCCAGAGGGACACGCCTCGCCACAGGGCGTGCCCACGGGGGCGAAACGCCGGCAAACTGGCGGCGCGCCCGAAGAGGAATGGCGCTGCCTTGACACTCAAGCGTGCGTTCCATGGCGAGCCCGATCTTCGCAGGTGCCCCACGGCCGCATGAAAGCCACGTCATCGGCAGAGGGATTCGAACGCGCCACCGATCCGCCGATTGGTGGATACCGATCTCCTCGCCATAGTCGCCACCAGTTGCCCGAGTGCCACCATCACGCGAACATGTCAGCGAACGAACCGTGTCGCTCTCAACCGTCACGGTGATTCGATCCGATTGAACGACCGCGGCGGGATCGAAGCGCGCCTCGATCAGAAGCTCCCAACCACTTGGTCGCCGTCGCAACACAGCGGATGTGATCCACTCCGTTGGCAGCGGCGCAGATGCACCTGAACGAATCTCGTCGAGCGTGACGGCAGGCAGAAACACACCAAAGTCGATGCTCGGTGGACGCACAGCAACTCTGCCGAATCCAACGGGCAGCAATGCCGTGGTCTGCGCACAGTCGACAAGAAGAACAGGCATACTCCGAACCTGCTGCTCCATCGACGCTCGTGCGCCGGACGCTTCCGTGCGCTCGCCAGGTGGCAAGAGTGCCGCGAGCCCATGCGCCTCAATCGCCTCACGCAACTTTGGATCAATCAGCGCCAACTGCTCGGTCTCCACCCGCTCGCGCGGAACCGCGAATGACTGGAACGACTCTGGCGCAACTTCTCCCTCAAGCGATGGCGTCCGAATGTTGGGCCATCGAAACGCAACAGTCAGCGGCTCACTGCGTGGGTTCGCAACGGAGACATGAACGCGCTCGCCATCATCATGCTCAAGCCAGCAAAGCGGTTCCGCTCGCGCATCGAGCCAGAGCCGCGCACCCTCCGCCAACACCAGTCCATTTGCCCTTGGATCGAGCAATGTTCGAAGCAACTCATCCAGCAAGCCAGCGCGAGTCTCCCATGCACCGAGCGTCACGCTTTCACCGTCGAGCGCTCCGTGGCAGCGACCGCCCACCGAAGCGATCACGCATTCCGCAAGTTGCGCCTCATTCTCATGCAGTCGCGCGATGGCAGCTGACCACAGTCCTGCAATCGCCCGCGCATACAAGTGGTCCACATCCCCACCGACCCACTCGGGCACTTCGCTGCCATACCACTGCGCCACCAGTGCAGTTCGGAAGTGCTGATCGGCCAGCGATCCGTCCGGCAGGTCCTCCGCGCGAAGCAACCACTCATCGGCGGCACGCTCCGGTGCGCGCCACGCATCAAGCCAGAAGGGATCGAGCCGCTGATCACCGATCCAAAGCGGTCCGTCGCCGTCACCGGGCATCGGCGCAAGCAGGACTACGGGCTTGCCGTTCTGCGGCGCAGTGGTTCCCGCGCCGTTTCGGATCGCAGTCCAACCTGTACTTGAGCCCACACGCGGCTCGATGCTCGCCGTGCGTCCTTCGATCGTTCTTCCGTCTGCCATGCGAATCGCCACCGCAGCAGGCCAGGATCCGCTTTCATTCTGCAGTGCAACTGGCACCATCAGAACGCCGCCGCGCACCGCCACGGGCTGTGTCTCGCGCGCGACAATCCGCTGGGTCTGCGGGAAGTGCGTGCTTTGCTGTGTGACCACATCCTGCGAGCGCGCAAACTCCGATTCGCAGAGTGCCAGCGCGATCGACAGAAGCGCTGGACCTGCGCGCAGCGCGCGCACATGCATCACGAGCCCTCGGACTCCAACGCCCGTCCGAACATGGCGCCAAGCCTGCGCTGGCGGTAAAGAAAGTCCGCCGTCATACGCGGCTGCACATCATCACCACGCTCAATCAGGAAGGAACGATCAACCCCCTGCGGCAGCGTTCGAGCCCATGCCGCCGCGTCGGGCGCCTTGCTTGCGAACGCACGCTCCGCCTCGTCTTCAGTTGCCACTGTCACTGGCTGCGTCGCAGAGACTTCGATTGGCGCGGGCACACTTGGCCTCGTGGGGAGTCGCGGTTCGACCATGCCGGCAGCCGCCGAGTCGCTGCCAGGCTTGCTGAGCGCCGCACCCGCACGCGCGGGAACGACTTCCGTATTCACACGCGCGTCCACACGAAGATCCACCTCCCGCACATCGACTTGCGTTGGCTCACCCGCATTGTGGCTGCGTTCAAGTCGAGCGTCCTTATGAACCCCAACACTGCCTGCAGGCAGCGCGCCGATGCGACGGATTGAAGACCAATCCGGCTTGCCGATGTAGTAC
>Ga0116204_1001461_pt1 | contig 13259 bp, 14 predicted proteins | sample LakKivwa52mmetaG_FD_94481 | JGI IMG/M metagenome (GOLD analysis project Ga0116204, IMG submission 94481) | Anoxic lake water microbial communities from Lake Kivu, Rwanda to study Microbial Dark Matter (Phase II) - Lake Kivu water 52m metaG | ecosystem: Environmental > Aquatic > Freshwater > Lake...
CTCCTGCCGGCTTTTCCGCCGACAGAGGCTGCTTCCTTTGGCCGCCCTCCTCCGCAGAGGGCGCGGGAGTCGCTCGACTCGCCGCATCCGCAGGCGACGCCACCGTCTCTTTTCTGGGCGGATTGACCGCTGGGGCAGCCTGCCCGGTGGAAGGTTCGGGGGTCTTGTTTTTTGCATCACCGCTCCGGCTTCCCGGCGCCGCTCCCCCCTTTTTCCCCCCCAGTGTTTCGTAAAAAGTCAGATTGAATTTCTCTTCACCGGGATCCGGTGCATCCTTATCCGCCGCCTCCGGCTTAGCGGCGACCAGACGGTCGCGGATCAGCTCCATCATGCCGGAAGCATAACGTTCCGGATAGGCATCCATGTGCTTGCCTACGACGACGCCGATCAGAAAGCCGGAAAAGAGCAGAAAGGACATCCCGACGATGAACAAGACCAGCCCCAGCTTGCCCAGCCGAAGTTCAATCACGCGCCTGTTTTTTAAAGCCATAGTTTCAAACGCCGCCGTTACATCGTCTCCGGGGTGGAGACCCCCAGCATGGTCAGGGCGTTTTCCAGAACGGTCCGTATGGACTTGACCAGAAACAGCCTGGCCCCTGTCAGGGCGCCATCGTCGGAAATGACTTTCGTTTTGTTGTAGTAACTGTGAAAAATTGCCGCCAGGTCGTTCAGGTAAAAGGTGAGACGGTGCGGCTCCAGCGTCCGGGCCGCCCCCTCGACCGCCTCGGGGAAACGGGTGATCGCCTTGATAAGATCGATCTCCTCCGTCGCTTTCAGGAGATCAAGCTTCGCCTCGCCGTAAAGCGGCGCCGTATAGCCCCGTTCGGCCGCCATCCGGATGATGCTGCAGATCCGGGCATAGGCGTACTGGACGTAGTAAACGGGATTTTCACTGGACTGCCGCTTGGCCAGTTCGAGATCGAAATCGAGGTGACTGTCGGAACGCCGCATGAGGAAATTATAGCGAGCCGCATCCTTCCCCACCTCATCGACGACCTCGCGGAGGGTGTCAAACTCGCCGGAGCGGGTGGACATCGCCACGGGTTTCCCGTCCCGCAGGAGGTTCACGAGCTGGACGAGGATCACCTTCAGCGCGTCTTTCTCATATCCCAGGGCCTGAACGGCGGCCGACATCCGGGGGATGTAACCGTGATGATCGGCGCCCCAGATGTCGATCAACGTATCGAATCCCCGGAGAAACTTGTTTCTATGATAGGCGATATCGGCGGCAAAATAGGTCGGATCCCCGTTCTGCCGGATGACGACCCGGTCCTTCTCGTCGCCGAAGGCGGTCGTTCGAAACCAGAGAGCCTCCCCCTCGCGATAGACGAAGCCTTTCTCCTGAAGCATCCCGAGGAGTCTCCCCACGCCGTCTTCACGGTAAAGCTCCCGTTCGCTGAAATAAAGATCGAAAACGACGCCGAAACTCCGGAGATCCTCCTTGATCCCTTCGAGAATCACCCCCCCGGCATAGGCTGTCAGGAGGGGGATCGCCTCCTCGGTCTCCATATCGAGATAGCGTTCTCCCTCGCGTTTCAGAAGCTCCCCAGCCAGGTCCCGGATGTACTCCCCTTTATAGCATCCCTCGGGAAATTCCTCCTCCCGGCCCAGGAGTTCCCGGTAGCGCAGGAGAACCGATTTCCCCAGGTTGTTCATCTGGTTTCCCGTGTCATTGATGTAATATTCCCGAAAGACGTCGTACCCGACGGCCGCAAGGATGTTCGCCACGACGTCTCCCACCACGGCGCCCCGGGCATGACCGATATGGAGGGGTCCCGTTGGGTTGGCGCTGACAAACTCCACCTGGATGCGCCGGCCTTTGCCCAGGTCCGACGACCCGTATCGGCTGCCTTCGTCATCCACTTTTTTCAGGAGGGAAAACCAGCAGCCTTCCCGGATGAAAAAATTGATGAATCCGGGACCGGCGATCTCCACCTTCTCCAGGACCTTCCGGGGATCATCGATCCCATTCAAAAGAATCCCGGCGATGTCACGGGGATTTTTTTTGGTCGGCCTGGCAAGGACCATTGCCACATTCGACGCGTAATCCCCATGGCCGGGATCCTTAGTCCATTCCACCTCGACTAAGGGAAGCGCCGCCCCGGGAAGGAGGCCGTCAGCGACAGCCGATCGAATCGATCCCTCCAGAAGTGTGACTAAAATCTGTTTCATCAGTGTGTCTCTTGACTGCTTTCACGACCTTTTGAGATTTTCTTCACGAGATCATGTTCCTCAAGACGAAAAAAGTTGGCCGCTGGGCCAACCGATGCCTTTTTATCGAACCGAAACCAGACCTGCCCGGCGGTGGTTTGGAGTATCCGCCTTTTGCCTGTCCGCTCGAAAGCGAGGCGGACGGCCCTACCCTTCCCGGCATGCCATTTCCACCGCGTCGATATCCTTCTCCTTGATGGAAAGGTCTCGCGAATAATCCTGGCAGCGGACGCAGCCAGATCCGTCGGTCACGATGCTGTACCGCTTCTGGCAGTTCTCGCGCCAGGCGCAGATCGAGCAGTATTTCTTCTCCGTCGTCATGATCCTTGCACCTCCCGAACCAGCCGTTTCCCGCTGCAGTTCGGGCGTTACCCTATCTTCATATGGATTTGAAGTCAAGAGAATTGATGAGCCTCTTACCCCTCGACAAAGAGACACCTCATATATTATGCGCCCGAAGAACGGGGACGGCTGTTGAGTCTCATAAGAATTGCTTCCAAGATTTTGTGATAAATTTCTGCGCCGTGGCCGGCAGGACGGCCCCGCTTGGTTGATATGTAAAGGTTGTATTACCGCCGCCGCTCCCATTAAAAGTGGAATCCCCAAGGGTTGTCAGAAGATTATTTGAAGCGTCCCTCGTCCGGGCAACCACTACGGCCCCGTTAATGATCGTGTTGCCTCCAATCCGCAGCAGTTTGCCCTGCCCGATGCACAGGATGATGCCACTGTAGCTGAAGTTGAATTGCAAACTGAGTTGCCCGGTTACGATCAGAACCCCCGCGCCGGAGGCGTCGGCAGTAAGAAAGGCATCCCCTTTCACGACAACAACCTTTCTTTCCGAGGTGTTGCCGAGCGGAACGAAGCGGAGATCTGTCGGTGTTGCGAGCGAACCGGTCTCCGTATCGGCAATGAGCGTCAGCTCCCTGTACAGTTTCTCGATACCGCTGACGGAGTTCCAGGCGGGGTCAATCGTCGGCGCTTCATTTTTCACACAGTTGGCACCGGAACCCGGAGCCGTGTTGCAGGTGTAGTCATTTAACCTGCTTTTCGCGGTGAGTTCGGCGATGACCGCGTTACGTGAGGCATCCGAGGTAAGGGCAACAGCGGATGCCGTGCCGCCATTGACCGTCGAGGCCATGGCGGTCATAGTTTCAAAAGAGATGCCGGGTCCCGGAATAGTAAGCATTCCGGGGATAGGAGGCAGCAGCTGTTTTACGACGGCCTGAACGACCGCCAGGGCGTTGTTCGGACCCTGGCCGAATGAGGTCAGTGTGACCTGGAGGTTCGTATCCGTGATGTATGTCACTCCACCCGGCTCTGTTGAATCGTTTGTCAGATAGACGCGATACGTCCCTCCGCCAAAAGGGGTTTGTGCGATGGGAACGTCGTCGGTCACAAAGGCGCCGTTGGCAAAGAAATTGGCCATATTTGTGCTGTCGGAAAGTTGATTATTGGCGCCCACCCTCGCAGCGAGGGCCTGGGAGAGGGTGGTGCCTCCAAGAGTCAGAGTCAGGAGTTGCGCCCTGGCCTGTTCGATGCCTGCCTCCGCAATATAGAAAGCCTGTGCGCCGCTCCTGTAATTACTGCTGATTTTCATGTCGGTCGTGCTGGTCATGACGGCCGTCGTCCCCACCAGCGACAAAACGGAAATCAGAAGCAGGCCGACGACGAGGACCATCCCCTTTTCATCTCCGGGAGACTTGCGCGGGTGTCGTTTTACAATCATCGTCATTCCCCTTCTGTCGTCAAAAGGCAAGATTCCTCGGCGCGACGACGGAGATCAACGTATACGTCCTGTAACCGCCGTTGGGTGAGTACGACGGATCGGGCCTGGTGGTTCTCCCGGTGATCGTGATCCTTATCCGGCGTACATCGGCGGAAGCGGCGGTCACGCTGCCGCTGCCGTCGAGGTATTCGAAGGTAAAAGCGTCAATATTTTCCGCAAAGGGCTGCGCCCCGGCGCCGATGTTTCGGGTAATGCGTTTATTCGCCGCATTGAAGACGTATACCGTATTTTCCTGGCTGGTGGCTTGAATGATTCCGTCCGGTGGATCATTCGGATTTGCTCCTCTCATATCTGCCTTTATCTGAAGTTGCGAACCGCTCACCGTCACGCCGCTGAAGTCATTTGCGCCGTCCGTATCGGAATTCACCCCGACGGGATCGTATCCCGCCATTCCGACTTCCCGCGCCAGCATGTCCATAGCGGCTCTTACGCCCTGCTGCATAGCCACTATTTCTTCCTGATTGCCGAAGGCCTTGTTCTGGATGGTAAAGACGTTGTACATCGCGCCGAGGACCACCAGACCGACCGTCATGGCGATCAGCATTTCGATCAGCGAGAAACCCCGGGGTCCGGCATGCGAACCGTTCGCCTTTGAGAAGATTTTTTTTCCAGGGCTTTTCCTCATAAAATAACCACTATCCGGCCACAATCGTCGTCAGGGAGACGTTGCGCAGGGCGCCCCGCCAGTTCCACCGGACAATCACCGTAATCGTTTTCATGCCGGCGGCGGGGGAATCGACCGTTACGCTCCATACTCTTGTGTAGATGGAATCGGCTGTGGATGTGGTCTGGACGGTGGAATCCATCTTCGCATAGTCGGTTCCTCCGGCCAGAGCAGCATAACCGGTATTTTTTAGTTGCTCCATTCTATCCCTAGCCAGCGTCGTTGCGGTCGTCATCGCCTTGCTCAGGGAATTGGACTGGATGACGATCACCGTCGTCGATATCACCCCCAGGAGCGCCGCCACCAGGAGAAAAACGGCGACCAGGATCTCAATCAGTGTAAAACCGCGATTGCCGGTCGGCTTATACATGGTCTTCATCGCTTTATCCCGGCTGCTGTTCCGATTCAATATCGCTCTCCACGCGGCGGTTCCAGGATCGGCATCGTATGCTACGGGGCGTCGTCGATCTTCACACGGCCGGTCGACGCCGCCTTGACGTATTTCGAAACGCCCGTCCGCGAACTGGTCACGGTAACGGTCGTCCCGATGGCCGTCCCTCTCGGAAAAAATATGGGGTTCCCCGAAGCGGCCAGGGCGACATCGTAATACTCCTTCCGGATGTCCCTGGCGGTCGCTTCGCCGGTGACGGTGTATGTGTAACTCGAAGTGAACGCGACGGTGACATTGATATTCTGGCTCACCGCCTTCTGCCGGGCCGCCATCAGATCCGACATCACCATCCGCGCGGCGCCCTTGAGCCGCCGCTCCGCCATGTAATTCGTGTAATTTGGCGCGGCAATGGCCGAAACGATCCCCAGGACGGCAACGGCGATCATCAACTCCAGCAGGGTAAAACCCGTTTTATTGAATCTTTTCATGAAGAAACCGGCCCTTATGGGCATCATAAGGGATGTCCCGGCGCAATGTCAACAGGAAACCTCAGGAGGAAAACGTTGCCTAAAAGAAAAGTCCGGTCAGGGTGGTTCCGAAGAAGAGGTAGAGGACGGCCGCGATGCAGAGAAAGGGGCCGAAGGGGACCGCGTACCGCATGTCCTTGCGTTTCACCAGGATGATCGCCACCCCCACGACCGCGCCGAGCAGGGAGCTGACCAGGAGGATGAACAGGAGGGATTTCCAGCCGAGAAAAGCGCCCAGCATGGCAAGGAGATTCACATCCCCTCCCCCCATCCCCTCCCTCCCCGTCAGCGCCTCGTAATAGACGGCGACGAAATAGAGGATCCCGGCCCCGATCATGACGCCGAGAAAGGCGTCTACGGCGGAAAGTCCCATGAAAAAAACGGCGAGAAGGGCAAAGACCGGGATGCCGCTGAGGGTGATCGCATGCGGGATGATCTGCTGATCGAGATCGATGAACGTCACGACGATCAGCGCGCAGACGAAGACGAAAACTGCAAGAAAGGCCGGCGTCAGACCGAACTTCCGGAAGAGAAACCAGGCGAAGGCTGCCGTCAGGAGCTCGACCAGGGGATAACGGGGTGAGATCCTTCCCCGGCAGTCCCGGCACTTTGCCCCGAGAAGGAGATAACTGATGATCGGGATGTTGTCATACGGGCGGATCGGATGACCGCATTGCGGGCAGCGCGACGACGGGGAAACGATGGAGAGTCCTTCGGGAATCCGGCAGATGCAGACATTGAGGAAACTCCCTACGGCGGCGCCCGCCAGGGCAAAGACGGCCGGGAGCCACACCGTGGCGAAGATCTCGCTCCATGATCCCGTAAGGTAGCCGTCCATCAGCCGTCTTTCCTCTGCCAATCATAGGGGATATCGTTCTTGTGGGGATGGACCCGGAACTCATCGGGTTCCCGGTAGTTGTAACTGTCTGTCGGCGTGTTCACAACCATCGCCTCCTCCTCGGAGATGCATTTGAACCCGTGAAAGACCAGGGGCGGGATATGGACAAGGATCGGGTTATGGACACCCGCGAAAAACTCATTGACCTCCCTGAAGGTCTTCGATCCCTCCCGACCGTCGTACAGGACGATTTTCATCATCCCCCGGACGACCGCCATGTTGTCGGACTGCTTTTTATGGTAGTGCCACCCCTTGACCACGCCCGGATAGGCGGTCGTCATGTAGACCTGGCCAAAACCGGAAAACATCTCGTCATCGGCGCGGAGGATCTCCATCAGTCGTCCCCGCTCATCGGCGATCACCTTCATTTTTTTGATCAGCACCCCGTCGATCATCTTTTTTCCCCTTTTTCAAAGTTGACGCTCTCGGATAAAGTCATGTTTCCCCTCCCGTGGCGGGAGGGTATCGAGGGGAGGGATTTTTTTAGACTTTATGCGAGGCCGTCAAAGTTTGTTCGCCCCCGTCTGCGCCACCATTTTCCCCGCATGCTGGAGGGAATCGAAGGTTCCTGCATCGGTCCACCATCCTTCCAGGACATCCCAGGCGATCTTCCCCTCGCGGATATAAAAATTATTGACATCGGTGATTTCCAGTTCCCCCCGCTCCGAGGGTTTGAGGGTCTTGATGAAATCGAACACCCGGTGATCGTACATGTAGATCCCGATGACCGCATAGCCTGAAGCGGGGGACTTCGGTTTCTCATCGATCCGGATGATCTTCTCTCCCGCGAAGACCGGCACGCCGAAACGCTCGGGATCCGGCACTTCCTTGAGCAGGATGCGGGCCCCTTCCTTCTGGGCCCGGAAAGATTCCACGGCCGAGCGGATATTCCCCTCGATGATATTATCGCCCAGGACAACAACGAGTTTGTCATTATCGCTGAAATATTCGGCGAGACTCAGCGCCGCTGCGATTCCGCCCTCCCCTTCCTGGTAGGTGTAGTTCAGGTGCCGGAGACCAAATTCCTTTCCGTTTCCCAGAAGACGGAGAAAATCGCCGGCGCTGTTCCCGCCGGTGACGATCAGGATCTCGTCGATCCCGGCGTTTACCAGGGTCCGGATGGGGTAGTACACCATCGGCATATTGTAGATCGGCAGCAGATGCTTGTTGGTCACCTTCGTCAGGGGATGCATCCTGCTCCCCAGACCTCCCGCTAAGACGACACCCTTCATACCTTTTCTCCTTTCGGCCCAGCCATCGGTGGCGCATCCATAGCACATTTTCCGAATCGATCACAACAGGAAAACCGCGAATCGTGTACACCACGAATCGTCATGCCATTTGGAAATCATGTTCCTGAAGCGCGCATTGGAGATTTTTCGGGGCCCCTGCCCCCGCAGCGCAGCGCCGGATTCTTTACTAAGCCGTACGTCTTCGCAAAGAAAAACCCGTTTATTTCCGTATCGGACGTGCTATATATAGCAAGGGTCGACCTAATTCACCCGGGGAAAAGCAGGTCATGGCGGAAACAAAAAACGGCAGAAGCGATGAATATTACATGCGTCGGGCTCTTCGACTGGCCCGGAGAGGGGAAGGTCGCGTCAGCCCGAATCCGATGGTCGGCGCCGTGATCGTCCGTGCAGATCGGATCATCGCGGAGGGATACCACCGCTGCTGCGGGGAAAACCACGCCGAGATCAACGCCATCGAAAACGCCACGGAGACGGTCGCGGGGGCGGCCTTTTACATCACCCTGGAACCTTGCAGCCACTTCGGAAGAACCTCCCCCTGCGTCGACGCCCTCCTCGCCTGCCGTCCCGGACGCGTCGTCGTCGGGACAACCGATCCGAATCCCCTTGTCTCCGGAAAGGGCATTCAGATCCTCGCACAGAACGGAATCGAAACGCGGATCGGGGTTCTCGACGAGGCCTGCCGCCGGTTGAACGAGGTCTTTTTCAAATACATCCGGACCGGCTTCCCCTTCGTCACCGTTAAATTTGCCCAGACCCTCGACGGCCGGATCGCGACGGCGACCGGCCATTCACGTTGGATCAGCTCGCCGCCGTCGCTCCGTTTTGCCCACCGGTTGCGGAACTCCCATGACGCGATCCTCGTTGGGGCGGATACCGTCCTTATGGACGACCCAGAGCTGACCTGTCGCCTCGTCCGGGGCAGAAACCCCCTCCGGATCGTTATCGATTCACAGTTGCGGACATCCCCGGAGGCGCGCATTTTCATGGAACAAAAAGACACCCGGACGATCGTAGCCACAACCCGCCGGGCCGCGGGTGAAAGGCGGCGGCTTTTTGAGGAAAAGGGGATCGAGGTGCTGGAGATCGGAGAAGACCGGGCGGGCCGCGTGGACCTGCGCATGCTCCTGGCCGTCCTCGGGAAAAGGGAGATCTCCTCCCTCCTCGTCGAGGGCGGCGCCGCTGTCATCACCGCTTTTTTAAGGGAAAAACGTGCCGACCGCCTGGTCGTGATTCTCGCCCCCAAGATTGCCGGCGAGGGGCTCAATGCCGTCGGCGACCTGGGCATCCGGCAGATGGAAGACGCCCTTCGCCTCTCCTTTCGGCGGATCACCCGCCGGGGCGACGACCTCATCCTCGATACCCGGTTCAATCCGGATGAAATCGTATAGCGCAGCATCCGAACTTTTTACGAAGCCGCCAATCCGGAGCCCCGATCAGCCGAGAGAGGCGACCAGAAGCTCCGCCGCCCGGATCCCGTCGAGGGCCGAAGCGATGATCCCCCCCGCATAACCCGCTCCTTCGCCGCAGGGAAAGAGGCCCGTCGCGGTCACGCTCTGGCCGTCTTCACCCCGGACGATGCGGACGGGCGAAGAGGTCCGGGTCTCCACGCCGATCAGCGTCGCCTCCCCGGTGACGAACCCCGGCATCTTCCTTTCGAATTCAACAAACCCCCGTTTCAGGGCCGCGACGGCAAACGGGGGAAGGAGTTCCCGCAGATCCGCACTCCTGAATCCGGGGCGGAAACTGCACCCTTCGACGGGCGGACCCTTTTTGCCCGCCAGGAAGTCGGTCAGCCTCTGAACCGGGGCGAAGTAGTTTCCGCCGCCGGCCGAAAAGGCCAGTTCCTCCCAATGTCTGCGGAAGGTTAAGCCCGCCAGCGGACCTTCGCCCCCCAGGTCCTCAACCCGTGTGTTGACGACCACGGCGCTGTTGGCATACGGACTATCCCTGCAAAAACGGCTCATCCCGTTGGTGATCACCCCTCCCTCCCGGGCGCTGCACCCGATCACCAGGCCTCCGGGGCACATGCAGAAGGAATAGACGGATCGATCCAATGCTTTAATGCTGGCCGTGAGAAAATAATCCGCCGGGGGAAGATCTCGATGGCCGGCCCAGCGCCCATACTGGATCCGGTTGATGGCCTCCTGGGGATGTTCGACGCGGAGGCCGACGGCAAACGGCTTCGGCGTCAGGGCGACTCCTTTTTCCGCCAGCCTTCCGTACGTGTCGTCGGCGGACTGACCGGTCGCCAGGAGCAGATGGCCCGTCCGGATCTCCTCAGAGCCGTTGACGACAATCCCGATGAGTCTCCCTCTGTGGATGATGAAATCCGTCGACTTCGCCCCGAAGCGGACCTCGCAGCCCATTTCGATAAGCCGATTGCGGAGGTTGACCACGACCTCCTGCAGACGGTCCGTCCCGATGTGAGGGCGGGCGTCGACCAGAATATCGGCGGGCGCCCCCATGTCGGCCATCACCCGCTTGACCCAGGCGGTGTATGGGTTTTTAATCCGACTGGTCAGTTTTCCGTCGGAAAAGGTCCCCGCTCCGCCCTCGCCGAAGTGGACATGGCTTTCAGGATTGAATATGCCCTTCTCCCAGAATGAACGGACATCGGCGCGCCGATCCGAAACGGTCCTGCCCCGCTCCAGGAGGAGGACGGGCATCCCCTTCCGGGCGAGGGTCAGAGCGGAAAAAAGCCCCGCCGGTCCGCAGCCGACGATCACCGGCCTGAGCCCCGGGGCGGGGAAGCGTGTTCCGGAAGGCCCCGCCGGTCTTTCATCCGGGGCCTCCGGTTCTTCGGTCACGGTCACGCCCGCTGCGGACTCTCCGACGGGAAAGGGGGTTCCCTCCGGAAGGCGGACAGCGACCAGGTAGACAAAACGGGGTGGGCGGGCGCGCCGCGCATCGATCGATCTCCGAATCACATGCAGCTCAGTCACCCCCTCCGCAGGAAGACCGAGGAGCGAAGCGACACGAGCGGGAAGGAGTCCCTCCCCCTCGCCGACCGACAGAGTTAAGCCGTTGATCCTCAATACCATTGTCACTTCACTGTTGAAAAAAACAAATCGCTGTTATAGATACCTGAGAGAAGTGCGGAAAAATGGCGAGCAGCGCCCTATGCCTCCGCCCGAAAAGGAAACCCATGCCCTGGTATGCCGTCCATACGCGAAGCCGCCACGAAGACCGTGCCTGCCTTGGTCTGACCCAGAAGGCCTTTCACTCCTTCTTACCCAAAATGGAGGTCTGGAGCAAGCGAAAAGACCGCCGGAAAAAGATGATGATCGCCATGTTTCCGGGGTATCTCTTCGTCGAACTTCCCATTCTGAACAATGAAATCAAGGTGGACGTCCTGAAGACCTTCGGCGTTGTCCGCATTCTCGGAAAACCGCGGGGCTCGGAACCGATTCCGATACCCGACGCCACAATCGACGCCATCCAGCGGATTGTTCGCTCGAAGGTGGAGGTGCAACAGTTCCAGTATCCAAAGGTCGGCGAGCCGGCCCGGATTGTCGACGGCCCCTTCAAGGGGGTCGAAGGCCTGGTCCTCAAGACGGACTACGCAAAGGAGCTCTTCGTCATCGGAATCGAACTTCTCCAGCGCTCCGTCGCGATCAAACTGGAAGGGTTTCAGATCGCCAAGCTCTGATTACATTTATGAGCAATGGTCTTGAGGTTCATCGGCTTTTTCGATAAAAGCATTTCTTTTCTCGGCCTTATGGCGACAATGTTGCTCTATCCATACGACTGCATGCCGCGTGTACCGCATTTCGTGCACTTTACCGCAAATTCATCATCCGTTGAGCTCGAATACAAACCGTTTGGGGCTATACCCCGATCTCTTTGAGCCTCTTTATGCGTAACGTTGGGGATGCAGTCTGATCTCTTTGAGAATATCGTCCACGATCCGCTCCTGATCGTATTCGCACTTCCATCCCCATTCCTTCCGGGCGATGCCGTCGTCCAGGGGGTTCGAGAATCTATCAATGATCTTCTGGCGTTCCTCGTCGACCTTGAAGTCGATCCTGGCGCCGGGAACCTTTGCCCTCACCAGGTCTGCCAACTCCTGGGCGCTTGCGGCGGGGGTAGGACCGGCGATGACGTAGTTTACCATCTTGATGTTTTCGAGTGGCGCCTCCCCCAGCATCACAATGGCCCTGCCCGCGTCCTTGAAGTACATGACCGGGCAACGGGTCTCCGGTTTCACGTACATGGTGTAAGGGTTCCCCCTGCCACACTCCTCGATCACCCACGCGTTGTACTGGACGATGCCGGGCGTTTTGACCCCCGGCCCAACAATGGAAGGGTATCGGACCCCCCGATAGTCCAGGCCGAACTTTCGCTTGTAGAACTGACCCAACAGCTCCGAGAAGACCTTGGTGCACCCGTAGAAAAGCTGGGGCCGCTGCAATGTGTAGTCGTCCACGAAGGACTCGCGGATATCCAGTCCATAGGTGGCGATGGTGCTGGAAAAGAGCACCTGGGACACATCGAACAATTTTGCCGCCTCCAGCACATGGAATGTCCCCATGGCGTTGGCCCGGAAGGAAGCCGCCGGATCGGCATCAGAAGGCACCGAGAGCATGCCCCCAATGTGATAGACCACCCTGGGCCTGAAGGTTTTAACCACGTTCAAGACGTGGCTGAAGTTGCCCAGATCCCCGCGGACCACTTCCACCTGGCTTGCCACATCATCGAGCAGCTTTGTGGAAGGGTTGATATCGAAGACAACCGGCCTCTTTTCCCCCATTTCCAGAAGGATGCGCACCACCTGCGCACCAATGAACCCGGTTCCACCTGTGATCAAAACGCTCATGGCAGCCTCCTATCATCACTGAACCCTTTGGATATCAATGGACATTGTGGGTCTTGGATCTGTGCCTCATTCTTGGTCGTCGGACCTGTCCCAATAAAGCGCCTTCAGTCTTTTCAGGAACTCCTCATCCCGTTTTCTAAGGGCTTCATCCAATTGCTCCCTGGAGAAATCCAAGGCATAATCGTAGAAGCCCTTTCCCGTCTTAATCCCATAGTGGCCTTGAGAGACCAGGCACTGGAGCGCCTTGGGCGCTTCTGTGGAACTCTGAATCCTGGGAATCACGTTCTGGTAAGCCTTGAGCCATACATCCAGTCCTCCCAGATCCATGGTGAGCAACATCCCGATGCTGGCCAGGCGAAACCCGATGCTGCCCTTGATCGCCTTATCGATATCTTCGGCGCTGGCCACGCCCCTTTCGTAGAGGTCAATGACCTCGCGGGCCATAGCGATCTGGATCCGATTCACCAGGAACCCCGGCAGTTCCAGGTTGATCTTCACCGGGAGCTTTTAACTTCATTCTGCCTCTTCTCTTCTGTCTTCCGGATTTCAGTAATTCACCTTATCCAACCCCTTGAGATTGAGGATCCGTCTGGCCTCATCAGGGGTCGCAGGCTCGATCCCGAGTTCCCTGGCGATCCGGCCGATCTTCTCTACCTGTTCGGCATTGCTCTTGGCCACGCGGCCCTTTTCCAGATAGAGGCTGTCTTCAAGGC
>Ga0116204_1001463_pt1 | contig 13252 bp, 12 predicted proteins | sample LakKivwa52mmetaG_FD_94481 | JGI IMG/M metagenome (GOLD analysis project Ga0116204, IMG submission 94481) | Anoxic lake water microbial communities from Lake Kivu, Rwanda to study Microbial Dark Matter (Phase II) - Lake Kivu water 52m metaG | ecosystem: Environmental > Aquatic > Freshwater > Lake...
AATATCGGTGTTCGTCGTTTTGTTATCGAAAACCAATCTTCCCAAGAATATTGCTCTACTTACTCACACGGTGGTGGAAAAATTGGAGTTTTGGTAAAGCTTTCCTCTTCCGCACCTTTAGCCCAGCCAGCAGTCCTAGAAGAATTGGGAAAAGAACTCGCCATGCAAATTGCTGCCACCTTTCCCTTGGCTATAGATCCCTCAGGTATTGCTCCTGAAATCCTCTCAAAAGAAAAAGAAATCGCGCGCGAACAGACTTTGGCCGAAGGCAAACCAGCAAATATCGTTGACAAAATTGTTGAAGGTCGCATGGCCAAATACTATAAAGACGTATGCCTGCTCCAACAACAGTTCGTCAAAGACTCTTCCATAACAGTCCAGGCTCATATTGCAGCAGTTGCCAAACAACTCCAAATTTCGGATCTCAAAGTAGCCAGCTTTCACCGTCTACAATTGGGGCAATAATGTCCAAAGCCCGACGCATTTTGCTCAAACTGAGCGGTGAAGCCCTTGCTGGTACACAGGGTTTTGGGATAGATTCCGCCATTATCGAATCGATTGGGCGTGAGATCATCGAAGTACATAACCTGGGTATTCAAATTGGTATTGTTATTGGCGGAGGCAATCTGGTGCGAGGCGTTTCAGCAAGCGCCCAGGGGTTTGACCGGGTCACTGCAGATCACATGGGGATGCTTGGAACTCTGATTAATTGCCTTGCTATGCAAAACACCCTCGAAAAATTAGGTGCCTACACACGGGTTATGACAGCTATTTCCATGCCCGAAGTTGCAGAAACCTTCATCCGAAGACGCGCGGTAAGGCACCTCGAAAAAGGTCGCATAGTTATCTATGGGGCAGGAACAGGTAACCCTTACTTCTCAACTGATAGTGCCGCAACGCTCAGAGCCATTGAAACTAACTGTGACATCATCATGAAGGCTACAAAGGTCGATGGTATATACAATAAGGACCCCAAAAAACATTCTGACGCTGTAATGTACCAAAACCTCACTTTTACCGAAGCTATCAATGATCAGCTTGCGGTCATGGATACATCATCTATAGCCTTGTGTCGCGAAAATAATTTGCCTATACTGGTTTTTAATATGAACACCCCAGGGAACCTCGTAAAAGCCGCAAAAGGCGATAAATTGGGAACTCTGGTCACCGCCAACTAGGAAAATCATATGCTCGATGAAAAAGCACTTGCTCAACGGATGGAAAAATCTCTTGAGTCCCTTAAAAAAGATCTGGCCAAAGTTCGCACTGGCACAGCCACTCCTTCCATGCTGGATTCCGTACGCGTTGATTATTACGGAACACCAACAGCAATAGCTCATGTATCGAGCATTACTGTACCAGAACCGCGTACCCTCGCTATACAACCCTTTGAGCGGAATATGATATCTCAAATTGAAAGAGCTATTCTGGCCTCCGACCTAGGTATAACTCCAGCTTCTGATGGTTCGGTTATCAGGATCACTCTTCCCATCCTAACCACTGAGCGCCGGCAAGAACTCACTAAAAAAATCAAGTCTATTGGTGAAGATGCCCGCGTATCCATCCGCAACATTCGCCGTGATGAAAATGAACGCATCAAAAAAGAAGCAAAAGAAATTAAAGCTTCCGAAGACCAAGTCAAACAGTTTCATGACAAGGTTCAACTGCTTACCGATAAATACATAGCTCAAGTCGACCAAGTAGTTGCAGCCAAAGAAAAAGACATCATGCATGTATAAGAGTTTCCTTTGAACCCAATTTCATCTGAAGAGAGCAAAATACCTGTACCACGCCATCTTGCTGTTATTATGGATGGAAATGGTCGCTGGGCTAAGCAACGCGGGCAACTTAGAGTTTTTGGCCACAAAGAAGGGACCAAGGCTACCAAGCGATTAGTTAAATCTTGCGGGAAATTGGGGATAGAGTTTCTTACCATCTATGTTTTTTCCTCGGAAAACTGGCAAAGGCCAAGCTTTGAGGTTAATACCTTAATGCGTCTTTTGGTTGAAAAACTCAAGGATGAAATTGACGAGTTAGATCAAGAAAACGTGCGTTTACGGGCTTTGGGCGACTTGTCCCGCTTACCTACAAGCACGCGTCAGGAACTCGAATGGGGTATGTCAAAGACGAGTACAAATACAGGCCTACAGCTAATGTTGGCGCTTTCGTACGGTGGACGCCAGGAGATTGTAGATGCTACCCGCTCTCTGGCTGAAAAAGTTTCCCGTGGTCTAATTAAACCCGAAGAAATTAACGAATCTGTTTTTTCCTCACACCTCTATTTACCAGATGTACCAGACCCCGAACTGCTCATCAGAACGGGTGGTGATATGCGGATTTCTAATTACCTGCTTTGGCAAATAGCCTATACAGAACTCTATGTAACACCCACCCTTTGGCCCGATTTTGATGAAACTGAGTTGCTTAAAGCTCTGGAGAGTTTTGGACATCGTCAGCGCCGTTTTGGAAAGGTCCTTTAGGCATCAAATGAACCCTGAATTAAAAACTCGCGTCCTTTCAGCATTTATGCTCCTAGGACTCAGTGTTCTCATGACCTCGTGGTATGCCCCACTCCGTGCCCTCTATATCGTTACTCTCATGTCGCTAGGTGCGTGGGAATATGCACGCGTCTGGAATCACCATGAAATCCAACCCCTGGCTAAATGGGTTCCCATTGCATTTTCCCTGTTTGTTGCAGTTTTTCTTTTTGCACAAACACCCTATCTCCCCCTTTCGCCCCGGGGCCTCAATCTCTTTGTTTTATTAGGTGTTTTTGCTTTGGTTTTACATGCCTTTTACCATATACAACTCCAAGGAATCTTTCCATGGATCAGTTATCATATTTTTGGTTTTGTGCTCCTCGGTTACGGGTGTGGACAAGGCCTAAATCTCATACGATGGGAAAATGGAATTCATGCTATTCTTCCCTTTTATGCCACTATTCTTTGTATGTCTGCCGCTGACACCGGTGGATATTTTGCTGGAAAAACTTGGGGCAAACATAAATTAGCCCCTTCCTTAAGTCCCAAAAAAACCATCGAAGGCTTATTAGGTGGATGCCTGGCTTGTATTGTTTTGACAGCCCTAGCCTTTCCCCTTCTTCCCAGTATGGGTTTGTTCGAAAGAATGGGCCTAGGCCTCACCCTCTCCCTGAGTGCTCCTGTGGGTGACTTATTTTTCTCCGCTCTCAAGCGCTGGGCTGGTATTAAAGATTACTCTCAACTTATCCCTGGCCATGGGGGTATTCTCGATCGATTCGACTCACTCTTCTTTTCCTTACCTCTCGCATACTTGTATATTAATCCCTAATTCATGAATATTCAAAATCTCTGTATACTCGGAGCAACTGGTTCCATTGGTCAAAGTACATTCAAAGTCCTAGACCAACATCCCGAGCGCTTTACTGTGCGTACCCTTGCCGCCTCAAGTAATGTAGAAGCCCTTCTTCCCTTAATAACTAAGTATCGGCCCGAATATGTATGTCTCTTTTCTCCAGAGGCAGCGAAGCGCTTGCGCCAACATTTTCCCCAGCTTAGAGTGGGAAGTGGTCTCGATGGTCTCGTAGAGGCGGTTACACATCCTAATGTAGATACTGTCATCAACGGTTTGGTGGGCTCAATTGGATGTCAACCTACTTTGGCCGCTATACAAGCCGGTAAAAAAATAGGTCTGGCCAACAAGGAAACCTTAGTTATGGCTGGCGATTTAGTAAATGCCACTTTAAAAAAGTTCCCTCAAAGTAAATTGCTTCCTATAGATTCTGAACACTCTGCCATTATGCAGTGTTTGTCTGATCGCCCCCCAACCGAGGTAGATTACCTCACCCTTACAGCGAGTGGCGGACCCTTCCGTACAACTCCATATAGTGAATTTTCCAAGATCACACGCGAAAAGGCCCTACAACATCCCACCTGGTCAATGGGTCCCAAAATTACAATTGATAGTGCTACACTCATGAATAAGGGACTTGAGGTTATCGAAGCACATCATCTTTTTCAGATGCCCTACTCACAAATTCAAATAGTGGTACATCCGACTTCCACCGTTCACAGTATGGTACAGTTTAAAGATGGTTCACTCATGGCTCAACTGGGATGTGCTGATATGCAAGTTCCCATTTTACACGCCTTAACCTACCCCGAGCATTGGCACCTCAATGTACCCCGTCTTAATTTAGCACAACTGGGTAAACTCGAATTCTTTGAACTTGAAAAAGAAAAATTTCCCTGTGTAGGCCTAGCCTATTGGGCTGGCGCAGAAGGGGGCATCTATCCGGCAATACTCAATGCTGCTAACGAAATTATTGTAGCTGCCTTTTTAAAAGATCAACTTTCTTTTATTGACATACCTAAATTCCTCGAAAGAGTACTAAACAAGGCTGAACAAGTAAAAAACCCCAACCTAGAAACTATTCTCGCGGCAGACCAATGGGCCAGAAAAATAACAAGTGAACTTTTGAGCTTAAACCCAATTGCCTTATGACGAGCAAAGTTCAAAATGAGTCATAATTGTCTAATGTATAGCATCAAAAAGGCTGGGGCTGAATTTAGAAGACCATTGAGTTACAAAACACCTATAATGTTACAATGAGTACAATACAGTTGAAATCCCTTGGGGACAGCCCAATCTTAAACACTTAGTAGAAAAATCATAGAGGTATTCTTTACATGCTACAAAATCTACCCCAACTTTTGACCCAAATTTTCTTTGGGCTACTCGGTCTGAGTTTCCTGGTTTTAATCCATGAAGGCGGGCATTTTATTGCGGCCAAAAAATTCGGGGTCAAAGTACGCACTTTTGCGATTGGGTTTGGGAAAACACTGCTCAGTTTTAAAAAGGGTGACACTGAATACTGTTTAAAGGCCATACCTTTTGGTGGCTATGTAGCCATGGAAGGTGAACAACCCGAAGATCAAAAATGGGGTAACTCTGATGAATTTGCAAGTAAACCCATTTACCAAAGAATGATTATTGCCTTGGGTGGACCTCTTGTCAACCTGATCTTTGCGTTTATTGTGTTGGTTGGCCTATATATGTGGGGAATACAAGAACCCAAGAGCAACTTTTTACCCATTGGCCAGGTAGAGGAAAACTCACCGGCCTTCAAGGCGGGCGTAACAAAACAAGATACCCTAACTCATATCATGGGCCGCGAAGTAAATGGAATTGAAGATTTTTTATCTACTCTGGCACCTCGAGCCAATAAGATCACCCCACTTACCCTAAACAAAAATGGGATTTCAAGAACAGTTGAGATTACTCCGCAAATGCATTCCATGGGTTTTGCCTATACAGGAATAATTCCTGGACAATACTTTGTCCAGGCCGCCCAAGCTCTTTCTGGTAGCCCCTCCGAGAAGGCTGGATTTAAAAAAGGTGATAAAATTTTAGAAGTACAGGGAGTTAAAGTTGTCGACAATGAATCTTTCATTAAAATGATTCAATCGTCAAAAGGAGCAACCCTGTCTATACTGGTCGAGCGCGATTCAATACATAAAACCCTAAGCGTAACACCGCAGCCCGGCGAAGACAGCATATACAGGATCGGACTCAGTATCCAGCCAGTATACCATACCCCAACTCATGTAGTTAAACGCAGCTTTATAGAAAGTGTCGAAAAAAGCTGGCAGACAAATGTGCGACTCTCAAAAACAGTCTTTGTTGTGCTCGGAAATTTATTTACTGGACAAATTCAATTAAAAGCTCTCTCAGGCCCCGTGGGAATTTTACAGGTTATAGGGAGTAGTGCCCGCAAGAGTATAGAAGACTTTATCTACTTTTTAGCATTGATCTCGCTCAACCTGGGACTGATGAATCTATTACCTCTCATCATCACAGATGGCGGCATTATCCTCTTTCTTTTACTTGAGGCTATACGTGGGAAACCTCTCTCACAGCTTACCCAGCAACGAATCAATCAAGTTGCTGTTGCCCTGTTTATTACCCTGGCCCTCTTTATTACCTTCCATGATATCAAACGGATACCCCTCTTTTTAGAGTGATTATCCCCCTAATCTTAACTTGCGGTCTTAGAAAAAACCTCCTTTTTAAAGCAAACTGACCTACCCTCTTATTTTGGGGTCCTAGGGTGGGCAGATCTGGGATTGCTCCCATGAATTCCCCTAAGGGTAGAGTGATTACTTGTCCACTCTCTTAGGTTTTTATACCGGAAAAACAGAGGGGGTGACCAAAAATTTTTAGTGCTATTCTGTCAAAGAGCTTGTTTATAAGACTATTTTTTCTAGATTTATTACTTGAGAATGAGTCTCAATTTATCAAAATACTTTAACACAAAACTTCAAAATTATTTGCACAAAAATGACCAGTAGAACCCTTTACCTTATAAACACGGCTCAAGGCATAGATTGGGCACAACACTAGGGCAGATCTTATGAATCACACCCTTCCTACCCTACCTCTTGTCCAGCTTCCCAGGGGAGCGAAGGCCCAAATTATCGAGATTAAAGGAAATACCCATCTCAGTCTACGTCTTCTAGAAATGGGTTTTATACCCGGAACCCACCTACAACTTATCAGTCGTTTACTCTGGGGTGGTTCTTTAGCTATTTCTCTCCGTGGGTCCATGGTTGCACTCCGCCAAACAGATGCCCAAAATATTTTGGTTAGCCCCCTCGAAAAATCATGACAGACACTCCTCAATCTAAAAGCCATAACCCAGTAGTTCTACTCATTGGCCCTCCCAATTCGGGCAAAACCAGTTTATACAATCACTTGACGGGGTCCAAAAGCAAATCAGTCAACTATCCAGGTTCTACCGTACAATATTCACAGGCTCAAATTAAAATGGGCCTTCCTCATCATAAAAATCCTGATAGCCCTGTCATAAACCTTATTGACACACCTGGTATAGTTTCACTCATTCCTCGTTCGCAAGATGAAGAAGTAGTTTTATCTGCACTCTCTAAGCTAAACACCCTGGGCAGCTATACATACAATCACCCCCATTTAGCTATTGTTGTGCTTGATGCCACCCAACCGGGCCGTCACCTCGCCTTACTCAAACAAATAATCGATTGTTCTATACCCTGTATCGTAGCTGTAACCATGACTGATATTGCCGAGAAAAATAAACAAGGCCTTGACCTGTCAAAACTATCAGATCTCATCTGTAAACCCGTTGTAGGAGTAAATGGGCGCACCGCTGCGGGTGTAAAGGAACTTTTTGCTTGGATCGAAACCCTCCTTCCTGAAAAACCGAAAGATTTTGTGGTTCCCACACACTTTTCACAGCCCGAGATTACAAACCATTTTTCTTGGGCGGATAGCATCATTAATCAAATAAGAAACCAGGCTTCACATCAAGACATTAAAAAAACGCATTCTCTTTCTTCCCCGAATCATAAAGATCCACAAGTAATAAATGGGAAAAATGAGCCTCCAGACCAACTCAAGCTCTATACACCCCATTTTCTCGACAAATTAACACTGCATCCTGTCTGGGGCTTAGTCAGTTTTTTTATAACAATGAGTTTCTTCTTTTGGCTTGTCTATTGGGCTGCCACCCCAGCCATGGATTTTATGGAATATGTATTTGTTCAACTCGCTAGTTTTTGTACTAGCCTTTTGGGAGCAAGTTTTTTTGCCCGACTCATTACCGAGGGACTTATTACAGGAGGTGGTGCTGTTTTAGTCTTCGTCCCTCAAATAGCCATTTTATTTTTGGCCTTGGGAGTCCTTGAAGATTCAGGATATTTGGCGCGTGGTGCCATGATGGTTGACCGTCTACTCTCCCTACTGGGATTGAACGGGAAATCCTTCGTCCCTTTATTATCCGGGAATGCTTGTGCCATACCAGCGGCCATGGCGGCTCGTACCATACCGGGTTTACGAGAACGCACCCTGACTCTACTCATCATTCCCTTAATGAGTTGTTCAGCACGATTACCTGTCTGGGCTTTACTGTTGGGGTTTCTAGTCCCAACTCATAAGGCCTGGTTAGCAGGTATTGGTTTGGCATGTATATATTTGGCCAGTATAGCATTTGCATCCCTAGTAGCTTGGGCTGGCGGAAAAATCCTCCGCTTACCTCAATCAAATTCTGGATTTCAACTTGAATTACCCCAATGGAGACGCCCTATATGGAAAATTGTTTTCACATCAAGTATAGACCGCACCTGGAGTTATTTGCAGAGGGCTGGGCTCACAATCTTGATTATTTCTTTGGTTTTTTGGTTGATCATGAATTTACCCTCACCACAATCACCCATCGCCTTTTCTATAGGCAGAGCTCTTGAACCTCTCCTCAGCCCTATGGGCCTTGATTGGAAGGTAGGGGTTGCCCTTTTAGCAGCCTTTGCCGCACGAGAAGTTTTTGTTTCAGTCCTAGCAGTTGTATATGCGGTTTCAGCTCAGGAAGGTACTACCACAGGTCTGCTGGAAGCCATGCGCCAGGCCACCTTTCCCGGAGGACAACCAGTTTTTACAACCGCCACTACAATGGGCCTCATTGTCTTTTTTATGATTGCCCTGCAATGCACTACCACTATTGCAGTAATGCGCCGCGAAGTTTCCAACAAATTTGCTTTAGGCCAGACGGTATGTTTTATTATTATGGCCTATATATTGGCCTCGCTGATGGTACAAGGCCTGCGTATAATAGGAATAGAGTAGATTAATCCAGACTCTTTCCCGTTGTTATCCACTCTCTTAATCCCCCTCGATAGTGCCACACATTTAAAAAACCCATTTTACACAGTTTGATTGCTGCCCTTGATTCTTTATGATGAGTAGGAGGGGTGGAACTGCGTCCCCTCTCCTATTTACGCCTTCGCTACTGCCTGCACTTACCTTCAAGAACACTTCGTTTCAAATTTCCAAAGGATAACCCGTTACGGATGCCAAGGCATCAAGGGCGTATTGGGCCTTCTCACGGTGGTTGAAGTTTTCTGAAATCGCAAGCCACTTACCGGAATGCAGTAACTCACATTGGCAAAACCCAGATTTTGCCAATGTGTTTTTTCCGACCGGGATCGATTTTCACCACTGCCTATAAATTCTACATCTATACAACTGAGCGACAAGGAAAAATTAATTTTCTCACTATATATCCTGGGCAATTCAATTTGCCCTCCCACCTGGCCACCTATATTCCCAGGGTGGGGATCAAGTGTCACAAATAATTTACCCAGCCGGAACCAGACCAAAGTGCGATAAAGAGTCACTCCCAGCAAAAAGACACCCAGTAGGCTAAGCAATCCCAGGGCCAAAAACAGGAAGGGTTCCTGAACCCAGTGCTTATAGGCTTTAATATAAACAACTGTAGTAAGGCTATTCCAAATGAGTGCCAGCATCAAGAATAATACCAGGTCATTCTTTCCATCACAGGGAAATCCAGCTGTTGGGGCCAAAGTTCTTCTGGGTACATAAGCTGATCTATAGGATTTCATTAACATACCCCTGATTTAGGAATTCATGGCAAACCCTGACCCAAATAACACCTTTAACTGGCACCGGCAAACCCTCCTCCTCAAGGTTCTTCAATATTCATATAATTTTCCAGATGATCCAGTTTCTCTCCATTTTCCTGTGCCGGAAAATAAAAGGAAGCACGCCCTCCGGCAGGATGAATCAATTCAAGCGACAAATCCTTGGTGGGGTGATGATTATATATCTCTTTATATATTTTACCTCCCTGTTTAAGGTAAGGGTAGTTATCACCTTCATCAGAAGATCCTGAGTCTTCAACCTCAAGATCTATCACCAATTTAATCTGAGCGCTATCCATATATATAGGTTCTTGCACCCTGCCAAACTGTTTTGCAAGAGAGTGTAGAACAGCCCTTACTTTAACATTGTGTTTATTATAAAGTTCCTGAGTGCGGGTCAGTTTTCCCTGATCTTTAAGAATTTGGTAGGAACGCATGAGCGCCAACCAGGACGGCGTATGGTAAGGTTGAATTTCTGTGGCCTTTTTAAGAAGGGGGACTTTTTGTACAGGATTTGTTTCTTGGAGAGCTGAATTAAAAAGTTGTTCTGCTTTTTGGGCCAATTGTACCAGTTCAAGTTGGGCCCGACTTTTATTATACCTTACGACCTGATTCGAGTTTTCTAGTGGTGAGATCTTTGCATTTAGAGGTTTAAGCTGGAAGCGTGACAATGAGCATTGACGAATGCTGATCACCGTAAAAAATGCAAGAAGAATCACGACAAGTAAGGCCAAAGTCATTTTTTTAAGTGTCAAAAAGTACTTCTGGTTTTTGTCTACTCTACTTTTAGGAGCCTCCATCGCAAACTGCAATGACTTAGGAGATAAGGGCCTGTGTGTGGCTCTTTGATTCTCAATATATCCTTCAATAGACTCATTACTAGCAAGAGGAAGAATATTTTCTTCTATCTGCTCTACGGGGATAACTTCCTTTTGTTCAGGGCCCCTCTGTGGTCTCTGGGCTAGTGGTGCTTTGTCGCGGTTGAGCCCTCCGCCACTTCTTTCTGAATGGGTTTCCGCCACTTCATCCACTTCTCGTTCAGAAAAAACACAGCCCAATTTTTCTAGGGTTTCTCTTAAACTGCGTTGGCGTTCCTTATCCTTGATCTGGGGTAAGACCCAGGGCAGTTGAGTAAGTTGATTTTGTGCCATTCCAGTTGTAATACTGGGCAAAGTGGCTAATAAACGAACTATGGCAAATTTTTTGTTTGGATCACGAAGACTTTGTAAAACGAGCCTAGAAGCCATAGCCTATTATTACATTTTACCGCCATGAAAGTACTCATTATTGGTAGCGGTGGTCGCGAACACAGTTTAGGGATACACCTCTCGCGCTCGCCTTTGTTAAAAGAACTCTACTTTGCACCTGGTAATCCTGGAATGGAAAATCTAGGCACCTGTATCCCCCTGGCTGCAGATAATATTCCTGAAATTTGCGCATTTGCGCAAGAAATCAACTTGGATTTAGTAATTGTTGGACCTGAAGTTCCCTTAGTAGCGGGTCTGGCTGATCAATTACGGTCCCATGGCATTGCAGTCTTTGGCCCCGGTCGCCTGGCGGCGCAACTGGAAGGCAGCAAGGCCTTTAGTAAGGAATTTATGGCTAAGTACCAAATTCCCACTGCTTCCTTTAAAAATTTTTCCCAACTTGCGGAGGCCCAAGACTATTTGAAAAAGCACGAAGTTCCAGTACTCGTCAAAGCAAGTGGTTTAGCTGCAGGAAAAGGCGCGATTATTTGTAATACTCATGAGGAGGCTCAGCAGGCTGTTAATTCCATGCTCGGGCCACAAGCTATCTTTGGAGAAGCTGGCCAAGAAATCGTTATTGAAGAATTTATGGAAGGTGAAGAAGCCTCTCTTTTTGCCATCTGTGATGGAGAAAACTATCGCCTCCTAGCACCCGCCCAAGATCACAAGAGAATATTCGATCAAGACCAGGGACCCAATACGGGAGGCATGGGAGCCTATGCTCCTGCCCCACTGGTAACTCCCGAAATTTTAGAACAAATTCAGAAAACAATAATTGAACCCACCCTCCAAGGTATGCAAACCGAGGGTATGCCCTACATTGGAACCCTTTTTGTTGGCCTTATGATAAATCGGGGAAAGGCCAAGGTGATAGAATATAACTGCCGTTTTGGGGACCCTGAAACACAGGCAGTACTTCCACTCTATACAGGCGACCTCCTAGAACTCCTCAACGCCGCTGCAAAAGGACAATTAGCTGCTTTAAAAGCAGTTCCTCCTCCCTGCCTGGCTCACACTTCAAAAAAATTTGCCGCAGTAGTTGTACTTGCATCAAAGGGTTACCCTGCAAGTTCCTCCTCGGGTCAGGCCATTAGTGGTCTTTCTGATGTTGAAAAAGTAGATTCCGTACATGTGGTACATGCTGGCACCCGAAAATCTGGCCCCACTCTTGAAACCGCAGGGGGTAGAGTTTTAGGCGTAGTAGCTGAAGGACAGAGTTTGAAGAATGCAATAGATAAGGCCTATCAGGGCGTAAATTTAATCAGTTTTGACGGAATGCAATACCGCCGTGATATTGGCGCGAAAGGACTCAAATATCTCTAGTTTAATTGGATTTGAATTGCAATATATTATTTATTAAAATATTGCATGAAAACATTTTACGCTTTAAACCGGGAATTTTCTAAATGGGAGTAAATTGCACCCTAAGGGTTTGGTCAACAACAAAGAGGTATAGATTACTCTCTCTTCTCCTTGCCCTTACTCTCATCTCCAGCTTACAGGCCAATACAAGCCAAAAAAAAATTGCTCCCGACCCTCTAAATTCAGATTCCTTAAATTTTGGCCCTCACGAATCCCTACGAAACTTAAAACAATCAAGCGTTCGCAGTAAAGAATTTTTCTTATATGATATTAACTGGGGGCTAGTCAATGCCGGCCAAGCAAGCCTTGAAACCCTACCCTCATTGGGCTCCTTGTGGGAACTGCGTTCTCGAGCCTGGTGCAACTCCTTTTTCCAAACCTTTTACCCCGTTCAGGATACCATTTTTTCGATTATTGATAGCTTGGGTATTTATCCCCTGCGTTTTGAAAAACGATTACATGAAGGAAATTACCACGCACATGAAAAGGCCCGTTTTAACCAAGGCCTAAAAAAAGCCTGGGTGGCAGATACATCTTTTTCTATCGAACCCTTTACCCATGATATACTGTCGGCTTTTGCCTATATACGCACACAAAAAATTGAAGTCGGGAAAACTTTTTCCTTGGCTGCCATATCGGGGAAAAAAAAATATGAACTCAAAGTTGATTGCTTGCGTCGTGAAACAATACAAGTACCTGCAGGTACCTTTAAAACCCTCGTTCTTGAACCCAAGGTCAAAGGTGTAGGACTTTTTCGCGCCAAAGGAAAACTTACAATATGGCTTAGTGATGACTCCCGAAAAATTCCCGTACTTATGAAAAGTAAAATACCCGTAGGCTCCATATCGGCAGAACTTGTGAAATTCAACTACCCCGGGAACTGAGGCGTGATCAGGTACTATAATCTTCAGGAGGGCCTACTCCACGAGGGCAGTCCTGACAATTTTTCTATCCGCATTTTTTCGGCCCCTACTGCAGCGGAACTCGAAATCCTTAAATCTGAATACGGCCTTAAACAGCATAAATTGGTATCGGCCTCCGATCCCGATGAAGAACCCCGCCTGGAGATTCATGAAGGGCACCTCTAAAAATTGCCCTCGCGACCCTATACTGCGTTACACTCCTTCTCAAAATCCTCATTTATACCCAATAAACTGCGGTTTTTCGAACTCGTGCGCCTTGTCTAGATCCACGATC
>Ga0116204_1001464_pt1 | contig 13251 bp, 12 predicted proteins | sample LakKivwa52mmetaG_FD_94481 | JGI IMG/M metagenome (GOLD analysis project Ga0116204, IMG submission 94481) | Anoxic lake water microbial communities from Lake Kivu, Rwanda to study Microbial Dark Matter (Phase II) - Lake Kivu water 52m metaG | ecosystem: Environmental > Aquatic > Freshwater > Lake...
AAGCAGTGGGACGGCTGGGGCACGGCGTTGAAGCCCGCGCTGGAGCCGATCACCGTCGCCCGCCGCCCGCTCGACGGCACCGTGGCCGAGAACGTCCTGGCGCACGGCACGGGGGCGATTAACATCGCGGCGTGCAGGGTGGATGCCAACGGAGAAAAGACAGGCGGAAACGGATACATCGGTTTGAAACAGGCAAAGGGTTGGAACGCAAACAATATGCCATACAAGCGGGAACAAGAGCAGTCCACAACCCAAGGCCGCTGGCCGGCGAATTTGATTCTCTCATACCCACCCGACGAGCTTGGTCCTGACGGCAAGCCACTGCCGAACCCGGCGAAAGACGAGGTGGTGGGGATGTTCCCGGTGACGGGCAATAGCTGCGGGCGTGACAGCCGGGGGCGTGTTCACCAAGCATTCACGGATGACGCACGGAAAAGCACACGTGACGACGTGCATCCGGGGTTCGGCGACTCCGGTTCAGCCGCCCGGTTCTTCAAGTGCTGCCCGATGGATGACGAAGTGGCAGAGGTCAAGCGGCTGGTTTATTGCAGTAAGGCGAGCAAGGCGGATCGTGATGCCGGGTGCGGGGGGCTGCCGCAACACGACACTTATAGCGAAGCGGCGGCGACGCCTATGCGTGACCAGCGCGAACAGAGCAAGCGTGGCAACAACCATCCGACTTGCAAACCGACCAGTTTAATGCGCTACCTCGTCAAGCTCGTGACTCCGCCCGGCGGCGTGGTCTTAGATTGTTTTATGGGCAGCGGCAGTACAGGGGTTGCAGCCGTAAAGGAGGGCTTCCGCTTTGTGGGAATAGAGAAAGACCCTGTTTATTTCGAGATCGCAAAGGCGCGCCTGCTCCATGCCATAGCGGAACGGCGGCGCCTTGAAAACGAACTGCGGCAGGGGTTGCTGCCTCTGACGCACAACAAGTATTAGAAGGCGCTGGAAGGGACCAACGGGGTAAATCAACTTAGCGCAATTTGTATCAATGCGAACATTTTTACACGGAAAACTTGCATCGCCTTTTCGCTCTGTGTATTTTTTAACAACAGACCGGACGGCAATCACCGTTCGGCGGAGTACATGGAACAATGCCGCGCAACCCCGGACTGCGCTACTGGATGGAGCAGAAGGCAAGGCTCAAAGCCGACGGCCGCTGGCGGCACTACATTGTCACCCGCGCCAAGCTGTGGCTCAGCGGCTGGCCGCAGTCTGTCCAGACCTCCACGATTCTTGCCGATTTTTACCCGCCCGATTCCAAAGCCGTTCCCACCGATGCCCAGCTTATTGAGCTTGGCTGGAACGGCAAAGAACCGACCAAAGAGCAAGTCTCAGGAACAGCGCCGGAAATCGCCCTGAACACGGAAAAAGAACGCGCCAAGCGCGGCGAGCCGCAGATTCCGATTCCCGTGGCGGATGCCGACCTGGAACGTGTTTTGCGGATGCCGTTTGAACGCGGCGACGTGACCCCGCCCCCTGCGCAACGCCCGCACGACCCGCACACAAAACAAAGGCGGGCGGCGCGGTCCAAAAGTTTTCCGACGCCGCTTAAACCGCAGCCCGTTCCCGAAGCGCCGCCGATGCCGATGCCGCCCGCATTTGATTTCACCGACGCGTTGGTTCAAAAGCCGGAACCGGCCATGTTTGAGTTTGATGTTCCCGAAGTGCCGCAACCCGCCGCCCCGACCCGCAACCAGCTTGGCGTTTCGGATGCCCGAAGCTGGAATGACGTTATCCGCTGGGTCTTCGACAACATGGGCAACGAAAAAATCGCCGCCGCAGACGCCCCGACCCCCGGAGCATTTGCCATGCTTGTCGAATGCCAGCGCAACCCGATGGCGCGCAAAGATTTTTACAACGGGCCGGTAAAGCAGTTGATTACCAAGGAAAACGACCCCGAAGCAGACAGAGCCCATGACACCGGATACGACAACGCACGTGACGCCCTTCAGGCGGTTCTTGCAGGCGGCCAGTAGTCACGCCGGACGGTTCAGCGATCTCGTTCCGCCGGATGTGATTGAAAACTGCCGGTTCAGAACCGAGATGCTTGCCTGGGCGCAAAACAGCAAAGCGCGGCAGAGCGTGCTGATTCAGATGTGCCGCGAGGACGTGCTGTTCTTTTTCCGGGCGTTCGCATTCACCTTTGACCTCATTGATTCGACCGGCCACGCCATCAAGGTCATTCCGTTTATCCCCTATGATTTTCAGGCGGATGCCATTTTGAAACTGAACAGCGCCATCGGCACCGAGGATGCCGTGATTCGTAAAAGCCGTGACCTTGGCGCAAGCTGGTTGCTGATCACCCTGTTTGATTACCGGATGCTGTTTCAGGATATGGAGACATTTCTGGTGGTCAGCCGCAACGAAAAATATGTGGACGACCCCGGCAACCCCGATTGTCTGTTCTGGAAAATAGACTTCCTTCACAGATATCTGCCCGGCTGGATGGCGGGGAAAAAGGCGGTTAAACGCTCAAAACTGCATTTTGAGTGCCTGCGCACCGGCGGCGTGATAGACGGCGAGGGCACGACCGGCAATATCGGGCGCGGCGGCAGGCGCACGGCAATCGGCATTGACGAATTCGCCGCATTCGACAAGCGCGAAGGATTTGAGGCATTGAGCGCCACGCAGGCCGCCACGCGCAGCCGGATAATCAACAGCACGCCGCAGGGCGCCGGGAATGCGTATAGCGAGTTCTGCAAGCTGCCGGGGTGCCGCAAAATCACAATGCACTGGAGTATGCACCCCGTGCGCAAACGCGGGCTGTATCACGTTACCGACAAGGGACAGGTACACGTACTGGACACGGACTGGCACGGGCAAAATCCCGGCTATGATTTCCGCCGGATGCCAGGCGGCTACGAAGGGTTGCGCAGCCCGTGGTATGACGCGGAATGCGACCGTACGCCCATTCCCAGCCAGATCGCCCAGGAACAGGACATGGACGAACGGGCCAGCGGCGCGGTGTTCTTTGATCGTGAGGTGATAGACCGGCACAAGCTGCTGCACTGCTGTCAGCCGCGCTACGAGGGCGAGTTCGAGTACAGCGCGGAGCGGGCCGAGCCCAAACGTTTCAGCGGCAGGCCGCGAGGCCGTATGCGCCTGTGGTGTGCGCTTGACCCCGCCGGCCTGCCGCCGCGTGAAGCCCCCTATGTCATTGCCTGCGACGTGGCAACCGGTACTGGCGCGAGCAACAGCACGATTTCAATCGTCAACGCCCAGACCCACGAAAAGATAGGCGAATTTGCCGACCATCAGACACGCCCCGAGGAACTGGCGCGGCTTGCGGTGGCACTTTGCCGCTGGTTTGTCAAGAGCAACCGCCATACTGACGGCGTTGTCAGCCCGGCGACGCTGGTGTGGGAAGCCAACGGACCGGGCCGGACGTTCGGCCAGGAAGTGGAACGGCTGGGCTACCGCAACGTCTGGTATCGGCGGCGCGAAGACAAGCCCGGCAAGCCGCACACCGAGTTTGCCGGATGGTGGAGTGACCCGAAAACCAAGTCCGACCTTCTCAGTCAGTACCGGATGGCGCTTGCCAAAGACCTGTTTATCAACCCGAGCGAGACGGCGCTAAGTGAATGCCTTGAATATATCCACGAAGGGCAGACAATCTGGCACGCCAAGGCACTGAGCACGATTGACGCCAGCGGGGCGCGCGAAAATCACGGCGACCGGGTTATCGCGGATGCGCTTGCCAGCCTGGTGCTGAATGATGACGAAGCGCAAGCGATGCTGCCGGACATTGAGGAACCGCAGGTGCCGGATGACTGTTTTGCCGCCCGTCAGGCGGAGAGGCGCAAGGTGCAGGCGCAAAAACAATACTGGATTAACGCGGCATGAATAAAGAAGAAATAAGCAAGCTGCGCGAACGCATAACGCAAAGCGCCCAGCGCATGAGCGAACCGCGTGAAACCATGAAAAAGGCGATAGGGCTGATGTGTACGAAACACTACAGCAAACAATCGCCGGCGCCGCGCACCAGCATCAACATCATCGAGTATACCAGCGAAATTTACCTGAACCAGCTTGTGGCGAACAACCCGCAGGTGAAGGTCGCCACGCCATACCGTGAACTCAAGGCGCAGGCGTACACCCTGCAACTGGCGCTTAATCATCTGCTCAAGGAAATCCGCTTCAGGGAAACGCTGGAAGAGGCGGTCACGAACGCCATGTTTGGAATCGGCATTGTCAAGGTGGGGATCGGCGAAAGCGCCAGCCAGATTGAACATGGCGGTCAGACGTTCAACCTCGGCCAGCCGTTCGCCGACAGCATTCTGCTGGAAGACTTTATCGTGGACATGGAAGCCTCGAACTGGGACAGCATTCGCTTTGCCGCGCACCGCTACCGCGTGAGCCGCAGCAAGGTGAAAGAGGCCGGGATATACCGCAACCGAATCCTTGATGACATCGCCGCCGCCGGCAGCGCCGACCGCACGCCGGAAAACGAGGAAAAGCTCAATGCCATGACCGGCGCGGGCAAGTATTACGTTGACAAAGAGCACGAAGATGACATCGAGCTTGTAGATGTATGGCTGCCGGAAACGCGGCGGGTCGTGGTCATGGCGTATGACGGCGAAACCGAGCCGCTGAGCGATGAGCCGTGGGAAGGGCCGGAAAGCGGGCCGTTTGAAATACTTGCTTTCCGCGAGGTGCCCGGCAATGTCATGCCGCTGCCCCCCGCCGCGCTGTGGATTGACATGCACGAACTGGCGAACCGGCTGTATAACAAGCTCGGCGACCAGGCAGACCGGCAGAAAACCGTCGGCGCGGTCGCCCCGGACAGCGTGAAGTACGGCGAAACCGTGCGGGACGCGAACGACGGCGACATCGTGATCAAGCGCGCGGGAACGCAGCTTGAACAATTCAGAATGGGCGGCGTTGACCAGGCCGTGCTGGCGTTTGCCATCGGCCTGCGGGAACATCACAGCTATCAGGCCGGCAACCTGGACGCGCTTGGCGGCCTCAGCGCCATGAGCGAAACGCTCGGGCAGGACCAGCTTCTGACCGCCAGCGCCAGCCAGCGCATTCGGCGAATGCAGGACCGGGTGTACGGCTTCACCGAACGGGTAGTCAATAAACTGGCGTGGTTTTTGTATCACGACCCGTTTATCAGCATTCCACTGGTCAAGCGGGTAGGGAGTATTGAAATCCCGGTTGTTTACACCGCCGAACAGGTGGAAGGCGACTTCCTGGAATACAACTTCAGCATCAAGCCGCACAGCCTGCAAAACCGCACGCCGGAACAGACGCTGCAAACCATGCTCGGACTTTTCCAGCAGGTCATTGTTCCGCTGATGCCGATGATTCAGCAGGAAGGCGGCCAGATAGACGCGCAACAGATTATCCGCACGGCAAGCGACATGGCGAATCTGCCGGAACTTGCCGACATCATCCGCTGGCAGCAGCGCAACGGCGATGAGCGCAGGCCGGTAGGCGCGCCGCAGGCGGAATCGCCGGCCATGCCGCAGAACACCACGCGGCGGTATGTCCGCGAAAACGTGGCGCAGCGGACGCGCCAGGGGCAGACCCAGAGTATGCAGGCCATGCTGCTGGGCGGCAAATTGCAAAACAATGAAGCGCGAAACGCTTTTGCGGGATAAAGGAATTGCGATATGGAAGGCAGAGCAATCAGTTTTGAAACCAAAGACTGCGTAGACCGGCTGCGGGCAAACGCCAAAAAACTGCAAAACGGCGACAGCGCCGATCTTACAATCATGGGCCGGGCGATTTCCGATTTGTCATTTCTGATGGCGCACCAGATTGAGGCGCATGTTATGACGGAGGCGGAATGCGAAGCGCGCCACGCTGAGCTTGAGCAACAACTGGCGTGCGGCGGACGGGGAATCAACTGGCCGACCGCCAGCGTGATTCTCGGACTCATTGTTTCTGTCAGCGGACTGTTGTACGGGATGTTGCGGTGATGCCGAATTACAGCTACCAGTGCGAAAACGGGCATGAATGGGACAGCGTAAAGCCGATGGCGATGCGCGACCGTGCTTTTTGCCCGCAGTGCGGTATGCCTGGTGCCCGCAATTGGCGGCGCGAACTGCTGAACCGCCGGATTTACAAAGGTGTCTGGCCGGTACTCAGCGACGCTGCGGGCGTGCATCCCGACCAGATACCGGAGGCCAAGGCCAGGGCGGCGGCCAGGGGCGTGAAAATTGATTTTACCAGTGACGGCAGAGCGATCTTCGAGTCACCCCGCCAGCGCCGCGAGTATTGCCGGTTGCGCGGTTTGCGGGACATGAACGGCGGGTACAGCGACCCGTGATGAGCAAAAAACAACAGCCGGCGAAGAGCAGGAGAAAGAGACAATGGCACGCGAAACAGAAAATTTGACAGACGCAGAAGAGCGAGAGACCTTGGACGGCACCGAAGAACAGCCGGGTACTGGTTCCGGTGCCGACGAATACGTCGGCAGTGCGCCCGATGATGAGGACGGCGAGACCATTCCGCCGACCGAAGAACAGGCGGGCGAAGCCGGCGGGCAAGGCGCTGAGGGCGGCGAAAGCGCAGGACAAGAACAGGAACATGCCGCAGACATTCCGCAGTACCAGCTTGAACGCGCTCAGGCGCTCGACATCAGCGAGGCCGACATTCAGCGTTTCAGCAAGGCAGGCGTTCTGGACGAGATGCTGTGGCGTCTTGAACGCGCCGGTGCCGCGAAGGCCGGTGAACAGAAAACAAAGCCTGACAAAGATCAGGCGCGGGAACCTCTGTTCAAGCCGTTCACCCTTCCCGATGAAGAGAAGGAAAAATGGGACGAGGATATGCTCGCTCTCATTGATCGGCAGAATCAGCACTGGCAGGAGCAGATGCAGAATCTGCTCGGCGACAAACTGCCGCTGCTGAATCAACTGGCGGAACAGCAGCAGCAATCACAGACGCAGCGGCGGCTGATGGACGCGATGGCGGCATTCGATGCCACGCTGAACACTGTGGTTGACGAAATCCCGGACATGGAAGGAGTGCTCGGCAAAGGGGATGCGCAATCGCTGAAAGACAACAGCGGCGCATTTCAAAAGCGCGCGACGCTCTTCGACGACGTGCAGAAACTGGTGATGTCGGCAATGCAGGCCGGGCGTGAACCGGATGTCGCGGCGATCACGCGGCTTGTGCTGAGTGAAAAGCTGCCGAAGGAACTGGATGCTGCAATGAAGACACGCACCGCGACCGCCGCCAGGTCGCGTGAAAAACAGATACTCGGGCGCGGCAGAGGCAGAGGCCCGGCAGGGCTGACGCCGGAAGAACGCGCCGTGCAGAAGTTCAACAGCAAACTCAAGGAATTCGGTGTCACGCCGGACGCGGACATTGAAGAAGACCGATTCTAACAAGGAGAAGACAACATGTCACTGACCCTCGCACAATATGCAGACCTTGTGGCGAGCACGCTGGAAGAGTACGGTCCGCCGACTTTTCAGCAGATCGCGCAGGACTTGCACCGTTACGAAGTCATGTCCAAGTGGCTGAAGAAAGACAAAGTGGTGTTCGACACCGGGCGAGGCATCAGCCGCCGCCTGATGCTGACCTACCAGAACGTCGCTCGCCATGTGGGCATTTACGAACCCGACAACACGTACCTCAACGATGTGCTGCAAACCATGACGGCCCCGTGGGTTCATGCCAACACCTTCTGGCTGTTTGATCGCATTGAAGATGCCGTCAACTCCGGCAAGGCGATGCTGAACAGCGTGATCAAGCCGAAGGAAGCGCAGGCTATGCTGGCGCTGGCGAGCACGCTGGAAACCAAGGCGTGGAGCTGCCCGGGGGTGAGCGAAACCACCCTGCCCTACGGCATTCCGTACTGGGTGGTCAAAAACGCCAGCACGGGCTTCAACGGCGGCGCTCCCAGCGGGCATACCACGGTCGGCGGGATCACTCCCACGGCCAACTGGAAGAACTACACCGCGCAGTACACCAGCATCGCGAAAAACGACCTGATCGCCAAAATGCGGACGGCCTATCGCAATCTGCAATGGGAATCCCCGCTTGACCAGGACGACAAGGGCTATCGCAAGCAGATGCAGGCCGAAATGCGCCTGTACACCACAGGCGCGGTCATCGACGCAATGGTGCTGCTGGCTGAAGACCAGAACGACCAGCTTGGCCGTGATCTGGCAAGCCTTGACGGGCGCACGCTGTTCAGAGGACATCCGCTGGTGTGGGTGGAGCAGCTCGACAGCGACAGCACCGCGCCGGTGTACATGATTGACCACAGTTCGTTTTTCCCCATTTGCCTGAAACGCAACTACCTGGTCAGAACCGGCCCGCAGAAAAAGGCCAACCACCACAACGTGCTGGAGGTCTTCATTGACCTTTCCTACAATTACGTGTGTGTGGATCGCCGTCGGCAGGCCGTCATCGCGACCGCCTGATGAAACCACAACAGAGGTGCGCAGAGAAGCAAGAAATAAAGGAGCAAGCAAACGATGCACACTGTTCTTTATGACAACCTCGGAACCGGACCTTCGTTCATTCTGGCGAAGGTCAACGCGGACGCCATCGCGTCCAATCCCGGCGTCGGCTATGGCTTGGTCGAAGACTTTGATGCCTTCGGCCAGACGGTTGCCGTCACGTCAAACGTCGGCTACTATGCCGGCAAGTCCGGCGCGTGGAAATCCTATGAAGACAACAGTTGCGCGATCACGCCGCAGGCCACGGTCAACGGCGAAATCGTGATTGCCACCACCACCTCCGACAACGTGGAGGTATGGCTGCAATCCGGTGCGAGCGCCGCAGCGCCGTTCGTCATCAGCGACACCAGCGGCAGCGACAAAAAACTGGTGTTCGAGGCCCGCGTCAAAACCAGCACGGCCACAAACAGCAAGTTCGGCTTTTTTGTCGGGCTTGCTGAAGAAGGGCTGGCTGCCGCTGACACAATCGCGGATGACGGTACGCTGGCGAGCAAAGACCTGATCGGGTTCTTCCGGCCCGAAGGCGATGGTGACGGAATTGATTTCGTTTACCAGAAGGCCGGTCAGGCGCTGCAAACCATTGTCGCCGACATTACCGTCGCCGCTGACACATACCTGAAGCTCGGCTTCGTGTATGACCCGGCGGCCCCCGCCGCCAAGCGGATTGCGGTGTACGTTGACGGCGTGGAGCAGTCCACGTATGTTACGGCCACCAACATCGCGGCGGCCACGTTCCCGGACGGCGAAGAGCTGGGCGTTCTGATCGGCGGCAAAAACGCCACAAACGTGCAGTACACCCTTGCTGCCGACTGGCTGTATGCGTTCCAGGAGCGCTATCAGTCGTAAGCAGGTGACGTAAACCCCGGTCCTGCCGGACGGTCTTGAACCTCCGGCAGGACCACAACCCGAAAAAGCAGGAAGCAGGAGCACCGGAAATGTTGGACATAACGAAAAACACGTACCGTCAGACTCTCGGGTTGCGGGAAGGCGAAGAGATTCCGCAGCATGTGCAGGATTTGCACGAGCAACTCAAGCACCAGTGTGACCGCGCCACCATCGGCGATTTCGGCCCGCACGACTGTATCATTATTGCGACACTCGCAGAGATGCGGAAGCGGCTGGTCGAGGCGGTGGCGGCTCCGGCAGCGGTGGAATCCCCGGCAGAAAGCCCGGCAGACAGTGTGAGTTTCACGCTGCCCGCCGCTGAACCGCAGGGGGCTGCGCCAAAGCCGAGGGCACGGCGCAAACGGCGGAGTGACGGCGGACGTGAGAAGGTGACGGAATGAGCGAAAGCAGTCTCAGTCTCGCATACAGCGACATTGCGGCACGGGTGGCGCGGTATCTCGGTTATCCGACAAGCACAGGTGACATGAGTGCCAGCCAGCTCAACGACGTCAATGACGCGATAGACAGCGGGCTTCGGCAGTTTTACCATCCCCCGGCGATTGCGGGGTACAGGCTGCCGCATATCTGGAGTTTTCTTCAGCCCGAGGCAACGCTGACGCTTGCCGCCGCCGACAGCACGTATGACCTGCCGGACAATTACGGCGGGGGCATTACGCAATTCAATTACTCCAGTGCAAGCAACCCATACCAGCCCGTGCGGATTGTTCCCATCGGAGCGATTCGCCTGAAACAGCAGGCGGGCACCTCCAGCGGTTATCCGACCGAAGCCGCCGTGACACCCAAGACCTCTGCCGGAACGGCCGGCCAGCGGTGGCAGGTGGAATTCTGGCCGACGCCGGACAGCGCCTACACGCTGTATTACCGCTATTCAGTGCTGTGCAATCAGCTATCCACATCCGCGCCCTACCCGCTTGGCGGGGAAAGGCACGCGGAAACGATACTGGCAAGCTGCCTTGCCGCCGCCGAAGAAATACTGAACCAGGAGCGCGGTATCATGTACCAGCGCTTCATGGAGCGTCTGACCGCCAGCATAGCCGCTGACGAAGAAGACGCTCCGCACAGTATCGGCGGCACGGTAGGCGGCTGGCTGGCTGACGGCATGGCCGGCCAGATGCGCCGCCATGACACATGGGCGACCTCAGTTCCATACGTGTAAGACAAAAACAGCAAGGAGAACAAAGACGATGAAACAGAAATTCCTGTCACTGATGGTGCTGTTGGCCGCTTCGCTGTGGCTGGCACCAATCCATGCCTATGCGCAGGCCCACCGGCTTCCGGCGGATCTGGCGCGGGCCGACTTCCCGGACAGCGGCGCGATTCTCGGGCTGGTGCCCGGCGATGTCTTGAATATCAAGATCACCACCGTGTTTCGAGACGCAGACGGGGTGGTTGGCGAAGCCGAAATCAACAGCGTCGTGGTGTTGCTCGACATCAAGGGATAATGAGAACATGGGCAAGCAGGCGGTTGTTGAGTTGCAGTTTCCGGCCAAGGGGCTGAACAAGGCGTTCGCCTTTCAGTCCCAGCCGCCGTACACGACTCCCGATTGCCTGAATGTCCGAGCCTTTGACCAGGCCGGGGGCCGCGCAAGAGGCGGTTCCCGGCCCGGCCTTTCCAAGCACAGCGTTACGCAACTTGGCGGCGGCGACCCCGTCAGGCTGCTGTCCAGCGTCAGAGCGGTGTACAATGACGGGCTGACGGCATGGATTGACACGTTTGACGGCACCGCCCTGAGCACACACTGGTCAACGGCGGCATGGGCCGCCGCCGCGCCCGGCATTCTGGGCGACATTGACGGCGCGGTGTCCACAAGCACCGAAAGCGCGGCGGTCGTCAGAACGTTGCTGACGCCGTTTGACACCACGCAGGCTTATCAGATTGATATTTTGGTTGTGCCGTATGACGGTGCATACCACGGCACATATCAGATTTTTGCCGGTTTAAGCAATACCAGTCCAGACAATACTCAAGACGGCGTAACAGCCGAAATTACCATTACCGGGACTACGGGCGTTTATTCCGGCACTCTTACTTCCACGGCCAGCGGCGTTGACACTGAATACGCCATGACAAGCGGCACTACCGGCGCGGCAATCCCCGCATTTTTCAGTTTGCTTGTCAGCGGCACCACGGTTACGGCCTATTGGAACGGGACGAGCACAGTATCCAAAACCGTGACGGGCCTGAGCGAAAGCCGCTTCGGCTTCGGACTGGTTTGTACCGAGGCGGGCGGGGCGGCGCTGGCTGACATGTTCCGCATTCAGTATCGCAAGGGAATCACGGAACAAAAGCTGCGCGACATTCTGGTGGCGTCAAGCAACGGCACGCTGTACAAAACCACGTATGCCGGAACGTTCGGGGCCGTAAGCGGCAACCTGACCTTGAACACCGACCGCCGGATAAATGCGGCGGAGCGGGCGCAGAAGCTGTATATCGCGGACTGGGGAAATCCACGGGTGTACGGCGCGGACGGGGTGCGCGGCACCGCCGACAACAAACTGGATGCGGCATCGGTTGCCGACTGGACGGCGAAAAGCATCAGCGTCTACAATGACGTGTGCGTCATCAGCAGCGCGACCGGCGATCTGGTGAACGGCACCTACACCATCAGCAGTGTCGCCAGCGGTGAAATCACGCTCGGGAGCGCTATCGCCACCGGTGTCGCCGGAACATGCAGCTACCGGATTGTCAGGGCGCCGAAGGTTTATGACCCGGTGGCCGATACGCTGACGCTGTGGACGGCAACTGTCGGCACGGTGCCGCACGATAACCCGCTTGTCTGCCGCTGGCGCGACCGGCTGGTGCTGGCCGGCGATATTACCAGCCCCCACATGTGGTACATGAGCCGCAGCGGCGATGCGCTTGACTGGACATACTCGACCGATGTTGATGATGCCACCCGGCCTGTGGCCGGCAACAACAGCGACGCCGGCACGCCAGGGGAACCGATCACCGCGCTTATTTCGCACAGTGATGATTATCTGCTGATGGGCTGCCAGTCAAGCCTGTGGCTGCTGCGCGGCGACCCGGCGACCGCCGTCAGCAACCTTGACAAGATCAGCGACCGGACCGGTGTCCGGGGCAGCAACGCATGGTGCCAGGGAGGGAGCGGTGAAATTTATATTCTCGGCACGGACGGGCTGTACCGCATAATGCCGGGTGCGGAAGAATACTGCGTGCCGCTGTCACACGACAAACTTCCGGCGGCGTTCAGCGATGTAGACAGCGGCTTTCATGTGGAACTGGCATACGACCACGCCGAGCGCGGCATTCATATTTTCATGGTCGGTGATGATGGCATGAACCGTCTGCATTACTGGTTTGACCTGAAGGTGCAGGGTTTTTGGCCGGTGCAGGTTCCCGAAAACTACGAGCCGCTGAGCATGTATGCCACTGACATCAACGGCAAGCCGGTATGCCTGCTTGGCTGCCGGGACGGATACGTCAGAAAGTTTGACACCCAGGCTGAAACCGATGACGGCACGAGCATCACCAATTATGTGCTGTACGGGCCGATGCGGCTGGGGCGCAGCGGCTTTCACGAAGGCGGGCTGCGGGAACTGGCGATCACCCTGTCAGAAAACAGCAGCGGCGTGACCTGTTATGTTTTGCCCGGCGACAGCGCGGAAACCAGTGTCGGCGCCACCCCTGTAAGCGTCGGTACTTTTACGGGCGGCCGGAACTGCAATGCGAGGCCGAACCGCCGTGGCGCGGCAGTCTGCCTGAAACTGGCGGGCGGCGGGCTGCGGCGATGGACGGTGGAAACTGTCAGTATGCGGGTTGAGAGCGCAGGAAGGCAACTTCTGTGAACGACCGCGATTTTATTGAACTCAGGCGGCGGCTGGCATACATTGAAAGCAAACTGCTGCTGCTCAAGGCGGACGATGACCATTCGCACGCGCAGCTACATGCCCGGCAGCACGCGCT
>Ga0116204_1001465_pt1 | contig 13248 bp, 11 predicted proteins | sample LakKivwa52mmetaG_FD_94481 | JGI IMG/M metagenome (GOLD analysis project Ga0116204, IMG submission 94481) | Anoxic lake water microbial communities from Lake Kivu, Rwanda to study Microbial Dark Matter (Phase II) - Lake Kivu water 52m metaG | ecosystem: Environmental > Aquatic > Freshwater > Lake...
ACATCATTATCTCCGATGGCGAAATCATCAACGAAATCGTCGCCCAGGCCCTGCCCCTGCTCAATCACCGCCAAATGCTGGCCGTTACGCGCCAGGTCGAGCGGCGCTCCTATCATCCCAACCAGCCCATCCTGCGGCGCGATGAGCATGTCGATATGTTCTTTATGATCGAGCGCGGCGAGGTGGAAATTGTCTTGCAGGGCAAGAATCGCCAGGATACGACCGTCGCCCGCCTGGAGCCGGGCGAATACTTCGGCGAAGTGGAACTGCTGCGGGGTGGCAAATCCATCGCCGCTGTGCGCGCCGCGCCCGAATCACCGGTCGAAGTGTTGCTCCTGCCTCGTGATGAGTTCTGCCAACTGCTCAAAGAGTCCCCGCTGACCGAGGAATCGCTCGGGCGGATTGTGCAATCCCGTTTACAGGAAAATAAATCCACCGACCGGCGCGTCAAGCGCTGGTGGCCGTTCAGTAAAGGGTGAAAGATGAAGGCTGGAAACTCCCCTGCCTTTCATCGCTTCGTTCCTTCATTACATTGCTCTTCTTTTTCATCTTTCCTATGAGACCTCGCTGGCGAAAAATATTCCTCGACCTGTTTGAAAACCCGACCCGCACCCTGCTGGTGGTCTTTTCGATTGCGGTGGGCGTTTTCTCGATTGGCGTGATTGCGGGCGCGTATGTCATCATCGAAAACGACATGAGTGCCAGTTACGCCGCCAACAAACCCGCCAATATCGAATTGCGCATGGAGAATTTCGACCGCGACTTCATCTCAACGGTCGAAAATGCGCCCGGCATTGCCGATGTGGAGGCCCGCCGGGTGTTCAACATCCGCGCCAGGCATGTAGACAGCCAGAATTGGACTGCGCTCGATATTGTGGCGATTGACGATTTCGACGAAAACAAACTCAACCTGCTGACGCCAATGGAGGGACTCACCAGGCCCGCCCGGCGCGAAATCGTCATTGAGCGCGAGGTCTTGAAGGAAATTGATGTCCGTGTCGGCGATGAACTGGTCTTTCAACTGCCCGACGGCTCGGAGAAAACCCTCAAAGTAGTTGGAATCGTCCAAGACCCGACCACTGGGGCGGATGATTTCCTGGCCCCGCCCTTTGCCTACGTTACGATGGACACCCTGCCCACCCTGCGGCAGCCTGACCTGTTCAATCGCATCTACGCCACTGTGGAGGGCGATGGCAACGATGCGGAGCACATCCGCAAAGTGACCGCCGACCTGAAAGACCGCATCGAAAAGAGCGGGGTGTCGGTGGGGCGTTCGCGGTCGGCGCTTGCCAACCAGCACCCGCTGGCCTCCACCGTCAATGCCATCCTGGGCATCCTGCTGGCGCTGGGCGTGCTAATTGTGTTCCTGTCCTCGTCGCTGATTGCAAATACCCTGGCCGCGCTCTTGAACCAGCACCTGCGCCATATTGGCGTGATGAAACTGGTCGGCGGGCGCGATAAACAGGTCTTTGCGATGTACCTGGTCCTGATTCTGTCCTTTGGCCTGCTGGCATTGGCCCTGGCCGTGCCATTTGGCGGCATTGGCGCGTATGCCCTGGCCGAGTTTATTGCAAGCCAGTTGAGTTTTAACCTGCTCGAATACCGCATCGTGCCGTTGGCCTTTGTCATCCAGATAGTGGTCGGGATTTTGGTGCCGCTGGTGGCCGGTTTTGGCCCCGTCATCAACGGTTCGCGCATCTCGGTGATGGACGCCATCAGCGGGGAAATCTCCGCCGAAAAGGTTGTCGAGCAACGTCGAGACACGGGAGGCAAGTCACAGCCCGGTCAGAAGCGGGTGGGGCTGTTCGAGCGTTTCGAGAATTGGGTCAATCTGGCCCTGCTGCGGCGCGGAATCCACCTCCCGCGTCCCCTGCTGATTTCCCTGCGAAACACATTCCGCCGCAAGGGACGCCTGGCGCTGACCCTGTTTACGCTGACGATGGGCGGGGCGATTTTCGTGGGCGTCTTCAACGTTCGCACCACGCTCTTTAGTTACATGGATAACGTGGGCCGCTACTTTGTGGCCGATGTGACCCTCGATTTCAGCGAACCGTATCGCCTGAGCGAAATCGAGAAGGTCGCCCGCCAGGTTCCCGGCGTGGTGGATGTGGAAGGCTGGGCATTCGCAGTGGTGGAAGTCCTGTACCCGGATGGCATGGTGGCCGAAAACCTGACCGTGCTTGCGCCGCCCGCCGATAGCGCGATGGTGGACGCCAGGCCGGTTGCTGGCCGTTGGGTGCAGGCGGGTGATACCAAGGCGATTGCGATTACCGAGGGCATCTTGCGCAGTTTCCCGAGCCTGAAGCCGGGCGATACCCTGGATGTGAAGGTGCGCGGGAGTCAGGAACGCTGGCAGGTGGTCGGTTTCTTCAAGTTCATCGACCGCGAGGGGCTGATTGCCTACGGGACGTATGAATATTTTTCGCGCGAGACGAACCTTGCCAACCGCTCGGTTTCGTTTCGCGTGGTGACCGAGCGGCACGATGAGCCGTACCAGCGCGAGATGAGCGAAAGACTCGACAAGCACTTCCGTGATGCCGGCTATCAACTGCGCAGCGCCCAGCCGGGCCTTTCCATGCTCAAAAATGCCACCGAGAGCCTCGATATCCTGGTCATTTTCCTGCTGATTATGGCCCTACTGACAGCTGTGGTCGGCGCGATGGGCCTGACCGGCACAATGGGCATGAACGTGTTGGAGCGCACCCGCGAAATTGGTATTATGCGCGCCGTTGGCGCAACCGATAGTGAAATTATGCGCATGGTGATTGTAGAAGGCATGGTCATTGGCCTGATTTCGTGGGTGTTAGGGCTGGTCTTGTCAGTCCCGATTACCTACGGACTGTCGCTGATTGTCAGCCTGGCGGTCTTCGAGACTCCCATCCAGGTCGTCTTTACCCCGGTTGGCTACCTTATCTGGCTGGGGCTGGTGGTTGTGCTTTCGGTGCTGGCGAGCGTGCTTCCGGCCCGCAACGCCGCGCGCCTGACGATTCGGGAAGTGTTGGCTTACGAATAACGTCCCGAAGGTTTGTTTGGATAATCCGCAGGTCTGTTGAAAAACCTTCGGGACGATTTCTGAAAACGAGGTTTCCATGAATAAGAAAATTTTCCTTGCCCTGACCCTTTTCTCCCTGCTGCTGGCCGCTTGCGGTGCGCAGCAGCCCGCTCCCGCTGTGACATCCGCCCCAGTCGTCGATGAAGGCGTAATTGCCGAGGGGCGCATCGTCCCGGCTGAGGATTTGCGCATCTATCCGCAGGCGCGCGGCACGGTGACGGATATCCTGGTGCGCGAGGGACAAACCGTCTCGAAGGGCGATGTCCTCGTCCGCCTGGGCGACCGCGAGAGCGCTGAGGCTTCGCTGGCAGCCGCCCAACTGGAACTGACCCAGGCCCAGCGCGCCTATGACGACTTTATCCGCACAGCCGGGCTGTCTGCCGCCAACGCCTGGAAGGAATACCAGGCAGCGCAGGTGGCGCGCGCCGCTGCCCAGAAGGAATGGGAAAAGGTCAAGCCGACCGATGTGCGGGATGAAATCGACAAGGCCGATGCTGATGTGAAAGATAAAAAAGAGGCGCTCGAGGATGCCCAGGAAGACTTCGACAAGTACAAGGACCTGAAAACCGATAACCCCACCCGCCGCAGCGCCGAGGATGAACTGCGCACTGCCGAAGCCAATTACAATGAAGCCCAGCGCAAAGTGGAGGAACTCCAACGTGAATTGGATGCGCCACAGGCCGCGCTGGAATCAGCCATCGCAGCCGAGGCCGAGGCCAAACGCAAATTCGAGAACACAATGGATGGGACTGCCGACCCCGAACAAAAAGCCATTCTCGAAGCGCGCCTGAACAATGCCAAAGCCCAGTCCGCCGCCGCCGAGAAAAACCTGTCCAACTACGACATCCGCGCCCCGTTTAGCGGGGTCGTGACCGATGTTAATGTGGCGGTCGGTGAACTGCTCGGCCCTGAAAAATTCGCCGTGCAAATCGCTGATTTCAGCGCCTGGTACGTCGAAACGACTGACCTGAACGAGTTGGAGGTGGTCAACGTCACGGAAGGCCAGCGGGTCGAAATCAAGCCAGATGCGCTCGAAAATCTCACCCTGGAGGGTGTGGTCGAGAGCATCGGCCAGTCCTACCGCCTCCAGGGCGGCGATGTGCTGTACACCGTCAAAATCAAATTGAGCGACTCTGACCCGTCCCTGCGCTGGGGCATGACTGTGGAAGTGGTGTTTTTGCCGTAATTCGTGATTCGTAATACCGTCCCGAAGGTTCATCAAAACGGCCATCTGTGCGCCAAAAAACCTTCGGGACGTTCTTTTGGCGGAAAGTTGTTTTAACCGTTCCGATTTTCACATTGTTGACACGCATTTGCATTATGAGTACACTGTTTTCAAAAAGATTGAGGAGACAGCCATGATACAGGTGCGCGATTTGCTGAAATCTAAAAAAGCCAACTCCATTTTTTCGCTTTCCCCTGATGCCAGCGTGTTGGAATCCATGCGTTTGATGGCCCAGTACAACATTGGCGCATTGTTGGTGATGGAAAATGGCAAACTGGTCGGGATTTTGTCCGAGCGTGACATCGTTCGCAAGGTGGATGTGCAGGGAAAAAACAGCGCGGCCATCCTGGTGCGCGACATCATGACCGAAAAGGTGCTGTATGTCGAGCCGGAACAAACCCTCGATGACTGTATGGCGCTGATGACCGAAAAACGCATCCGCCACCTGCCGGTGCTGGAAAATGACTGCCTGTTGGGTGTCATCTCGATTGGCGATGTGCTGCGCGAGGTCATCCACGAGCAGAAATTCATGATTGCCCAACTCGAACATTACATTCGGGGGCAATAAACTTCACTGTCTGCAACGGCTTTCTTTCATCTCTCCTCTTTTGTCTTTCTGTTGAAAAGATGAAAGAGGAAAGATGTTTTAACCCTGCTACATCATCCCTTATCCCGCAAAATCAATAAAATCCTACCTTAATAGGTGACATTTTTCGTTACATTTGTCACTCATCCTTTTGATGGCTTTTGGCTACCATTACACTTAGAATTTTAATGGCCGGGCATCATTGTATTCCCTGCTGACAATATCCGTTTATCCGTATTGCGTAGCCATCCGTTCATGCATCCGTTTTGAAAGTGTGCCTTGCGAATATGCACGAATTAGCCGTGACCGAATCCATTCTCGAAATCGCCGTCCGTCATGCTTCAGCGCAAAAAGCCCGGCGTATCACCGAGTTATTCATTGTGGTGGGCGAGTGGTCATCCACCGTCGATGACTCCGTCCAGTTTTATTGGGACATGATTAGCGAAAACACGATTGCCCAGGGCGCAAAACTGCACTTCCGCCGCATCCCGACTGAATTGCTGTGCAAGCAGTGTGGACATGTCTATCATCCCGATTCGCGGAATTTGTTGTGCCCCAAGTGCCAAAGCAAACACATCAAGGTGCAAAAGGGCGAGGAATTCTTTCTCGAAGCGATCGAGGTGGAAGCGGCTCAAGGTGAGTTGAGTAATTCGTAATGCGTGACGAGTGATGCGTAAAACACCGTTCTGCCAAAGGCCAAACTTGCGCCGCCGAAAAATTGTCCCAATTGTCCGCAAGCGCGTTTCCCCGGCTGCCTTGCGCTTCCGACCCGAGCCTGTTCTCATTCACAACCTGCCTCTCGTCCTCAATCTCTTTCCGCTATCATCTGTTGAATTTTCCAAAAACTGATCACCAATTACCAATTACCGCTTGCTTGTCACCACAATCCAAAATCGAAAATCTGAAATCGAAAATCCCATGACCTCACGCATCCCTGTTGTCGAAAAAATCCTCTCCGCCAATGACCGTTTGGCCCTCGAAAACCGCGCCAAATTCGACGCGGCGGGTGTCTTTACCCTCAACGTTATGGCTTCGCCCGGCGCGGGCAAAACCTCGCTGATCGAGCAGACGGTCAGCGCGCTTAAAAGCCAATTACGGATCGGCATGATTAACGGCGATATTGCCACCAGCTTCGATGCCGACCGGGCTGCCGCTGCCGGGGCCGCGGCTGTCCAGATCAACACCGGCGGCGATTGCCATCTCGATGCAGTCATGCTCCAATCGGCTATTCCCCAACTCGACCTGGCCAACCTCGACCTGGTGATTGTCGAAAATGTCGGCAACCTGGTTTGCCCGGCCGATTTCAAACTTGGCACTCACAAAAACGTGCTGGTGGCCTCCATTCCTGAAGGCGACGACAAACCTTACAAATACCCCGGCATGTATCGCGGTGTCGAGGCGGTCGTCATCAACAAAATCGACTTGCTGCCCTACGTGCCCTTCCGCATGGACTTTTTCAAGGCGGGCATCGAGGCTCTCAATCCCGGCGTTGTTGAATTCGAACTCTCCTGCCGCACCGGTCAGGGCCTGCAACCCTGGCTCGACTGGCTTGTCTCACAGGCAACCCGCACTACAAAATAAATCTTCGTATGAACGGTCTCTCCATTCACATTACCGGCATCGTGCAAGGGGTCGGCTTCCGGCCCTTTGTTTACAACCTCGCCCAGCGCCACCAGCTCACCGGCTGGGTGCGGAATACCTCCGCCGGGGTTGATATCGAAGTGGAAGGGGAGAATGGCCAACTCCGGGAGTTTGTTGAACAGCTCAAAACGGAGCTTCCGCCCCTGGCGCGGCTCGACTCTTTCAGCGTGACCGAGCGCCCCGCCTCCGGTTTCGTGCAATTTGAGATCCTCCACTCTGAAGCGGTCGAGGGCGCTTTCCAGCCCATCTCGCCCGATGTCTCGATTTGTCCCGATTGCCGCCGCGAGATGAACGACCCGCACGACCGCCGTTACCGCTACCCCTTCATCAACTGCACCAACTGCGGCCCGCGCTTTACCATCATCCAGGATATTCCCTACGACCGGCCCAGGACCACCATGTCGGTCTTCGAGATGTGTCCCGCATGCCGTGCCGAATACGAGGACCCGGCCAACCGCCGCTTCCACGCCCAGCCGGTGGCCTGCCCACAGTGCGGACCAAAAATCTGGCTGGAGGAGTTCCCGCTGGGGAAGGGCGGCAAGCGCACTGTTTTAATCAACGTTGGCGAAGACGGCCTGCAGCGTGCCCGCAAATCGCTGGCGCAGGGCAAGATTTTAGCCGTCAAGGGGCTGGGCGGCTTCCACCTGGCCTGCGATGCCACCAATCCGCTGGCGGTGGCTGAACTGCGCCGCCGCAAACTGCGCGTCGACAAGCCCTTTGCCGTGATGATGCCGAATTACACTACCGTTAAGCGGCATTGCCACATCAGCGAGGCTGAGCGCCTCCTGCTCGAATCCCCGGCCCATCCAATTGTGCTGTTGCGCCGCCGCTCGACCTCCAAAATTGCCCGCGATGTGGCTCCCGGCCAACGCACCCTGGGCGTGATGCTGCCTTACACGCCCCTGCACCATCTCCTGCTCGAAAAAACGAAGGATTTCCCCGATGCGCTGGTGATGACCAGCGGCAATCTTTCTGAAGAACCCATCTGTACCGACAATATCGAGGCCCGCACCCGCCTGGCCGATCTGGCTGATGCCTTCCTGATGCATGACCGCGACATTCACATTCGCACCGATGACTCGGTGGTGCGTGTTCACGAACAGAAAATTTACCCGTTGCGGCGCTCGCGCGGCTATTCGCCTTTCCCCGTTCACCTGCCCTGGGACGTGCCTCCGCTGCTGGCTGCCGGCGCGGAACTCAAAAATACCTTTTGCATCACCAACGGCACTTACGCCTTCCTCAGCCATCACATTGGCGACCTGGAGAACTACGAAACGCTCCAGTCGTTTGAGCAGGGTATTGCCCACTTTGAGAAATTGTTCCGGGTGAAACCGGCGGCCATCGCCTGCGACCTGCACCCCAATTACCTGGCAACTCGTTACGCCCTCGAGCGCGCTGAACGAGAAAACATTCCAACTTTCAACATTCAACATCATCACGCCCACATCGTCGCCGTGATGGCCGAGCACGGGCTGGACGGTTCGCACCCGGTGATTGGGGTTTCGTTCGATGGCACTGGCTACGGCACAGATGGCAACATTTGGGGCGGGGAATTCTTGATTGCGGATTATGCCGGTTTCGAACGCGCCGCGCACCTCGAATATTTCCCGCTCCCGGGCGGTGACGCGGCCACTCGGCGACCTGCCCGCACCGCCCTCGGCCTGCTCCACGCCCTTGGCCTTGAGTGGGACGAGGCCCTGCCCACCCACGCCGATTTGTGTTACGAAGACCGCACCGCCATCCGGGCCCAGTTGCAGCATCATCTGAATTCCCCGCTGACCTCGAGCATGGGCCGCCTGTTCGATGCCGCCGCCGCTTTGGCGGGTGTCCGCCAGCAGGTCAATTACGAAGCCCAGGCCGCGATCGAATTCGAGGCCCTGGCCGACCCGGAGGAGACGGGGCAGTATGAATTCAGTGATCAATCATCAGTGCTTAGTGCGCAGCCAGCCATCGAACAATTGATCGCCGATGTCCTGGCGGGCGTTCCAGTCCCCAAAATTTCTGCCCGTTTCCACAACGGCGTGGCTGAAATGGTCAAGGCCACCTGCCTGCGCCTGAGCGACCAGTGTGATCTGGCGGAAGTGGCGCTTTCGGGTGGTGTCTGGCAAAATATCTTTCTCCTGCGCAAGACGCTGGCCCTGCTCGAAAAAGAAGGTTTTACCGTTTATCTTCACACCCAGGTCCCGGCCAACGACGGCGGCCTCGCTCTCGGCCAGGCGGCTATCGCCGGTTATCAACTGAAAATTGCCGGTTGAACGATTGACGAGTTCTCAATAACGAATGACGAGGTTCCTATGTGTTTAGGCGTACCCGGAAAAATTACCGAAATTTATGAAAAAGACGGCTTGCAAATGGCAAAAGTTGATTTTGGCGCGGGCGTGCTGCGCGAATGCTGTCTGGCCTACATCCCCGAAGCCAAAATCGGCGACTGGACGGTTATACACGTCGGTTTCGCGCTCAACCTACTCAGCGAACAGGAAGCCCTCGAAACCCTGGCCCTTCTACAAGAAATTATCGACCTGGGCGACGAATTGGGGCCGGATGTGGGCAGTGCAAGCGTCTGATGGTGGTCGAGTAGGCGGCGGGTTTTGCCGCCGTATCGAGACCAGGATTGTTTATGACCGCTACACCCTTCGACTTCACCAATTCCTTCCGCGACGCTGACCTGGTGCGCGGCGTGATGGACGAAATCCGCCGCACTGTCACCCGCCCCTGGGTGCTGATGGAAATTTGCGGCGGGCAAACGCACTCAATTGTGCGGCATGGCCTCGACCAATTGTTGCCCCCTGAAATTGAACTGGTTCACGGCCCAGGCTGCCCGGTCTGCGTTACCCCGCTCGAACAAATCGACCGCGCCCTGGCGATTGCCAGCCGTCCGGAGGTGATTTTCACCTCCTACGGCGATATGCTGCGCGTGCCCGGCTCGCAACTCGACCTGTTCTCAGTCCGCGCGCGCGGCGGGGATGTGCGCGTGGTTTATTCGCCGCTCGACGCCGTCAAGATTGCTCGCGAAAACCCCGAAAAGCAGGTCGTTTTCTTTGCCATCGGCTTTGAGACGACCGCCCCGCCCAATGTGATGGCGGTTCAGCAAGCCAAAGCGCTTGGGCTGAAGAATTTCTCGGTGCTGGTGTCGCACGTTCGCGTGCCGCCTGCCATCCAGGCCATTCTGGGGTCGCCCTCCAACCGGGTGCAGGGCTTCCTGCTGGCGGGGCATGTCTGCTCAGTGATGGGCTACTGGGAATACCCACCGCTGGCTGAGCAATACCGCGTGCCGATGGTTGTAACCGGTTTCGAACCGCTCGACCTGGCGAACGGCATTCTCGAAACGGTCAGGCTGCTCGAGGCGGGCAGAGTCGAGGTGGCGAATGGCTACTCGCGGCTGGTCACGCTCGAGGGCAACCGGCCTGCCCAAACGATGATTTCCCAGGTCTTTATGGAATGCGACCGCGCCTGGCGTGGGATTGGCGTTATTCCGATGAGCGGCTGGCGGCTGCGCCCGGAATACGCCGCCTTCGACGCCGAACAGCGCTTCGATGTAGCCGAAATCAGCCCCAAAGAATCGCCGCTCTGCATCGCCGGCCAAATCATGCAGGGACTCAAGAAGCCGCATGACTGCCCGGCCTTTGGCACGCTCTGCACGCCCGAACACCCCCTCGGCGCGACAATGGTCTCCTCCGAAGGCGCCTGCGCGGCGTATTATAAATATGGGCGGTGATTTATGACAGACTCCCTCGACCTCACCGGCGCTGTTTGCCCCGTTCCCCTCGCCCACACCGAACAAATCGTGCTGGGACATGGCTCCGGCGGCAAAATGGCGGCGGATTTAATCGCCAAAACCTTCCTGCCTGCCTTCGACAATCCCGCCCTGCGCGCCGGGGATGATGGGGCAGTGGTGGATGTCCCGGCGGGCCGAATCGTGCTCAGCACCGATTCGCATGTCGTCGCCCCGCTCTTTTTCCCTGGCGGGGATATTGGTCATCTGGCGGTGTGCGGCACGGTCAACGATGTGGCCGTGATGGGCGCGACTCCGCTCTACCTGACGGTTGGTTTCATCCTCGAGGAAGGCCTGCCGCTCGACACTCTTCAGCGTGTAGCCAATTCAATGAAACGGGCGGCGGCGGAAGCGGGCGTCCAGATTGTCAGCGGGGACACCAAGGTCGTGCAGCGCGGAAAAGGGGACGGCTTGTACATCTCCACAACCGGGGTCGGAATCCTGCCCGAGGGCCGAATCATTGGTGGGGCGCAGGCAAAACCCGGGGATGTCGTCCTCCTGAGCGGCCCGATGGGCGACCACGGGATTGCGGTGCTGGCCGCGCGCGGCGAACTGGGCTTCGAGACCGACATCCAGAGCGACTGCGCGCCGCTCAACGGCCTAGTTGCCGACCTGCTGGCGGCCTGCCCGGATGTCCATGTGTTGCGCGACCCAACGCGCGGCGGCGTGGCGACCACGCTGAATGAAATTGCCAAACAATCGGGCGTGGGCATCACCCTGTTCGAGAAAACGCTGCCGGTGCGTCCGGCGGTGGCGGCGGTCTGTGAAATGCTCGGTTTCGATCCGCTCTATGTTGCCAACGAGGGCAAGGTGCTGGTCATCCTGCCGCGCGAGAGCGCCGAGCGGGCGCTGACGGCCATGCGCGCCTCCAAATATGGCAGTGAAGCTGCCCTGATTGGCGAAGTGAACGAGTCGCCACAGGGCCGGGTGCTGATGAAAACCGCCATCGGCGCGACCCGCGTGGTCGATATGCTGGCCGGGGAAATGCTGCCGAGGATTTGTTAGTTTCAGAATGGTGAAGATACGAAAGACGCCCATGATAGGCGTCTTTTTTGTTATAACTTTCACTATGTGATTGAAAACCATCCATAGAATAAGTACAATGAAATATGTAAGTGAGTGGTGAGAAAATGCAAAAACGCGCTTTGCTTTTTTTGTTGTTTTTAGGCATGTCCTTTTGGGTGGTGCTTGCTGTCCAACCAGTGTTGGCTCAGGAATCTGAACCAGCTATTCCACCGGCACCTACAGGAGGAAATGTCGTTTTAGATACATTAGGGTGGCTTTCTACAGCGCAAATCGAAGAAATCAACGAAATTAACCGCAAACTGGATACGGCTGGTGTTGCCCAGATTGCCATTGTAACGCTTGATAATTGTGGGGATGACAAGCAAAAATTTCGCAATGACTTATTTCGCGCCTGGGGAATTGGTCATCCAAATGACAATGACGGCTTGCTGATTTTGGCTTGCTGGTACGGCGGCGACGTGAACCGTCGCAGCATTGAACAGGAGACAGGCTATGGTCTGGAAGGTATTTTGCCAGATGTGCTGACCGCGCGTGTTTCAACGGAAAAGTTTATCCCTGAGTTCGAGGCTGGCCGTCCCGGCAGCGGAATTATGGCGATGGTCAGGGAATACAACCGGCTGTTGTTTGTTCCGTCGGAACCTGTGCCAGTCAAGGTTGAGACTCCGGATTCGCTGGTATTCCTATTTGGGTTGTGTGTTTTTATCGTGATTGTCGCTTCGTTGATAAGCCTGTTCCTAAGGTTTATCAGGCGTACACAGGAAGCGGAAGATGAGCAGTCCTTTCCACTGCAACCGCAGAAAACGCGAGCATTAAAGCAGAAAACTCCAAAAAAGAAATGGTGGCAGGTTTTGCTGGAGATTTTACAAACCTTTCTTGTCCCTTCGGATGGGAATAGCCAAGATTCACCCTTCAGCAATCAAGGTTCCGGCCATGAAAAGGATGCAACGCATCGTGGTGGCGATTCCGGCGGTGGCGGCAGTTCGACTAGGTTTTGAGAAAAGGAGAGTGTGCAATGGAGAAACGATGGATTGTCTTGATAATTATGATTGGGGCAGTTGTACTATCAGTTCTATGCCTGGCGGCCTGGGTTGTGTCCACTTATAACAACCTGATTTCGCTCGACGAGACTGTCCAGACGCAATGGGGCAATGTGCAGACCAATTACCAACGTCGCGCAGATTTATATGCAAGCCAATTACCCATTGTTGTGGCAGGAGCGGCCCAGGAGTTGGCTGTTTTCAAGGAACTTCGCAAGCAGGCTGAGGGTTTGCGCACATCGCTCAATTACACCAGCGCGCCTACCGGGTCGGACGCTGAAAAATTGGCCGGTCAAATTGCGACTTTCGATACGGCAGTATTGAGTTTTAATGCCTATGTCGCCGATAATCCCGAAATTGTGAGTGTGGATTTGTACCGCGATTTCATGGTTCTGGTTGAGGGCACAGAAAATCGTATTAATGTCGCTCGGCGTGACTATAACAATTCCGTGCGCGCTTTTAGGACAAAGGTACGTACTTTTCCGGCGAATTTAGTCGCTCCAATCGCGGGACTAAACGCAGATATGTATGTTTACTTTGAAGCGCAGTCCAATGCCCAAGGTGTTCCCGAACTAGTTTTTCCTACTACTGCGCCATAATTCTTATGCTGGCCGGGGAAATGCTGCCGAGGATTTGCTGAAATCGGACAGAAATAGTATAAAATAGTGAGGGCCTTGCGGCCCTTTTCTTGTATTTTTGCTGGAGTATTTGGAGGATTACCTGATGAAGCGCGGCATTTTTCTCAATCTCACACTTCTTTTCATCCTGGTTCTGTTGGTGGCGCTGCCGTTCCTGGTCATGCTGGGCGCAGGCCTGACCGCAGAAGCGCTTGGTTGCCAGATGAGCGGGGCCTCCATGCCAGATGGCTTTTGCGGGACGCTCTATGCGACCCTGATGGTGGTCGGTTGG
>Ga0116204_1001466_pt1 | contig 13240 bp, 15 predicted proteins | sample LakKivwa52mmetaG_FD_94481 | JGI IMG/M metagenome (GOLD analysis project Ga0116204, IMG submission 94481) | Anoxic lake water microbial communities from Lake Kivu, Rwanda to study Microbial Dark Matter (Phase II) - Lake Kivu water 52m metaG | ecosystem: Environmental > Aquatic > Freshwater > Lake...
CAAAATGCGGCATGACGAAAATGGAAAATCGTATCTAATTGAAAAACAATATATTAATAACAAACTCAAATAACCAACCATTTCGCATCGAATGAGTTAATCCTTGTGCGAAACATTAGTAAGAATATAAATATCAGCGCGATCCAGATCAATATAAGGCCGAAAAGCAGCGAAAAGAGATTTTGTGAGAGCTGGTTTTTGTAATATTGGTTGTTGTAGTGCTCGTCCTTGAGTTCTACTGCGCGCATAAGAGCCATTGCCGCCGGTGGCCTGGGGAATTCAGCGCGGTTTCGGCCAATGATCTCGAGTACAGCCTCTTTGCGCCATACGTTGAGTTTGGCCACCTCCATCCTGAGTTCATCTGCCAGGGTCAGGCGTTCTTCGTCGGTCATGGCCATTATCTCGAGCCGCTTCGCCGTGTGGAAGGCTTTCCAGGCCTCATCAATCTTGAATTCGCTAAGAAACTTTTCCGATCTCGCAATCAGGACTTTGGCCTGTTTTGCCCACTCGGCCTCCTGCGAGTAGCTTATGGCAATACGGTTTTCGAGCACAGGTTTATAGCACTCAATTTCGCCGGCCAGCCTCGAATAACGGACATTGTATTCGCGTGTGGAGATCCTTTTCCAGAGTACTTTAAGTTTGGTTTTCATTGCATAAGTATTTGGTTTTCAACTGATGTTAATTCAATTCCTCTTTCTACCTGAACCAGCAGTGGATTGCTGATCATTTAGCAAAAGCAAAGGTAATCAAATGAATGATGAGTCAAATCAACAAAACAATTTTGAAAGCCTCAATCCCCCACCCGGATGATCGGGAATTTAAGTATTGTTGCCTGCAAAGCACATCTCCGGGCATGGCAAACGAATGCAAATCCACGGATTCGATAACAATAAACCCACAAAAAAAACGTAAGTGGGTGAGTTAATTTTTGTTGAAAACACTTTTACAGACCAAAGTAGATGGCCTTCAGTCGTTTCAGAAATATTTTCCTGCTTTCCGGCATCCTTTTGCTGCTTGTGGCTGCCTGCCAGGATGAAGAAAAAATCAACACCAGCCCATCGGTAAAACTCTCCTTTTCGTCTGATACCCTGATATTTGACACCATTTTTACAACTGTCGGCTCGGTAACAAAGCAAATCAGGGTTTACAACCAGGCTTCCGAAAAGATCGTTATTTCGTCCATCAGGCTTGCCGGCGGCAGCAATTCCCGATATTCCATCAATGTTGATGGTCAGCCGGGTACGCAATTCAACGAGGTTGAAATCGGCGCCAAAGACAGCATTTTCCTGTTTGCCCGCGTAACCATAAATCCCGGCGACACCGATCTGCCGTTCATCGTTACCGATTCGATTGTGTTCGAAACCAACGGAAACGTGCAGGATGTTGACCTTGTGGCCTGGGGGCAGAATGCGAACTTCATCCTTTGGAACACCGACCGGCCGGGGCTGCCCAAATACCGCATCGTTGCCGGCGAAGGTGTGGATACTGCATGGAACAACAGTTTGCCGATCGTGGTTTACGGCTATGCGGTGGTGGATTCCACCGGCAGTTTGACCATTGAAGCCGGAACAAAAGTCCATTTTCATTCAGGATCAGGACTTTGGATTTATAAGGGAGGATCGCTGAAAGTGCTGGGTACAAAAGAAAATCCGGTCTATTTTCAAAGCGACCGAACCGACAGTTTTTACGATTATCTGCCTGGGCAATGGGATAGGATATGGATCAACGAGGGTGCAGTGGACAACATTATCAACTACGCGGTGATCCGGAACGGATTCATCGGATTACAACTCGAAACGCTTCAGGAATACATGGGCAATCAGCTTTTCCTCTCCAATACCATTATCGAAAATATGTCTGGTGTAGGAATTCTCACCAGGTTTTACCTGATGGCAGCGCAAAACTGCGTGATCACAAATTGCGGGCAATATGCACTTGCACTGACACTCGGCGGAGGTTATGACTTCAGGCATGTAACAGTCGGCAATTACTGGAGCTACACCGTAAGAACTACTCCCGCACTTTATATCAACAACTATTACCTCAACCAAAACAACCAGGCCGTTGAGTTTCCTTTCAGCGGAAATTTTGCCAACACCATCGTTTACGGCAATCAGCGTGAGGAAGTGGTGATTGATAACAAAGATACTGATTTCACGCTGAAATTTGACCACTGCCTTCTTAAAACTGAGCTGGATGTCACTGATAATGAAAGATTTATTAATTCATTGAAAAATGTTGACCCAGTTTTTGTAAATTACCCGGAAAACGACCTTCAGCTCGACAGCCTTTCACCGGCGCGTGATATCGGTAAAATTGAGATAGCCACCACCGTACCTTTTGACATCAACGAAGAAAGCCGGGTCGAATCGCCCGACATCGGAGCTTATGAATGGATTCCGGTGATTGAACGCAGAAGGCGTTAATCAAGCAAATACATGAAAATCAGCAGGATGAATGCGATACTGTCAAATCCATGCAAAGCTCTGTTGATACTGGCCATTACGGTTGTAATTACAGTCTCATGCAGCACCTATAAAACATTCACCATCAATGTAATGGAACCGGCTGAACTGATCGTACCCCAGGACATCCGCCACCTGTTGATAGCCAGTAATATTAAACCCGACACCAATGGTCTTACTTTTGAAATCTATGGGGAAAACTTCCCCGATACCCTTTACAGCGATACAGTACTTGCCTCTGCTGCAACGGATTATCTGGCCGGGAACATCAACTACAATGAAAGATTCACAGCATCGGTGTATGACAGCCTTTTTATTGACCTGCCCAGAACAGCTGAAAAGATATCAAACAACGATTTGAAAAGATTGAAAGATATCTGCACAGTTGAAGAAGCAGATGCAATAGTATTGCTTTCGGAGGCCGACAAAAAAATTGATTATTCTGTTTACGCTGGTTTTGTTGGCGGCTATTACAGTATTTACAAGGTTATACTGAGCACAAGGTGGATGTTTATCAATCCATTCACTTCCAAACTGATAGACCAGAAAAGCTACCAGGACACGCTCTATTATAAGCTGAGTGGGTTTTATGGAACTCGCGAACCAGAACTATACCAGGCCGGAAAGGAATTGTTAATCCAAACGGTTGAATATGCTGCTGGAGAATACGCAAGCCGCATCACACCGCATTTTGCCGAAAGCAAAAGAATTGTTTTTGACGTAGGGAACAAGTATCTCAAAAAAGGTTATCGAACTGCACAGACGGGAGATTGGCTCAAAGCTGCCGAAATATGGCAGAAAACTTTGGAAAACAGCAACCCGCTCGTTCGGGCAAGGGGCGCTTTCAATATTGCACTGGCAAACGAAATGGAAGGCCTTCTGGAACCTGCAATTGGCTGGGCTGAAGAGTCCTACAGGTTTTTTCCTGATTCGATTAACTACACCTATATCGAAATTTTGAAGGAGCGCCTGAAGCAACAAGACGACCTCCTAAAGCAAATGGCAGGGCAGTAAAAAAATGGCCGGATTGTTCAGACCCGGCCATATTTTATTGAAATACTGCGATTTATTAATCTTTCATCGTTTCCTCCACCTCTTCGATGGTAATAGGAATCCGGTCGCCGATCAACCGGCAACCATTGAAAGTAACCAAAAGGTCATCCTCCAGCCTGATTCCGCCAAAGCCAAGATACTCTTCAACTTTGCTGTAATTGATAAAGTCGGCAAATTTGTTTTCGGTCTTCCACTGGTTTATGAGTTCGGGAATGAAATAGATGCCTGGTTCATTGGTGATAACAAAACCAATTTTCAGACGGCGACCCAATCTTAAGTATGCCGTACCAAACTGCTTAATGCGCTGAACCTCTTCATCATACCCAACATAGTCTTCGCCGTAACTCTCCATATCGTGAACATCCATACCCATCATATGGCCAAGACCGTGTGGGAAAAACATAGCGTGAGCACCATTCCGGACGGCCTCGTCCACATCGCCTTTCATCAGTCCAAGGTCCTTCAATCCACTGGCAATCACCCTTGCAGCAAGCAGGTGAACACTCTGGTAGGTAACACCGGGCTTCACAGCGGCTGTTGCGGCATTGTTTGCATCCAGCACAATCTGGTAAATATCGCGCTGGCGTGGAGAGAACTTCCCTCCCACCGGAATTGTCCGGGTGAAATCGCTGGAATAGTGCGTTGTAGTTTCGGCACCGGCATCGGTAATCATCAGCCGTCCGGCTTCAAGTATCAGGCTATGATCATGATTGTGAAGCGTTTGACCATTTTGAGAGAGGATGATTGGAAAAGAAACTCCTGCACCTTTCGAAAGTGCAATTCCCTCAATGGCACCGGCAATTTGGCGCTCGCTCACTCCCGGTTTGGCCATCTTCATCGAAGTAACATGCATCTCATACCCGATGGCGGCAGCTTTTTCAAGCTCTGCAATTTCATGCCTGTCCTTCACACTGCGCAGGTCTACAATGGCTTTGATAAGGTCAACGGACGATTGCTCTTTTTGACTGGCAATCTTAATCCCAAAAAGTTTTTCAAGCAGAATCTGGTTTTCAGGACGGTATTGCGGTATGAAATGGATCTTGCGGCCTTTATCCATCGCATTTTTCAAATAGTCACCTAAATTGTTGAAAGGCTCAACATGTTCAATATCAGCCATTGCGGCCAGGTCTTTCATTTTCGGTTGAGGCCCCATCCAGATAATATCCTCGATATCAACATCATTGCCGAAAAGAATGTCAGTTCCTTCATCAAAATCAATGACACCAGCCAAACCCGGCATGTCCAGCCCGAAAAAATAGAGGAAAGTACTGTCCTGCCTATAGGTGTAAGTGTTGGCAGCGTAATTCATCGGTGATTCGCTGTTTCCCGGAAAAAGAGCTATTCCTTTAAGATATTTCTCTTTGAGTAAATCTCGTCTTTGCTTGTAAACTTCTGGTTTAAACATCGTTAGTCGAATTATTTGAGTTAATGGAATATTGAGAATCAGGGGCAAAAATACTCTTTAATGGGATTGATTGGAAAGGTTGAGCGAATTTATTCAGGCTACATCAACTTACCTGATTCTAAGGTGGTTTTGCTGGCTACTTATGGGCGATACTGATAATCAGGATGTTTCAGGTGTATCCATCACCTCAAAATAACCGCGCTTGTTGAGACACTCGGAGATGCGTTTCTTAAATTTCCAGCAGGTCATCTGCCGGAGTTCAAGTTGCCGTGAGAGATCATACGTGGAGACTTCAGGCTGCCCGCAAACGATGTAGGCCATTTTGAAAGCATCATAAAGGGGAATTTTGCAACGGTGAAAAATGGTGTGCGCCGAGGCTGATTCGTCATGTTTGCATCGGGTGCAACGGCGGGAATGCGGGGTTTTGCCCTGACAGTAATTGGTATTTCCGCACTTTCGGCAAACATAGCCCTCTTTCCATTTCTCATTGGCCAGAAACTCAAGACATTGATTATCATCCTGAAAAACAGATTCAAATCCAAGCTGTTTAAACTGGGAAAAGATATTTTGCATCCTATGTATTGATTTTTAAACAGTTATCAATATTCTCATCCCTTGAACTTAATCTCAGGAATTTTTTTTTGCAAAAATAGTTAAATAGTGATACTAAAACGATTTAAAATAAAAAAATGGATTACTTTTGCAGCGAATTTGAAAACGAATCAATAACAACAAAGGCAAATATAATATGAAAAAAATCAGTTTGACCGCACTTACGATTGTATTCATCGCTGTTACAGCAATAGGTTGCAATTCGATCACAGGAAACGAAAAGGGCTCAACTTCAGGAAGTGAGAAATCATCCGTGAAAATCGAATACCTGACCAAAGAGACTTTTAAGCAAAAAGTCTGGGATTACGAAGCGAGCCCACAAACCTGGGTCTACAAGGGAAAACTACCGGCAATCATTGATTTTTATGCCGACTGGTGCCGTCCCTGCCGCATGGTAGCCCCGATTCTTGATGAACTTGCCCAGGATTACAATGGCAAAGTGGTTATCTACAAAATTGATACTCAGGTAGAACGTGAACTGGCTGGCGTATTCCAGATTCAAAGCATTCCCGCTTTCCTCTATGTACCAATGCAAGGGCAGCCACAAATGGATAAAGGATTAAAAGATAAAGCTACTTTCGAGAAAATCATCTCCGAAGTACTTCTTGTAAAATAATAATCATTGACAATCAATTAATTATAAATATTCAATGGAACATTTAACCAAAGAAACTTTTCTGACAAAAGTTTTCAACTACGAACAAAACAAAGAGTGGAAATTCGAAGGCGAGCTGCCATGTTTGATTGACTTTTACGCCGACTGGTGCGGCCCTTGCAAAATGGTAGCCCCGGTTCTGGAAGAGTTGTCCAGGGAGTACAACGGTAAAATCAACATATACAAGGTTGACACCGAAGATCAGCAGGAACTGGCCGCTGTGTTTGGTATCCGCAGCATACCGTCGTTGCTTTTCTGCCCGATAGCAGAACAACCACAAATGGCTCAGGGAGCATTACCCAAAAATACGCTCAAACAGGCTATCGAAGATATCCTGCTGAAGAGTCCGGAATCGATAACGAAGAACTAATCTTACATTTACAGAAATGGAAAAGAGGCTGATTCCTTTGGGGACAGCCTCTTTTGTTTTGTGCGGATGAAGGGACTCGAACCCCCACGCCTTCCGGCACCAGATCCTAAGTCTGGCGCGTCTACCAATTCCGCCACATCCGCTGATCGGGCGGCAAAGATATATCTTTCCCCGCTTGAGGAAGAAAGTTATCAGAAAAAGTTGGGTTGATTAAGTAAAATGCTTTGAAAGTAATTAAACCTGAAAAATTCATTGATCATAGCAAATAATTGAAAAACAACAAATTGCGTTACCCCGACCATTAGGTCGGGGAAATAGGAAGAAACAGGGATGCCACGGGTTTCAGCCCGTTATCTCACAGTTTGTGAATAATAAAGGTAAAGTTCAGTGCAGTGAAAATTGGTCTGATTAACTTCAAAATGGTAAAGGTATTGTCTTGTATCCTATTGATTGTCAACAATAAAATCACTTCAAAACACCAATGCTCGTTTTGGTTTAGCCAAATAAACTAAGTTTGCAGAAAAAACATGGAAGAGCAGCAAAGATACGACCTCCGAGGTGTTTCGGCCGGCAAGGAGGATGTGCATAATGCCATTAAATCTGTTGATAAAGGAATCTTTCCCAGAGCGTTCTGCAAAATCATTCCTGACCTTGCGGGCAATGATCCTGATTTTTGTAATATCATGCACGCCGACGGCGCCGGCACCAAATCTTCGCTGGCCTACGCATACTGGAAAGAGACCGGCGACATTTCGGTGTGGCGGGGCATTGCGCAGGATGCAATTGTAATGAATCTTGACGACCTGCTATGCGTGGGAACTACCGGAACTATCCTGCTCTCCTCCACCATTGGCCGCAACAAAAACCTGATCCCGGGCGAAGTGATTGCTGAGATTATCAATGGAACTGAGGATTTTCTGGCTAGAATGCGAAGCCACGGAGTCGAAATCTACAGCACCGGCGGCGAAACTGCCGATGTCGGCGACCTGGTGAGAACCATCATAGTGGACTCCACTGTATTTACCCGGATGAAAAGAGATGATGTGATTGATAATTCTCGCATCCGGCCAGGCGATGTAATCGTCGGTTTGGCATCCTACGGCCAGGCAACCTACGAAGGCGAATACAACAGTGGAATAGGTAGCAACGGTCTAACCTCAGCCCGGCATGACCTTTTCAGCAAAATCATAGCAGAAAAATATCCCGAAACCTACGATCCGCTGATTCCCGCCAATCTGATTTATTCCGGAAAGCTAAACCTGACTGATCCAACCGCTATTCCAGGAATTGATGCAGGAAGGCTATTGCTCTCACCCACCCGGACTTACGCTCCTGTGGTACATCAAATTCTAAAATCGTACAGAACCCTGATTCACGGTATGGTGCATTGCAGCGGTGGAGGTCAGACCAAAGTTTTACATTTCGTTGATAATCTGCATATTATCAAAATTAACTGCTTTCCGCCTCCTCCCCTCTTCAGATTGATTAAAGAACAATCGGGCAGTTCGTGGCACGAGATGTACCGGGTATTCAACATGGGTCACAGGATGGAATTCTATGTAAATGAGGAGATTGCCGGTGACATCATTTCTATCTCGCAATCCTTTGGCATAGAAGCAAAAATCATCGGGCGCTGCGAAAAATCCCTGAAAAAACAGCTTTCCATCAACGCCAATGATGAGGTTCTAACCTATTGATTTCTAACTGAAAACGATATCAGAAATCATCGCAGTGCTGAGGCTCTGCGTAGAATAACCTTTTGAATTCGCTGCAACCTTTTGCAATAAACCGGAATTGCCTTATCTTTGCCCAAACACAAAATTCTAAGGAGATGAAAAAGATTTTGGTACCTGTTGATTTTTCCGATCATACCGAAACCGTTTGCCAATTTGCCTACGAAATAGCAAAAAAAGCCGGCGGAGAGTTACGGTTGTTTCACGCTTATTTCGATTATGTGATTGTTTCGGGCAGTAGTTTTCCCTACTCGGTGGATGTTAACGAGTTGTTCAATCAGGAAATCATGGTTAAAGTGAGGGAGGATGCCAAGGATGACCTGATGGAACTTGAGGAAGAGCTAAAAGCTAAAATTAAGGCAGAAGGCATTGATAACGTGCATGTTGTACATACTTTAACCGGTGGAATACCCGAGGAAGAGATCATCAATATTTCGGAGACCTGGGAGCCTAACCTGATTGTGATGGGGACGCATGGCAAAGGGCAGAAGGATATCCTGACAGGAAAAATTTCGTCCAAAGTGGTACAAAATGTCAAATGCAGAATATTGACCATTCCGCGTGGGGCCAAGTACCACGGCTTCGACAATATGCTTTATGCCACCGATTTCAACGACGAAGATGTGTACGACCTGCAGCGGCTGATTGACCTGCTTGTCAACTACAACCCTGTGATTCACTGCGTTCACATCAACTTTGATGCGGATCACGCAGCTGATATCGAAAAAATGGAGGCGCTAAAATCTCATTTCAGGGAAAAAACGCTTGATGGCAGGCTGGTATTCAAAGTCATTGAAGATGTGGATTTTCTGCAGGGAATTAACAATTATGTGTCCGAGAACAAGATTGATGTCATCGCTCTGGTTAATCACCGGCGAAGTTTTATCAAGCGGCTTTTTGCCAAAGATCACACCCGCGAATTGTTGTTCCACAGCGATCTGCCCCTGTACATTTTCCCGGGCGTAAATCAATGATTATCTGATTAATAGACATAATTTTCCAGAAAAATCATGGTCTAATCCACTGAATTATTGGCATTGTCAAAGACAGCGGGAAGATGTGGGGGGTGGAAATATGTTTTCCAACCTGTAAAATTCATTGATCATAGCACATATTTGAAAAACAACAAATTGCTTTACCCCGACCTTTAGGTCGGGGAAATAGGAAGAAGCATAGATGCCATGGGCTTCAGCCCATTATCGCTAAGCTTGTGAATAATAAAGGTTAAAGACTAAAGGGAAAAATCAAACATAGAAACAATAAAACCTGGTTGGAAATTGAAGGATAAAAAAAGGAAGCTTTATTCTTCAATAAGTTGGAAAATACTACAATTTCAGGCTAATGGTAATCCAAATCAGTCTTAAGTAATTGGAATTGAGATTGGTAAAAAAAGCAATGTGAGATATTTCCAAATTTACCTGGCATTCAGGAAATGCTGCTTTTGAGCGCTTCGTCTGATAAATACTTTATAGGTCATTTCGCTGAGCTTCAATTTCTTTAAAAGCCTGTTCAACAGGTATGATTTCCTCATCCGAAGCTTTCACAGCGTCAAAATCCTTTACATCCTGCAAATCTTCAAAATCCCTGATTATCTTTAGCAAAGCTTCGTAATCAGCCATAGGCAAAAAAACGCCAATACTGTTGCCATTTTTGTCCTTTAATATTTGCTCGTGAAAAGTCATAAAAGTTTGAATTTAGGTGAAACAAAAACACTCTTTTTATGCGTAAGGTATGATCCGGGAATAGTTGAAGATCGTAAAAATGGTTATGGCCTTTCAGAGAATACTTCCAGCTTTTCGCTAATTCCTTTTATTTCTTTTCTGATCTCAGCAATATCCTCCATCATCTGGCTTTCCGAGGTTCTCTCTTCCGGCAACTGAGCGCTGATGTAATGGATAAACTTCCAAACTTCCCTGATCTCGTTCACATGAATGCTGTAGGGCAAATAGATCGGATTGAGCGAATGCAGCCGCAACTGACCGCTTTCGGCAATCAGGTTTTCGGCTACTTTGAACAGAATGCCTTCGTTGAGGGTGAGGATGATGTAGGCCTGCTTGTTTCGGATCAGTTCCCAGTTTTGCACAAATTCGCCGGTAACCCACGATCCGTGCGGGATAGGCAACATGGAATCGCCGCTGATCTGGAAAGTGCGGTATTTTTTCTCTGAAGATAGAAAAGGTAATTGGAAAGTTGGCAGAATGCGGATATACTCCGGATCGGCAAAACCGCTGGAGTATCCTGCCTTGGCCTTTTCCGACACAAGTTCGATGTTTTCTTCGTTGTCGGTATTCACTGTGGTGGTAAGTATGCGCAGGTCACTGCCGCGGATAAAGACATCGTAGCCGTGTTCCAGCTGCCATAGCTGGCTCTCCGACAGTTTGGCCAGATCAACCTTTATCAATGTATCAATGGCTATCCCGAAATAGTCCGAGATGGCAATCAGAAAATTAATCCCCGGATAGGCGATCTGGTTTTCGTAGTTGTTGAGCGTTGAACGCGGTATGCCGAGCGAAACGGCTACATCGTCCTGTGTGCGCCCTTTGCGTTTGCGGAGGAATTTGATGTTGGTGTTGAAATACATGATCTTGAATTTTGTTTTTCACCGTGTCGTAGAGACGCACAGCCGTGCGTCTCTACGACAAAAAATTATCAACATTGTCATTGTTAATAACGGTAAAATGATTATTTTGTTGGCAAAATTATGATTAAATATTAATCAAATAACATTTTTAATAAAAAAATCCAATGAATTACCGTCAGCCATATTCCAGCCCGATGGTGCTGCAACAGGTTGGGGATGAGGTGAACGACCGCCGCACAATCGTGCACTTCGACCTCGACACCTTTTTCGTGTCGGTGGAGCGGCTGCTCAACTCGTCGCTGGTGGGCAAGCCGGTGATTGTGGGCGGCACATCCGACCGCGGTGTGGTGGCAGGCTGCAGCTACGAAGCGAGGCGCTTCGGGGTGCACTCGGCCATGCCCATGAAGCTGGCGCTCAACCTGTGCCGCGATGCCATCGTGATCCGCGGCGACGGCGACCAATACAGCAAATATTCGCGCATGGTCACCGACATCATCGCCGAGAGTGCGCCCGTTTACGAAAAAGCTTCCATTGACGAGCACTACCTCGACATCACGGGGATGGACCGCTTCTTCGGCTCGATGAAGTGGACGCACGAGCTGCGGCAGCGCATCATCAGGGAGACGGGACTGCCCATCTCGGTGGGACTGTCGGTGAACAAAACCGTGTCGAAGATTGCCACCGGCGAGGCTAAGCCCAACGGCGAGATTCAGGTAGAAGCACCGCGCGTGAAGCCTTTCCTGGCGCCGCTCTCCATCCGCAAGATCCCCATGATCGGCACCAAAACCTACCAGACCCTCCGCTCGATGGGTGTAGCCAACATCCAGACCCTTAGCCTGATTCCTCCCGAAATGATGGACAAGCTGATGGGTAAAAGCGGCATTGACATCTGGAAAAAGGCCAACGGCATTGACTCAAACCCTGTGGTGCCTTACTCCGAACGCAAGTCCATCAGCACCGAGACCACCTTTGAACAGGACTCTATTGACGTAACGCGTATGCGCGAAATCCTCAGCTCGATGATCGAGAAGATCGCCTTCAGCCTGCGCAAAAAGGAAAAACTCGCCGGCTGCATCACCGTGAAGATCCGCTACGCCAACTTCGACACCCACACGTTACAAAAAGTCATCCCTTACACCTCCTTCGACCACGTGCTTACCAAAACAGCGCTTGAGCTTTTCGACCGGCTCTACACCCGCCGCATGCTCATCCGGCTCATCGGGGTGCGCCTGAGCCACCTCGTAGGCGGCGTGCAGCAACTCAACCTCTTCGAAGACACCCCCGAAATGGTCAGCCTCTACCAGTCGCTCGACCACATCCGCAAACGCTTCGGCGAAAGGGCGGTATTCAGGGCGGTGGGGATGTGAATTAGCAAAAACACAATTATCAACTTGCAAAAAAGAAATACCTTTGCTTAAAATGCAAAGATTAAACCCATGGTAAATTATCAAAACATAATCACAATCGAACCGGGAAAACGAGGTGGAAAGCCATGCATCAGAGGGATGAGAATAACTGTGAGCGACATTCTTGGGTGGCTGGCATCAGGCATGACCATTGAAGATATCATCAATGATTTTGACGAACTCACCAGGGAAGATATTTATGCTGCATTAAGTTATGCCGCTGATCGCGAAAAAAAGATATACCAGATCGCTGTATGAAGTTTTTATTTGACCAAAACATATCCCACCGAATCTTGCGACAATTGCCGGAGAAATTTTCTGGCTCAACATCAGTGAAACAAGAAGACCTGATAAATGCCTCAGATAGACAGATATTTGAATACGCCAAATCAAACGAGTTTATAATTGTTACTCAGGATGCTGATTTTAACGAATTGAATGCATTTTTGGGCTTCCCGCCAAAAATAGTTTGGTTTCGGATGGGAAATCTGGCAACTTTTGAAATTGTTGAAATTTTAAACAACAGTTACGACGAATTGATCAATTTCGCCCAAGATGAGGCTCTTGGCTGCTTTGAAATTAAAAGAAATAGGTAGCAAAATCAAGTAACCTAACCCTTCATCATCTGCTTGAAAAGCAACTATTTTATCTACTGCATCACCCCTGAAATGGTCAGCCTCTACCAGTCGCTCGACCGCATCCGCAAACGCTTTGGCGAAAGGGCGGTGTTCAGGGCGGTGGGGATGTAACCTTAATAATTTTAGCGTTTTCCCACCAAGCTAAAATTCATTATTTTTGTCAAAAATCTTGATTATGGACTATTCAGCTTATCTTGACTGGATAAACCGGATAAAGCTGACCCCTAAGACGGGGATTTTGGAGAATCAATTTACTGTGAATTAAATTGAGATTTGCTGCCAATCCGGCGGATATTGACCCCTGCGATAGTAAAGAAGGCAA
>Ga0116204_1001467_pt1 | contig 13239 bp, 15 predicted proteins | sample LakKivwa52mmetaG_FD_94481 | JGI IMG/M metagenome (GOLD analysis project Ga0116204, IMG submission 94481) | Anoxic lake water microbial communities from Lake Kivu, Rwanda to study Microbial Dark Matter (Phase II) - Lake Kivu water 52m metaG | ecosystem: Environmental > Aquatic > Freshwater > Lake...
GGTGATTACCGCGCGGGGCTCTGTTGCCGTCGCCACACTGGCGACAAGCAGAAGCAGAATTGCGAATAGTAGTTTCATGTCTTGCTCCCTATGAAACGACTTCTAATAGAACGGTTGACGCTTTCTGGATGGTGATGCGATGTGAATAGTAAACACCTTTGATGTCTGGCGTGTCTTCTTTGGCAATCACTTCATAGTACGTAGGATCTTCAGGCAGGTCTTTAATCTTACCCGGACCCCATACGTAGCTACCCAACTTCACTTCCTTACCCACGAAGACTGACTTCGTATACTGCTCTTGGGCAGCATCCTGCAACACGTTTGCCTGTTCCATAGTCCCCGGCCAGCGACACTTCATTTGCACTGGCGCATTGACACGAGCCTGACCATAGCGAGTGTTGGTATCAACTCGCTGCCAGACTACGCACCAGTGAATGAGGGCTACTTGGGATACTTCAGGCATGGCTAATCATCAGCAAAACCCTTGGCAAAGTCCCGTCGTGCCTTAGAACCTTGCTTCTTTTTGTGAAACTTTTCTAGCTTGGCAGCTTGTCTCCTGAGAGTCGACCCACGTTGTTGAAAAGGGTCCTTCGAAGAAAGTTCAACTCCAATAGTGTTTCCAAGGGCTTTAGCAATCCTATTACCACTCTCATGTTTTTTCTTGAAACCTTTCACTAATTGTCTAGTCTCAGGCTTCATGGCATTCAGCAACACACGATTGTTCGCCCGCCGCTGCTCGCTGGTGTTGATGGTAACAGTAGTAGATGGTTGAGTGATCATCAGTAAGGGTTCTCCGAATGACTAATCTTCAAGAAACTTCTTGATTTCTTCGTCAGTTATATAATCCTGACCATGAACCTCTTGCAAATAGTATTTGGCGTCTTTAGGATCTCTGGATCGCTTAGCCTTGGCTCTAAGCTCGGCTAAGCGATCAGAAACGTGAAATGGTGTACGAAAGCTACCTTTACCGCCGTGGACTGACTGATCCGGATGCCCAGGGTGATTAAGTGTAACCAACTTCAGCAACACACGATTGTTCGCACGTCGCTGCTCACTTGTGTTGAGGGTAACGACAGTAGACGGTTGAGTGATCATCAGTAAGGATTCTCCGAATGGTCTTGGTAGCCTAGCCAAGTAGTCTTACTGACTCGTTTACCTTGCTGGGCCTCCAGGTTACGTTTAGTTAAGCGACTTGTTACATCCAGCAGCATCGCATTTTGACCAAAGTGAGTAGCCTGGAGGCTGTAGCCGGTAGCCCCTTGAAATGACCCAGAGGCACCAGCCGCACTTTTGCTCTGGTACTGAGGATCACGCTGTACCGCATAGAAGTGAGCCGCTAACTGTCTTTCAATTTCAGTTAGCGTATCATCATCAAGCTCATTATCACTGTCTGCTGTTTCTAGCCAGTTAGTGAGTAGATGGGCTTGATGAATGAATGGCTCTAGGGCAATCTTAGGGCCATCTGTCCCAATGCCATCTTGCCACTCTACAATCTGAGCCACTTCTAGCGGAGTAGTGCGTGTCATGGCTAGCCTCAGGCGTTATCAGCCGCACTGCGAATGGCTGAGATGATAGCCTCTTTGGTAGTGATGCCTGACAGGTCTACTGGCGGGCTCATCTCAGCAGCTACCTCACGAAGCTGCTTGATAGACTTAGTGTCCAGGCCGTCGTCTTCAGCCGTAGGCTCCGTACCGGCAGCACTGACTTCAGGTGGCTTGGCAAAGCCCTCAAGAATTTTGATGCGGGCTTTGAGCTCTTCAATAGTCTCAACACCCTGGTCATCGAGCAGTTCCCACCGATCCCGACCTTCCAGCTTACGCATGTCAAGGTCGGTTTCAATAGTGCCGCCCGGTTCAAGAACTACATCTTTGCCATCTTTGTCACGATAAACGTGAGTACCTGCCTTCAGTTTGAACTTCATTGCTTGCTCCTAAATTCAGTTTGGTAAGAGGTAAAGTGCTGGGCAGTGACCCCCCACTCGTTATCACTACCCAGCACTCCGACCAGGGAGGAGTGATCAGACAGTGGCCGTAACGACCGCGATGCCAGTCTTGGCAGTCGTGGTATTCGGACCAGTGAAACGGCTACGGATCTGTGGGACTTGAATGCACATGACCTTGAAGTTCAAGCGCATTCCGCCCATCGAGGGCCACTGTACCGTTGTGATCTCCATACCGTTGACAGCACGAGCCGTTTCCGGCGTCATCTGTACCCAGATGGAGGTAAACGGATTGGCGGAACCCAGCAAGAAATCCAGGCGACGAATGTCTTGGATGTCTTCAACTTCCAACAGCCGCTTACGCAACGTACCCGCAGACGGCTCAGCCGTGCTGAACAGGTTGTCCAGGTACTGATCCCAGTCCGTTGACGTATAGACGATGTACGGACCAAAGAACTTCTGGAGGTACAACTGCTCCCGCACGTACAGGAAGTCGCTGAGGATCGTACCACCATTCGTGCCAGTCGGCTTGGTACGACCCGTGACCGTGATACGATCCGGGTGGGTCATGTACCCATAGACCGTGCTGTTGTTCGCGTAAGTGTAGCGAGTACCGGCAGCTTCACCATAGGTCGTGGAAGACTCCAGGCCAATGGTAACATTCTCGATACGCTCACCAATACGACGACCGGCCATTTCCGCACGAGTCGTGTCCATTGGCGTGCCCTTATTCTTGGACACTGCTAGGAAGCGGCTAGACAGGAAGAAGTCCGAATGAGTGATTGGCAGAGGCATACCCTGCAAATCAAACTTCGGCTGGAAGCTGCGAGCCTCGGTCATACCGTCCATGTCCTCAACCGCCTCACCAACGTCGGTAACGCGCTCGAATTCCAGGATCGGGTTAGCCATCCCATCAAAGCCACCGTAGGTATTGGCAGCACGCAGATCAGCCCATGCCCGCAGACGGTAGCGAGCAGCCTCCAACACCACGTTGTCCAACATCACCCACGCTTCTTTCGTGAGCAAGTTACCAGCGTTGATGGTAGGTGTAGGCAAGCCACGATGCTGTCGCTCGGAAACCAGTTGGTTTTCAAGGACAGGGAACATCTTCGGTTGCCCGTACTCGTTAGTGATGAAGCCACCACTACGCGAGTCCTTACGCGGAGCCATGCGCCCGGTATTCACCGTCACACAAGCACGGCCCCGGCTGTCCAAGTATGGACGCATCAGACCGGGATCCCATTGGGCACCCCGACCCTGTACGAGTTCCAGGGCTGAACCTTGGGTTTCCACTCCCCAGCCCTCATTCTGAACAAAACTGTCAACGAACATATTGAGTCTCCTTTGAAGACTGAGGGTTAGTTACCTGTGAAAATGACGTGGACCAGATCACCACTTGACGTCACGTCATCAACGACTTCCATCACTTCGAACGGCTCCGCCTCAGGCGTGCCAGTCGTCTTGATGAAAGTACCACCGTTTGCCAAGATCAGCTTATCGCCAACCGCCAAGCTGTCACCCGTACCAGTACCAGTCGCACTGACACGCACGAGCAGCTCGTCACCAGGAATAGGCACGTACATGCGAATCTTCTGGCCGCTAGCAATGGCATCTTCACATGTCTTGCCGATCAGCTCGTTTTCTAGCAAGATGGCGATCAGCTTACGATGACCACTCGTGCCGCCATAAGCTTCCCAGAACAAACGACCGCCAACTTCGTCCTCCGACACGTCAATCTGCAGCGCGTGTCCAGGCTTCAGCCCACTGCTACTAGCAGTCAAGTACCCTTCCAAGAACCGGCCAACAGGAGCAGCCGTGAGAACGATTGTGAAATGAGAATCAACTTTGCGAGTCATTACTTTGTCTCCTTTGCGTTAGTAAACGCGATTAGCCCCTCTTGAATTCCAAGACAGGCGGTACGAGAATGTCATCACGATCAACGCCATGAGCCTCGTTGAACGTAGGCCCACCAGCAGCCCCAATGTAATTCGGCTGCGGACGACGTTGCGGAGGGGTAGCGAGTTCGGCCAGAGCCTGGAGCTCATCAACACCCATACGCATCAGGTAACTGTCACTGAAACGATTGCGGCTGTTGGCAGTGATCTGTCCAACGAGTTGCTGCTTCTGTGCGTGTTCGAACTTCATGGCATTCAACACTACGCTACGCACACGCGGAGGCAGGCTTGCCAGATAGTAGTACTCGTTCTGCACGTTTTCACCCTCTGCGGTCTCACTGTCACCGCACTCGATTTCATTCCCTTCATCGTCATGGCAACGCTTTGGCTGATCACGTTCCTGGCTGTCATCGTCGCCAGCGTCAGGCCCATCCTCACCGTCGTCACTCGTGTCCAGTTCCTCTTCCTCAATGCCGTCATCAACTTCGCTCTCCAGCTCACTGGCAGAGCTCGGGTCCATACTGTCAGGCAGCCCAGTATCATCCCCTTCAGCAGCGTTGGCGATCATTTGCGCACAACCCTGAGCATGTGACCACAACTTTTGGTCACTCATGTTGACCAAGATCTGAATATCGTCCTCGTCCCAACCCGCACAGTTGGCAACGAGAGCCGTAATCAGTTCCCTTCTTTCAGCTCGATTAAGTGTCAGTGCCATTTAAGGCTCTCCTTAAAACAACGGGTTATAGACGAAACGACTCGTCTGTGTTACTTCTTTTTGCGACGACGGGCGGCTGCCATCCCACCCATCCCCAAGGCTCCACCAGCAGCAGTTCCAACAGCGACTTGTTGGCCATGACTCATAGAGCCTACTCTGGTCTTAATAGCTTCCTTAGCTGCGGAGCCAGTAGCTTTGATCGACTTGCCAGCTTCTTTAAGACCGCCTTTGGCGATCCTTCCAGCCCGGCTGTAATTTCCACTACGAAGAGCCTTGCCGGTCAGCTTTACAGCCTGACCAACGGCTTTCCACTTGTTCTCCGTGATTATCTCTACAGGCTCCATAGAAGCGTGTAGACGATTGAGCATCATCTGTGTTTGCACACGACGCTGCTCACTGTTGTTGACGTAGCACACGGTCTGCATGTTACTTCTCTCATTAACAGATAATTTGAATTTACGACCACCTTGACGCATACCTCTGATGCCACCTTTGATTCCGCCTATACCAGCTCCAACTCCGCCACCAAGAGCTGCCCCACCACCTGCTCCTAAAGCAGCGCCACCCAGACCTCCAGCTACCATGCCAGCAGGTCCTCCAATGGCTCCAGCAGCAGCCCCACCAAGACCCCCAAGAACAGCTCCACCAAGACCGCCCTTGACGGCACCTTTCGCTCCACCTACAACAGAGCCTTTAGCTGCTCCCAATCCACCGCCAGCTACACCACCAACCCCACGAGCGAGTAAACCTCGCTTCTTGACTTGATAGCCAGCCGGAATTTGATTAACGATTGCCAGCATATTGGCGATGCCAACCTTCTGTTCGATTTTCTTCAAACGGCGATTTTGCCGATACTTTTGAATTGAATCTCCAACCTGCCTTCCCAATTTGCCAATGCCGACTGGATCTCTCGGATCCAAAGGAGTAGTTCTTGGCTGAAACATGTTACTTACAATGGTGACTTGCGTGCTCATTTGTTACCTCTTGAAAATGATCTTTTGACCAATACGGCCAAGGAGTTTTGCGACACTGCTTCTAAGACCCTTCTTAACGATCGGCTTAGCATCCTTAGCTTTTCTGACAAGTTCCTCAAACGGCAGATCAAATGACTCAACCGGGGCCTTGGCTTTACTGGCAAGATCACCGATCTTACCACTCAACTTGTTGATACCGCGCATAACTGACTCACCACCAATACGTGACCCAGTACCGGCAGCGGCTCCTACAGCCACGGCAGCTAGAGGACTACGCATCCCAGTGTAAGGCTTGTGAGTGTCATCAACGCCTTCAAAGTTCTTCAGCATCGCCTTGCGCTTGCGTGTTTCAGCAGACTTGCGGCGAGCTTCCTCGGTCCAGTTCATCACAGGCTTGCGAATACGAGGCTTTCTGACCTTACCTAGTTGCTCCATCATACCACGAAAACCACGAGTGCCGACTTGCACGCCCATTCTTGGGACTAGGGCATTGCGAACAGGCTTGCGAGTAAGGCGGCGTTCGGCTGCATCAAGCCCTGCGGTAGTACCTTCGTAGACTCCAACACCCCCAGCGATCTTGCCAGTGCCGATCGCAAGTCTCTTAGCCTTGGCTAGACGAACTGCTCTTGGTGAGGCTGATCTCACTACTTGAGCAACGATGGGTTTAGCCGCGACCTTTGCACCGCCACGGCCAATCAGACGACCTGCACCACGAACCACCCCACCAGGACTAGCGATTGTTCCAGCCAAACCGCCAAGATCAGCAGCTTGACCGGCTGTTTGCCCACCAACCTTGCGAGCGACGCGTCCACCACCCCAAGCTCCGGTAGCCCCACCAGCGATTCCACCAATGGCCGCCCCTACTGGAACACTAAGACCCCCAGTGACCGGAGCTAGAGCAGTGCCAATCAATCCACCAGCTTTAGCTCCAGCCGCCGTACCAGCCAGACCGGCACCGAAACCACCGACTGCTCCACCTACTTGCTTGGTACGACGAAACTTCTCAGGCTTGGCGTTAAGCATGAATTCTGTGATGCTCTTGACTCGCGGGTGGACCAACTTGTTACGGATCAGCTTGAGGCTCTTCTTGGACTTTTTACCACCACACTTGTTTATCAGCACGCCGCAACCGTCTTTGATGCTGCAAGCACCTCGCGAGCCTAGCAAGATAGCCAAGTGATCAGGCCGGTAGTTACGAGCCACATAATGATACTCACGACCATTCCATACGCCGCGATAAGGCTCGTTGTCTGTATAAAGACCGGTACTAAGTTCAATGGGCTTGTTGTTGATCAACTGCTCGTAGATCCCTACGTTGGTCTTACGTGTACGGTCTACGTCAAACCAACCCTCGGCTACCAGCTTTCCTTTATAGCGAGCATTGAAGACAGTACCGATCTGTTGCTTGTCCAGCACTCCAGGGCTACGAGCCTCTACAGGAACGCCATTGACCATTGGATGATTTACCACGATGGGCATACCATTCCAAGCCGTTGGATTCTTCTTGACTTCATCCTCAGGGTAATACAGCGGGCCTTTGGAGCCTGCGAGTACTCCGGGCACAATCATGGTCAGTGGGGCTACCAAGTACTCACGGCCTTGAAGGGTTTCGCGCCTTACGCCACTTGTAAGGTTTGCGGTGACGGTGGTGAAGTTGACGGTGAGCTTGTTGCCTATAGGAGCCTTAGCTTTCTTCATTAACTCTTCAAGAATTAAATCATACTCTTTATCACCCGAAGTCGTAGCTTGTGAGCGACCTGCCCTAGCAGCCCTGTCACCCTTAACTGAAGTAACGCGGTAGCCACGACCACGCATCTCTTTGTCAATCAATGCCCGAATACCGAGCAGGCTTTCCCTGTCTTCCTTCTGCATACGCAAGAAGGTTTCACGATCCAGGTCACGCCCACCCGTCTTTAGCTTCTCAGCGTACTTACCAGCCTTCTCCGTTGAAGCCTTCTTAGCAGCACCACCGATAGCCGAGAGCATCTCGCTGACCCGTGCCTTGCGTTCGATTTCTTTGTAGCGAGGCTCTGTTGACATACCAGCAAGATCTTCATCAGAAAACCTCTGTACTGGTTTCCTCATCTTTACAGAGTGTTCATAGGATTCAGCAGCTTTAGGCTTTTTACCAGAGAAGTAGGCAGCTTGTTCCCAACCCTTCTTTTCATAGTCGTCGACTGCTGATCGTTCTTGTTCAATCTCACCAGCCTTACGATCAACTAGCCACTTAGCGGCATCTAGTTCAGACTTCGGTACATAGGCTTCGGCCTTCTTCTCCTTGACAGTCCTACCTCTTTGAGCCATAGCCTCTTTGAAGCCGCCACGAATGCCTTCCATCGCAATGTCACCAGCAGCCCCACCTACTTTTTCGCCAGTCCTCATTGCTGCTTCTTCAAGACTGCCACCAAGAGCTCCTTGAACGAATGCACGACCTAGTTCACGTGTAAAGCTACTACGAGATGACTTACCTTGCAGCTTACGATGGTAGGTAGATGCTTTGTCCGCATGTTCATCAGCCTTCTTCAGCCGTGCCTTTTGCTCGTCCTTGGAGAATGCCTTGACCAGAGTGGCTTGGTCAGCAGAGTCATAGAGCAACTTGGCGGCTTTGGCATGAGCATCGCGTAGCTTGGCTAGGTCATCAGTCTTCAAGGGCATCCAGCGTTTGCGATTAACTGCTTCCAAGTCTTGGGCGTATGAGTCGTAAAGGTCCGCCATCTTGGAAGTCTTGGTAACGACGTTCTTAATGCGTCGTGCGGCGGCTTGCGGAGACTCACTTACTCCACCACTACTACCGCCTGATATTGTACGAGCTAGAGCCACTGTCGCTGGCGAAACGCCGTCAGCTAGTGAACCACCGCGATGTCCTGGTATGCCTTTATGACCATGATGCCCTGAGCCAGGGCCGCCGTTGATGACTTGGAGTATGTTGTTGACCGACTCACGCTTCTTACGCCTACGATCAACTAGTTTACCAATCCCAGCCCCGGCAAGACCCCACAAGGCTCCAGCAGCTAAGGCTCCAGCAGCAATCTTCTTAGGCTTGGCTTTACCTATAAAGATACCCATGTCTCTAGCAGTTGGACTACCAAGAACCTTCCTGATAGCATAGGTGGCTGCTAGATTCTGACCTGCTCCAAGACTAGCTCCAATGATTGCACCCTTCTTGGTAGCAGACATCTTACGCTTTTCAGCGGATTTACGACGAGCCTCGTCTGACCAGTTGATAACTTGAAGAACTCTACTGATCTCGTTAGAAGTCACTTCAGACCTCTTCTTTCTTACGCCAAGCCCTAACGAAGTAAGGGCAGCTCCCGCAGATGCCCCTCCAGCGGCCCCGGCTTTCATGGCCCTTACTTGATGACTTACTTTACGCCCTTCACCAATACCACGGGCATAAGATTCACAGTTCTTGCTACCTAGAATACAAAGATCACGAGCACGCCAGTCCTTCATCTTTCCCATACGAGCTTCTAGCTTCTCAACTTCATCCATGTCAATCAGCTTGGATTCTAGCTCTCTACCAACCGGGCCTTTCTTACCCTTCAACAATTTTCCTTCAGAAACGACCCGTATATCTTTGCCGAACTTGTCCTGGGGAATGATCCTCTGTCCATGGGTTTTGGTGTAGTCTGCGACCCTGCCACTACCCACCCCCACTCCGTAGTGTCTTTGAGGCACGCCAAAAAACTCGTCTACCTTTTGAAGGGCTTTTGCAATCTTGGCTTTAGACCCTTTACCTCTAGCAGCTTTACGTAAATGACTGTCTAGAGTTCTACCCTTAATACGAACAATGTCAGATATTCTAGTCTTACCTTGGGAGGCATAGACTACCTTGCCCATCAAGCTCTCACCGGCCTGCAAAACCCTGCCACGACCAAGCATCCTAGGTAGTGTTCTTACCCCTAGAGCTCCACCAAGTAAAGCCCCTCCGGCAATTAGAGCCCCTTTACCGACCTTACCCACTACAGAAGAGCCTTTCTGCTGAGACTTCTGCTTTCGTGCTTCTAGAGCAGCAGCCCTTGCCTCATCAGACCAGTTAAGGGCGATTAGGAGTGATCGGGTTCGTGGTGATACCAAGGCTTCCTTCATGCTTGTAATCTACCATGCTAGAGGTGAGCTAAGCAACCCTGCTTATGGCAACCCTAACGCCATGCCTTTTAAGGCCCCTAGCAGCCCCGCTAAGGCTTGTTTTAGGGGCTAGGGCAGTGTAGGGCAGGTTTAGGGCAAAGTGCATTATGGGACAAGCTAGGGCCTTTACAACGTGCCCTGCTATTAGGGTTATCTTTGCTTATCTTGCTCCAGCTTGACACGATACTCAAGAGCCTGTTTCCTGAGTTTACTCATCGGAGCTTTAACAGCCTTTAAGACCTTGGCTTTAGACGGTCTGATCAAATGTAGCTCTTCATCAGATCCGATGCTGTTCCAACCATCTACCCAATCTACGCCAATCTTTCTGAGATTAGGTATAACATTCTGCGGATCTCTTTCAAGCAGACTGTCAATAAAGGCTTTGTGGTCTGGGCGATCGTAGTCAAGACCACTACCAGCTATCTTGATAAGTGCTCGGCCCGTACTACCCTTCGCTTCGGACTGAGTTGGCGAAGACATTTCCTCACCACGATGCCTAGCCAATGACATACCAACTTGAGGGCGGTCCTCCAACTGCTTTAGTAAAGACTCTAAGTTAGATGAAACATGAGTCCCAACCTTTGTCTTACTTAATAGCTTTGGCGTATCGCAATTAGGACCAGTGTGTTGGTTACATCCCTTGGGATTTGGAACACCAGTATTGAGAGTTAATCTAGTGAATGGATTAACTAGAATCATCACGTTCTCCCATCATAAGGCGAGTACAACACTCTGACATGCTGATACTTAATGGTACGTCCATGATACACGCACAGAACATCCTCACCTCTACCGCTTATTGCTTTTCTGATGTAAGTTAGGTGAGGCTGTATGGCCTTCAGGTCTGACAACTCATCATCAAGACATGCGTGCAACTCTTTACGGTCATGAGGCAGCCCATCACTCAACACTGCCAGCATACGCTTCTGCGTAGCAGTCAGGTGTCCATTGCCGTTCATGGCTGGTGTGCCGTTGGTGTCGCTCATAGACTGTCTAACCCTTCAATGACTTGATCCAAAGGCCCTTCCAACTCAGCAAGAACCTTTTCCCTACGGCAACGCACTTCAAGAACTATCTGATTGTTAGTGTCTGGCTCTTTCACCGTAACCTTATACTTCGCTTCAGCCAAGGTACGAAAGTCTAAAAGGATGCTCTCTAGAACACCGCCAAACTGTTGGACTCTTTCATAGTTCGTATGGGTCGCTTTGTGGATTTCTACGTAAGCTACTGGTGTACCGTTGGTCTCGCTCATGTCTGACCTTTTAACTCTTCCATCAGTTTCTTGAAGTTCTCTTGATTGCAACCTTTGGGATTAGCGTTAAGAACCTGTCTTGTGAATGGATTTATGAGAATCATATTGTTACTACCTCCGGCCTTTTAGAGCTGATCTTCTTCTTGGCACCCAGCCAACGCTTATCACCCGCCGCACTAGCCTTAATGGCCTTGCGGATACGCTCAGCATCACGGATCTGCCCCGTGGTCTTTTCACCTACGTTTGCTGGGATTAGACTGCACATACAATTCGGATGTCTTGGCAATAAGCCACGTGCTTCTTCAACTGTTAAGACTAAGCCAGCCAACGGAGCACACTTATGACATGGTGATGGATTCCCTAATGCCGTGTGCCCTAGACCGCTCACTGTCCACTCAACCTGTACGCCAATAGCCTTGACGCCCATGTTCTCGTAGCCGTCCAAGGCACCTTCGTTAAATGCCCTGACTACTTCGGTCCTCGCTATGGCCGTGCCCCTGTTCTTGTACCCATCAACGATCGTGTTGAGCTGAGCACCAATATCACGAGGGTTAATACCAGATACTACACCATCCAATAGCGTGCGGGTGATACTGTGTGACATGGACTCAGTCACGCCTTGCAAGTCATCATACGTGCGGGTAGCTAAGAGCCTGACACGCTCCAGGGGTGTAGGCCCACCAAACGACTGACGCATGAACTCTGCGAACTGTCCCTGTTGGTAGCCTATACCAGCTTCCTTGGACATAGGTAACGGACCAGTCGGACGCTTCCAGCTATTCCAGGCACGCTTTAGCCCTTGCTGATGAGCCTGTTTGATGTAAGCACCTAGCCAGGATTGTGCTGAGTCATCTTGCTCACGCTTTAGGAACAACGCACCTACGCGGAACTGTAGCCACTTCTTAAGGGCTTCCAGCTTACGCTCGTCTGTGAGGTAACGCCATTCGCCGGTGTTGAAGACTAGCTCGTTGGTGATTGGTTTTGAGTTGTCAAGACTCTTGCGCCTAGCTTCGTCACTCCAGTTCCTGACCAAAGGTCCAGAATTTGCTAACTTTTTAGAGGTTTCTACATAAGCTCTTACAGCCTGTTCTTTAGAAACTCCAAAAGTACCTTGAATCGGTCTGTTCTTACAGTCCAACAACTCTACTCCATAGTCTTTACCGTCTGTAACTATCTGAACAAAGTGACCCCACCTGTTGTGATAAGGATTTGAATGTCCTAAACTGACGACGTTAGGCTTATCACTTAAATTGTCGTAGTTGAAACTATTGTCCAGATTTGCCAGCTTGTCTATAGCTAGACCTTCGTGAAGAGTATCTAGCTGCTCTTCTAGAGGTGGTTTATAGTCAGGTCCAAACCTAGCTGGCAATAAAGGGACTCTAGGTTTTGACTTCATAGCAGCTTTACGACGCCTAGACTCTAGAGACTTAGCTCTGGCCTCATCAGTCCAGTTGTCAGTAAGATCTGGCCCAACAGACTGAATAATCTCTCTTAGCCTTTCAAGGTCTTTCTCAGTAAGATTGCTAGTATCTACTGGAACAGGCTTTCCTAGAATAAGTCCGGCCAAGGCTCTTTTGTGACCACTAACAATCTTAGGTCTAGATTTTTCACCAACTTTGCGATAGCCCTCTATGGTAATGGCAGGTGGCTCAGAACCAGCCCTCCATCTACGTGCATACTGTTTTGCTATGGGCATCTTAGAAAGGTAGCCACGCCAACCCTCTTCAGGAACGTTTGGATAGTCTCTGTCTGTTGGCACCAAGTCTTCAGCCTTAATATAGACGCAGTTAGGTCCAGTATGCTGGTTACAACCTTTGGGATTGTTGACTCTAGCATTAAACAGCACACTCGGCTTCGGCTGTTTCAGGCCAAACGCATCGTCCTCTATCAGCAGCTTACGCAACTCTTTCTTGAGCACGTTGAAGCGTGCGTTAAGGTCACCTATGAACTTACGCCTTAGAGTGGTGGTACGAGTTGGGTCAAGTCTGAGTGGGTTCATCGGTCTAGTTGGTGCATCCTCTTGTAGGCATCTATCACGCTATCATGTTTCTTAGAAAGCCCCTTAAAGTAATCACGATGTTCTTTAGCGCCCTCTGTAGCAATACCATGATGCAGCCTTCTTATGACTTCGTGCATACGCATAGCTTGTGAAGCACTAGGCTTTGACTTAGACCTGCTATACTGTAGCAGAAATTGCGAGGCTGGGTCATCTCGTTCACGTTCGCCCTCATCAGCCTCGGCTGTAAGTACGTCAGCACTGGCCTTTCGTGCCAGAGCCTTTATCTTTAGACGCTCACTTGTACCAGCTCTACAGCTTGGACCGGTATGCTGATTAC
>Ga0116204_1001468_pt1 | contig 13235 bp, 11 predicted proteins | sample LakKivwa52mmetaG_FD_94481 | JGI IMG/M metagenome (GOLD analysis project Ga0116204, IMG submission 94481) | Anoxic lake water microbial communities from Lake Kivu, Rwanda to study Microbial Dark Matter (Phase II) - Lake Kivu water 52m metaG | ecosystem: Environmental > Aquatic > Freshwater > Lake...
CTTTTTGCCGCTCTGCGCCGGTTGGCCGGCCAGCAAAAGAGCGTTCTGCTGGTTTCCCACAAGCTTGCCGACGTGGAGGCGCTGTGCGATGAGGTCACGGTGCTGCGCCAGGGCCGGGTGGCCGGCCGTATGCAACACCCCTTTGATACCCATGCCCTGCTGTCCATGATGTTCGATACCCTGCCCGCGGCCTTTACCTGCACCCCCGGCGCTGCGGCCGGCCCGGTGCTGGATTTTGAGTCGGTGTCCGCCCAGGGCGGCCGCTGCGGCCTGGTGGAGTGCTCGGTTTCCATCCGTCAGGGGGAAGTGGTCGGGCTGGCCGGCCTTGAAGGCAGCGGCCAGGGCGTGTTTCTGCGCCTGGCGGCCGGGCTGATCCAACCGGCCAGCGGAACGGTGCGCCTTCAGGGTCTTCCGATGAACACCCAGCCCCATTGGGCATTCAAGCAACACGGGGTGGTCTTCGTGCCGGGGTCCCGCCTGGAAGAAGGTTTGATTGCCGGCCTGTCCCTGGCCGAACATTTTGTCCTGGGGCGCCAGCACACAGGGTTTTGGGTGGACCGCCGTCGGGCGGCCGATCATTGCCGCCGGGCCATCGCGGACTTTGCCATCAAGGCCGGACCCCAGACCCCGGCCCAGGACCTTTCAGGGGGCAACCAGCAACGGCTCCTGCTGTCTTTGATGGATCCAAAAGCCCGTCTGCTGCTGCTGGAAAATCCCACCCGGGGTCTGGATGTGGCCTCCATGCACTGGATCTGGCAAAAAATCTGCGGCGCCGCGGACCGCCGCTGCATCGTGTTTTCCTCTGCCGAAATTGAGGAACTCCTCATGGTGGCCGACCGGGTTCTGGTTTTTTTCGAAGGCCGGGTCGTGCTCGATCTTCCCGTCAGCCAGGCCCACCCCCGGATCCTCGGCCTGGCCCTTTCCGGCAAACGCCGATGACAGCGCTTGGTCAGCCTGCAACCCGCCCCATCGTCCTGGTGGCCCAGGCCGCCGCAGCGGCGCTGGGGTTTTGCACCCTCGTGCTGCTGGCAGCCGGTGCCCCTCCCTTTGACGCCTTGGCCCTGATCCTCGACGGGGCGTTTGGCTCCTGGCTCCGTTTGGCTACGGTGATCCGCACATGGATACCCCTTTGCCTTTGCGCCTGCGGGCTGTTGTTCACCTTTCGCATCGGCCTGTGGAACATCGGGGTCGAAGGACAGGTGATGGCCGGCGCGGTGATGGCCACGGCCGTGCTGCGCTGGGACGCAGCCCCTCTGTCCCCAGGGGTGTTCTGCACCCTGTCCCTTGCCGCGGCAGGAGTGGGCGGGGCACTGTGGGCCTGGCTGGCCGGCTGGCTGAAAACCCGCAGCGGGGTCAATGAAATTTTTGCCGGCCTGGGCCTTAATTTCGTTGCCCAGAGCCTGATCCTCTGGTTGATCTTCGGCCCCTGGAAACGGCCCGGCGTGGCCTCAATGAGCGGCACCGAACCGCTGCCGGAAAGCCTTTGGCTCTTCCAGGACCCGTCCTGGCGCATCGCTCCAGTGGCCCTGGTGCTGACCATCGCCGCCGTGGCCCTTACCGCCCTGGTACTGAGCCGGTCGCGGATGGGCCTTTGCCTCAAGGCCGTGGGCAACAATGCCGTCGCCGCGGTCCTGTTCGGCCTGAGGCCGGCGGGCCTGATGCTTTTGGCCATGCTGATGGCCGGCGGTTTGGCCGGCATGGCCGGCGGGCTCCAGGTGACCGCGGTTTACCACCGTCTCATCCCTTCCATCTCATCCAACTACGGATACCTGGCTCTGCTCGTGGTGCTGTTGTCCAAGGATCGTGCGCTTGTCGCCGCACTGGTGGCCTTCGGGTTTGCCGCCCTCAATGTCGGGTCGGTCCAGCTTCCCATGGCCCTGAAACTGGATTCTTCCCTGGCCGGCGTGATTCAGGGGGCATTGGCGCTGGCCGCCATGGGGGTGGGCGCGTATAAAAAGACAAGGATGAAGAAATGGATCGCCGGGTGGAACCATGACAACACGTTTTGATATTTAATTCATGGATTTGACGATGCTGTTGGCCGGCGTGGTGGCGGCGGCGGCCCCGGTGGTGCTGGCGGCCATGGGCGAAACCCTGACGGAAAAGGCCGGGGTGATCAACCTGTCTTTGGACGGGACGATTGTATTGGCCGCCATGGCCGCCTTTGCCGTGGCCTATGAAACCCAAAGCCTGGTCCTGGGATTTGGTGCCGGCGCCATCGTCGGGGCTGCGGTGGCCGCCGTGGTGGCGGGCCTGAGCATTTACGGAGCCCAGTCCCAGGTGGCGGTGGGTTTTGTCCTTACCCTGATGACCAAGGACCTGGCCTATTTTTTGGGCAATCCCTACGCGAGGCTCAACGGACCCCAGGTGGCCCACCTCCCGCTGCCCGGATTAAGCTCCGTCCCAGTGCTGGGGCCGGGCTTGTTTTCCCACAACCTTCCAGTTTATTTTAGTTTTGCAACCATCTTCCTCTTGTGGTGGTTTCTGTACCGCACCGCGCCAGGCCTCAACGTTCAGGCCATCGGGGAAAACCCCAAGGCCGCCTTTGTCCGGGGGCTGGATCCGTCCCGGCGCCAGGCCCTTTATTCGGTCTGCGGCGGCATCCTCGTGGGACTGGCCGGTGCCAGTTTTTCCCTTTGCACCAAAGTGGGGTGGGGCCGGCCCCAGGGCGCCGAAGGCACGGGTTGGATCACCCTGGCCCTGGTGATCTTCGGTGGCTGGAACCCGCTGCGGGTCGCCGCCGGGGCCTATCTGTTCGGCCTGTTGCAGGTGCTGGGAATCCACGCCCAGACCTGGCTGCCCTCGGTGCCCGCCCAGGTCTTCCAGACCGCGCCCTTTCCCCTGATGATTCTCACCCTGGTACTGATCAACCTGGCCCGGCGCCCATCCCTGAATCCGCCAAACCCAAATCACCACTGGGGCCGGCTGGTGGTGAAACTGCTGGCGGTACGCCCGCCGGCGGCTCTGGGCCGGCCCTTTAGAGGAGAATGTTGATCAGGTGCAACTTTTCGGAGATGAGGAGGCGTCCGATGCGATACGCGGCAGGGCAAATCTGGAAGTATCACCACCGCCCCGGCGAGGAAGGGTCGAGGTTGACAATTGTCCACATCGACACCGAGCCGGGGTATGGCAACATCATCCACATCGCCGTCGGCGGTCTGTTCATTCGGGCAACGCAAGCCACGCCTGGCCACATCCACGAGATGAGCCACCTGCCGTTCACCCAGGACGCCATCGACCAGTCGGTCACGGATTTGGTCAAAACGCTGCCAAATCCACCCGCCAAAGATGGCTACTTGGTCTGGCGGGAGGCGTTTGATAAGGGTGAGGCCGGAGTGTTCTCGTTGCCGCTGATCCGGTTGATCACGATCACCGAGCAGTCATTGGTCCAGCACCTCGATGCCGGCGGTGCGGCAGACGGTCGGTGGGTGTAGGCTTTTTCAGGATCACCGTTTCAACTTATTCTTTCAAACACCTCAGCTTGGCCAGATCCTCGGCATAGCCGTACAGGTGCAGGCCCTTGCTTTCCACGATCATTTCACCGTCGGTAACCCCGATGGCGCCGGCCATGTACTCTTTGAGGGTTTGCAGGCCGGCCAGGTTGGCGGGAAGCCCGCCCCACAGGTCCCAGGAGCGAAAATAGATTACAAAATGCAGGGTGTCGTCCTGGATCCTGGTGTCGATGGCCCGCAGGCAGGGCGGGTCGGCCAGGACAAGGTCGGAGGGATGGGCCACCTGCAAGACCATCTGGTTATTGCGGGCCCCGAATGTTTTGTAGGTGTCGATCACCCATTCGATCTGGTTTAAAAACAGTTGCCCGCCTTCTTCAAAGACGATGCGCCCGTCCACCGGCCGGCAGTCCACGATCTCGGTCTGGTCGGCCTGCCACCAGGCCAGTTTGTCCCCGCGCAGGGGCACCCGGGTGAGCCGCTCACCATAGGTGTAGCTTTCCCCCGGTTCCTTTGTCGGGGTCATCAGGTATTCCAGGTAGGAGCGCTGGTAGGTATCGCCGCCGAAGATGTAGGCCTCTTCCACCGGATTGGGAATCCCGCAGGCCGGGGGGATGTCGGGCAGCAGGGGCCTAGTGCCGGGATGGTGGACCTGGGCGATGAAATAATCGTATTCCAGCCGGGTCTGGCCGGCGTAGGACCCGCGGTCGATGACAAAACGCCGTCCTTTGTCCAGGATGTCATGGACCGCCTGGAACCAAAGGTCGGGCAGGTCGCGGGCGGTGATGTGATGAATCTTCATCAAGCCGTTTTACGTGTTAGGCCGTTACCAATGCAATTGAATGCAAAACGTCATTTGTTTTTTCCATCGGGGTCGGTATCGGTTTTTTGATTCGGTTTTTATTTCGATACCGACCCCGAACAGGACACCTTGGTTCCGGCTCGTCCGGGTTGGGATTTAAGCAGAACGAGTTCCGCCTTTTTTGGTGTTGGTAATGAAGTTATATAATAATAAATCAACCGTTTAAATTCAAGGCGGGTGCTTTTTTACCCGCCTTGAATTTAAATATCTAGGGTGGAAACCTCCAACGCATTGTTGTAGATGAACTCGCGCCGGGGCTCGACTTCCTCGCCCATGAGGATGGTGAACACCTCGTCGGCGTCCACGGCATCCTCGATTTTCACCTGCAGCAGGGTCCGGGTGGCCGGGTTCATCGTGGTTTCCCAGAGCTGATCCGGGTTCATTTCACCAAGACCTTTGTATCGCTGTACCTCGAGGCCTTTTTTGCCTTCCTCGCAGAGCAGGGCGAAAAGGGCTTTTTTGTTTTCCACGACCTGGCCCGTGGGAGACGAATCGGTGTTGCGCACTTCAAATGGGGCAAAATCAAGCGCTTGGATACTGCGTCCAAGCAGCAGGCATTTCTGGTAATCCTGGGAATACACCAGGCCCCGGCCGATAATCACCCCTCCGGTTTTCATCCCTGACTCCCCGTTGCCGTTGGATCCGGGAAGCAGGATCTGGTAGTTGCCCCTTTCCGCGTTCCAGTTCAAGCTGGCCTGGGGATGGCCCGTCTGGGTGATTCTGGCGCAAAGCGCCTCCATCTTCTCTTTTTGCTGCAGGAAGGTGATGTCGGCGACATTGAGTTCGGTCAGCACTTCCACCAGGTCGGCCCCGATGCCCCGTTGCTCCATGCGCCGCAGCACGGCAAAAAAATCGGACAGCTCGTTGATGAACAAAAACAACCGGTGCCCTTCCAAAACACCGATTTGCGGGTTGGCCGTGATTACCTTTTTTTCGGAACAGATCCGTTTTAGGATGTGCTCGTTGTACTGGGACTCGTCCTTGAGATAGGCGATGTTTTTGCCCTTGCCCACCTTGAACAACGGGGGCTGGGCGATATACAAATACCCTCTTTCAATAAGATCAGGCATCTGTCTGTAAAAAAAGGTGAGCAGCAGGGTGCGGATGTGCGATCCGTCCACATCGGCGTCGGTCATGATAACGATCTTGTGGTAACGGATATTGTCGGCGTTGTATTCCTCGGTGCCCACCCCCGTGCCAAGGGCGGTGATGATGTTCTTGATTTCCTCGGATCGCAGGATTTTGTCGAACCTGGCTTTTTCCACGTTGAGGATTTTGCCCCGCAACGGCAAAATCGCCTGAAACCGCCGGTCTCGTCCCTGCTTGGCACTGCCGCCGGCCGAATCGCCTTCCACGAGAAACAATTCCCTTTCTCCAGGCTCCGATGACTGGCATTCGGCCAGTTTTCCGGGCAGGGTCGAGACCATCGATCCCTGGGTACGGATAATGTCACGGGCACGCCTGGCCGCATCCCGGGCCCGGGCCGCATCGATGACCTTGGCGAGCACTTTTTTTGAAAGAGTCGGGTTTTCTTCGAAAAACGCGTTGAGTTTTTCATTGACCAAGGACTCGACCAACCCCTTGACCTCGCTGTTGCCCAGTTTGGTCTTGGTCTGCCCCTCGAATTGGGGGTTTTTGATCTTGACGCTGATCACCGCGGCCAGTCCCTCGCGACTGTCATCTCCGCTGATCTTAGCCTGAAGATTTTTGGGCACATCGGCCCGGGTGGCGTATTGGTTGATCACGCGGGTCAGACCGGCCTTGAACCCGATCAGGTGGGTCCCCCCCTCGGCGGTGTTGATGTTGTTGGCAAAGGAGAGAATGTTTTCCTTGTAAGTGTCGTTGTATTGCAGGGCCACCTCGATTTGCACATCGTTTTTGATCCCTTCGATGTAAACGCTGTCGTGGAGGGGGACGTGGCGCCGGTTAAGATACTGGATAAACTCGACGATCCCTCCCTGGTGGAGAAAAACGTCGTGTTTGCCGGTGCGTTCATCGGTCAGCTGGATGGTGATGCCGCGATTGAGAAAGGAAAGCTCACGCAGGCGACGGCTGAGAATGTCGTAGCTAAATTCGTCACTGGCAAAAATGGTGGTGTCCGGATAAAAATGAATCCGGGTTCCCCTTTTGTCGGTGGTGCCGATGGTTTTCAGCTCGCAGGTTTTCACCCCTTTTTCATAGGTCTGGTAGTAGCTTTGCCCTTCTTTGTAGACCTCCACTTCCAAAAAAGCCGACAGGGCGTTGACAACCGACACCCCCACACCATGCAGCCCACCGGATACTTTATACGAATCATTGTTGAACTTGCCGCCGGCATGCAGTTTGGTCAGTACCACTTCCAGGGCCGGGACCTTCTCGGTTTCGTGAATACCCACCGGAATGCCGCGGCCGTTGTCTTCGACGCTGACACTGTTGTCCCTGTGAACCGTGATTTGAACCCGGTCGCAATAGCCGGCCATGGCCTCGTCGATGCTGTTGTCCACCACCTCGTAAACCAGGTGGTGAAGCCCGGCCACATCGACATTGCCGATGTACATGGATGGCCGGCGCCGGACCGGTTCCAGACCTTCCAAGACATCGATGCTGCTGGCATCGTAAGTTGATTCTTTCATTTTTCCTTAAAAGCGCATGGGCATGATGACGGTGCGATAATCCGGATCATCGGGTGAATCCACTCGGCAGGGAAGCTCCTCGCTGGTGATGTTGAGGATCACCTCATCGCTTTCCATCATCTGGATGGTATCGATAAAATAACGGGGGTTGAAAACCACTTCGATGGGTTTTCCCGAAAAACCAATGGCCATATCCTCCTTGGATTCGCCGATATCCGGATTGACCGAGGAGATGACGAGTTTGTCTTTGTCGAAATTAAAAACAACCCCTTTGTAATTGTCCGTGGACAGGATGGACATGCGCCGCAGCATCATCAAAAAATCGACCCGGTTGATACTTATCCGATGCTCGTAGCCGCGGTCGATGATATCCCCATAACGGGGAAATTCCCCCTCAAGCAGGCGGATGACGACCGATTCACCGTCTTTTTTGAGGACGAAGTGACTGTCCTTGAACCCGATGTTGACGTTGCCGGCATTTTCCAAGAACTTGGCCACTTCGGAAAGCCCTTTTTTGGGGATTAAAATACCGCTGTCCTCGGGTAAAACCACTTCTTTGGGATAGCGGTAATCGATGACCGACAACCGACTGCCGTCGGTGGAGACAAAACGAACCGTCTGGTGGTCGTCTTTTTCCAGTTTTTCAAAATACGCGCCGATGACATGGGCCCGACGGTCATCACCGGCGCTGATGACCAGGGCTTTTTCCAACTTCTTTTTCAGGGCCGCCGAGTCCATCTCAAAAAAGGCCGTATCATCAAAACGAGGAATATCCGGAAAATCTTCAGGGTTCATGCCCACCAGATTGAACTCCACATTGGCGCTGGAGATCTTGACCCACTTGTTCTCACCTTCGCTGATCATGATCTGATCACTCGGAAATTCTTTTACGATTTCAGAAAATTTCCTTGAATTGACCGCCATGATCCCCTCGGTTTCGACGGTGGCGGGATAATGGCCCTCGAATCCGGTTTCCAGATCCGTGGCACTGATCGCGATGCCCTGATCGGTGGACCGGATCAACACGCAGGTGGTAATGGCCAAATTGCTCTTTCGGGCCGTGATTCCCTGAACCTTGGACAGAACGTCGACGATGTCTTTTTTGCTGATGGAAAACTTCATGGCACCCCCGCTGATGGATTGGCAATTTTCAGGCAGACACTGCCACGCCGAAACCAAGCCTTCGTTCAATACGGTATCCGTTCTTTTTTTTCAAAATCATCGCCACTGATGATTTTGACCTATAGCGCAAAACAGGCCGGCAATCAAACTAAGTTTTTAAAATAATGTGTTAATCTTAAATTTTAGAGTTGATCCATTCCCTTATGGCGCCACCTTTTGCCCGTGGCCAACCCGGGGTAAGCCGCTCGTTAAGGAACCGGCCAAAAAGATCGTCGAGCAGTTGATAAACCACGTCGATCTGGTAGACCCGGTCAATCAGGGCGGCCTCGAAATCCTTTTCATTTTCCAAAAAAGGGTTTTCCGGTGTTTTCAATCCGGTGAGGTGAAAACTGTCCCCCTTGAGACAAAATTGCCAGCGACGCTCCCCTTGCCTGAGAACCAAATGAATCTCGGTGACCTTGGCCCCTTTTTGCAGGGCGATCCGACCCTCGGCCATGGAGGTGTCCTCAGCTTGAATGCTGATGGTTTCCACGGCCTTGTTGGATTGGCGTTTTTCAAGGACGATTTTACCTCCGGGTTCAAGAAAAAAATCCGATTGGTTTTCCCGGTTAAACGGTTGGTCCATGGTTTCAAGGGCAAACCACAGCCATGTCAAAAATTCAGGTCCAAGAAACCGAAATCGACTATAGGATAGAGATATGTCAATCATTTTATTAACCAACCAACTCACAAGGGTCCAGTTTGCCAAGAAGGTCTTTTTGCTCGGGTTGAAGGCCCATGGCCTCATCTGCCAGACTGTAGGCGAACATCCGGATCAGGGTCAGGCCGAAGGATCGGGTAAAAACGGTCTCCAGATGTTCGTTGGCGCTTTTTAAGGTGGAAAAAAACCACAACCAGCCTTCTTCGGGATTCCAGATGAGATCGTAAATGTTGGGCATGGGCGGTAAGCGGACAAGCAACTGGTGCTGGACCTGTTCCTTGAGCATTTTTTTTTCAGAAGATGAGAGGAACTGCCGATTGGTCTCCTTCAACTGTCTGGCCTTTTCCTGGCTCATTTGTTTTTGCATCAACTTGGAGGGTATCCGTTTTTGATCGACACGCAGGGAAAAGGCAAATACCGTTCCCACAACGAAACTGCTGGCGTCAAAATTGGGCTGAAACGGGGTTTGCAAACTCGTCCACCCCACGGCGATGTCGGCCGGGTCTCGATCTATTTCCGTAATGGTGTTTTTGGTAAGGCCGGCAAGTACCGTTTCCATTACCGGAGCTTGGATTTGACCCTGAACTTTATAGCGTGTTAAAGAGAGACTGGTTGAAAAAACTCCCATAAATACCATCCTTTACCGATATAGGCAGCCATCAGGCAAGGTTAGCCTGTTTGGCCTTCAGATACAAGGGGGAAATAGGGTATCGCCATTGATCCATATCTATGATTATCTACTTAGCAAACAACTGTATTAATGAAAGGGTGTTCAAAAGCCTAAATAATTTGTAAGTTATTGTTATAAAAAAGTTTGTTTTCGTTTTGGCTGTTGATAAGCCTGTTGACAACCTCATTACAAAACCGTGTTTATCAACACCATCCCGAGGCCTTGACCAAAAACGCAATGTTGTCAACAATTGAAAGCGCCGGTGTCTTTTCGGTTTTTCTTAAAGATAAGATATGGATTTTATAGCCGATCTTCACATTCACTCCCGTTTTTCCAGGGCCACGTCAAAGGATCTGGATGTTGAGAGTCTCCATATCGGGGCCCAGCGCAAGGGGATTACCGTTATCGGAACCGGAGACATCACCCATCCGGGTTGGTTGACGGAAATTCGCCAAAAACTCGTACCGGCCGAAGAGGGCCTTTATGCCCTAAAGACGGATACGGCCAGGATCTGCGATCAAGCGGTGCCCAGGGCCTGCCGCCGCTCGGTGCGCTTTTTGCTGACGGCTGAAGTGAGCAATATCTATAAAAAAGACGGAGCCACCCGCAAAACCACAACCTGATCTGCCTTCCCGATTTTGACGCCGTTGACCGCCTCTGTGGCAAACTGGCCAAAATCGGCAACATCCAGTCGGACGGTCGGCCGATTCTCGGACTGGACGCTCGTGATCTGCTGGAAATGGTTCTTGAAAGCGGTCCGGGTGCTTGTCTCATCCCTGCTCACATCTGGACCCCCTGGTTTTCATTGTTGGGATCCAAATCCGGTTTTGACAGCGTTGAGGAATGCTTTTCAGATCTCAGTGACCATATTTTTGCGCTGGAGACCGGTCTGTCGTCCGATCCGCAGATGAACTGGCGGCTGTCTCGATTGGACCGCTTTACCCTGATATCCAATTCCGATGCCCATTCGGTGGCCAAGATCGGACGAGAGGCCAATTTGTTCGGTACCACCTTGGGTTATCCGGGGATCATCGATGCCCTTAAAAGCGGCGATACTTCTGTTTTCAAAGGCACCATCGAATTTTTTCCCGAAGAGGGCAAATACCATCTGGACGGCCATCGACAGTGCAACCAGTGGTTCAATCCCAACCAGACAAGGGCAAACAAGGGGATCTGTCCCCTGTGCCAAAAACAGCTGACCTTGGGGGTTTTATACCGGGTCGAACAGTTGGCCGACAGACCCGAAGGGTATCATCCGCCCAATCCCCGTCCGTTTTATCGTCTGGTACCCCTCGATGAAATTCTGGCCGAAATTTTACAGGTGGGAACCGGTGCCAAGGCCGTTGCTGCCCGCATGAGAACCTGTCTGGAAGTGTTGGGAAGCGAAACGGAGATTTTGTTGACCCTCAGCCCCGAGGCCATTGCCTCGGCCGGTATCCCCCTTTTGGATCAAGCCATCAACCGCATGCGTCAGGGGCGTTTGACGATCCAACCCGGTTATGACGGCCAATACGGCAAGGTCAGCCTGTTTGGCGATGAAGAGCGCAGCCGGTTGGCGGGCCAGAAAACGCTTTTTGCCTTCAATCCATGTACCGTAAAACAAAAACCGCCCAAAACCGCACCGCCTCTGGCCCCTGTGGCCGAGCCGCTACCCCAACAAAGACCAGGCTTACAACCCATCGAACCAGATCTTAATCCACAGCAGGCCGCGGCCCTGTCCCGGGACCCGTCGCCGTTGATCGTCGTGGCCGGTCCCGGCACCGGCAAGACCCATACCCTCACCCTCAAGATCGCCGATTTGCTCTGTTGCCACCACCTGTCTTCGGCTGCCATCCTTGCCCTGACCTTTACCCAGAAGGCGTCCCGTGAAATGAGACAGCGCCTGGAAGGCCGGTTGCCGCCGGGAACCGGTCTTCCCCTGGTGACCACCTTCCACGGCTTTTGTCTGGTATTTTTACGTCACGTCCTACCGGCAAGCCCACCGGTTGTTGTCGGTGAAGAGGATCGGTTGGCCATGATTCGTGATGCCATACCCCTTGCCCAACGAGCAACGCCACGGCTTTCCGCGGCCATCGCCTCGCGTTTCATCGAGGTGGCCAAACAGCAGTTGAAAGGCCCGGCGGATGATCTTCACGGTATCGGTACTCCCGACGAGCGGTTGGCAGCGCTGACCAGTGTCTATGCCGCCTATCAGGAGATTCTCGGGCTTCAGGGTCTGATGGACTATGAAGACTTGATATTCAAAACGGTCAAAACCCTCGAAACCGATCCACGGTTGGCAAACCAGTGGCAAGACCGGTTCACCCATGTTTTCGTGGACGAGTATCAGGACATCAACCACGGCCAGCAGCGCCTCATTCAGTGTCTGTCGCCCCAGGGCAAAAATCTTTTCGTGATCGGGGACCCGGATCAGTCCATCTATGGGTTCAGAGGCTCGCAGCCCGAATTTTTTCTGCGTTTCACCGAATGTTATCCGGAGGCCAGGGTCATCAGCCTGACCCGCAACTACCGCAGTGCCGATACCATTGTGAAGGCGTCGGTGCAGATGATGGCCAACCATCGCCACGACGGCCAGCCGTCGGGGCTGTATTCACCGATCAAGGGCCTTGCCGTCATCGGTGTGCGCGAAGCGCTCAGTGAAAGGGCCGAGGCGGTGATGATCGGCAAGATCATCGAAAAAATGATCGGCGGTACCGGCTTTTTGGCCATCGATGCCGGCAAGGTGGATTCCCGGGCCGATGCCAAAAAAGGCTTCGGCGATTTTGCCGTCATCGCGCGCACTCACGATCAACTGCGCGTTTTTGCCGATGTGTTCACCAAGGCGGGAATTCCTTTTGAAACGGCCAATCGCGGCCGTTTGCTCTCCGATCCGTTGGTTGCCATGCTGATCGCTTGGCTGCGCGTGATCGCCGGCCAGGCCGCCTTCCTCGATCTGCAACGGGCCGCCACCGGCATCGTTCCCGCATCGGTGTTTTCGGTGCTCAAGGCCTGGTCCCTGCAAAACCACTGGGACGCGGCAACGGCGATGACCCAGGTACGGCGTTTTCCGCTGCCCGGCCTGACCCTTTCCCAGCAAAAGCGCCTCTGTGTTTTTCTCGATGAGTTGGATACCGTCAAAAAAACACTGGCCGGCAGAAGCGTTGTCGAACAGGTCGACGTCGTCCAACCCCTGGTGGCCGCCCGTCTCAAAGCGGCGGAAACAGCTTTTCTGGAAACGGTGAAGGAACAGGCTCGGCACTACCCGGACAGCCTTGATGATTTTCTATCGTCCCTGGCCCTGCTCAGCGACGCGGACCTTTGCCGGCTCAGAGGCGAACGGGTATCGTTGTTGACCATGCACGCGGCCAAGGGTATGGAATTTGATGTGGTGTTCATCGCCGGCGCCGAAGATGGACTGATCCCTTTGGCACACAGCACGGATCTTGACGAAGAGCGGCGCTTGTTTTACGTGGCCATGACCCGGGCAAGGGAAAACCTGTTCGTTTGCTATTGCCGACGCCGCCGTATCTTTGGCCAGGATCACCTGCGCCGGCTTTCCCCGTTTATGGCCGATATCCGACCGGAACTGGTCGATCGGCGCCAGGCAGAGATGAAGCCCAAAAAACCCAAGGGACCCGAGCAACTGGGCCTGTTTTAACCTTGCGCCCGACGTGCCGGTGCAAGCCACAGGGAAAACCGCCATGGAAGAGATTTTTGGCCTGCGCAAAAAAGCTGAACTGCAGATCCGGAATGCCACCACCTTGCTCGGCGGCACGGGGTTTTTCCGCATAGACGAGGTCAGGGCCTATTGTACATTGCTGCCCAAGGTCTACGACAAAAC
>Ga0116204_1001469_pt1 | contig 13231 bp, 12 predicted proteins | sample LakKivwa52mmetaG_FD_94481 | JGI IMG/M metagenome (GOLD analysis project Ga0116204, IMG submission 94481) | Anoxic lake water microbial communities from Lake Kivu, Rwanda to study Microbial Dark Matter (Phase II) - Lake Kivu water 52m metaG | ecosystem: Environmental > Aquatic > Freshwater > Lake...
CGGCATTCTTCGCAACACAACTTTGTTCCAACGGCTCTACCTTGATATCGAAGGCTATCGCAGGTTTGCTTAATCGGAGCACCACCATATATGGCACCGCCACGCGAAATCCCAAAGAGCCTTAAGTTTAATACTTCGTAATTCACATGCTTACTATGAGTCGATGGCATGATTCCTCCTCAAAGCTATTGTTTTTACTTCTTACGATTATACCTATTATGTTTACGCCATTCCCTGAAAGATAACTTTTTGCAGACGATAAGTCTACATATTATGAGTAACAATTCAGATCGTATGCTTTTGTTCTCCCCCAACCTTCAAACCTTCAACCTGCAACCTTCAACCCTCCCCCCCAACATTCATCCTTCATAATTCATCCTTCATCCCTTACAATCCCCCCATGTCCTCCACACTTCCCGTCCTCCGTGCCCGCCGCGAACGCAGGCTGGAGAAACAGAAACGCAGTGAAAACCGCGCGCGCGGCGCCATCCTCAGCGGAGGAATCGTCCTTTCGATCCTGCTCGGAGCCGCCATTTTGCTCTGCGCCTTCGCGTATGCCGATGTCACCCGCGGACTGCCCTCCACCGAAATTCTGCCGCGCCTGCTCAACCCGCCCGACGGCTTGCTGCTGCAACCCACGCGCATCTACGACCGCACTGGCACGCAGCTCCTTGCAACCTTTGCCACCGAAGACACCCCGCGCCGCTACATCCCCGTCAGCGACCAGAACCCGCAGCATATCCCCGAAACCCTCGTCAACGCCGTCATCGCCGCCGCCGACCCAAACTTCTGGACTCATTCGGGCTTCAACCAATTACCAATTACTGATCACCAATTACCCACCATTGCCCAGCGGCTCGTCTCCGACCTGCTGCTCTACAACGAACCGCCCGACCTCCGCCGCGCCATCCGCGAACGCATTCTCGCCGCACAGGTCACCGCGCAATTCGGGCGCACACAGGTCATCGAGTGGTATCTCAACAGCGCCAACTTTGGGAGTCACGCCTACGGGGTCGAAGCCGCCGCGCAGTTGTTCTTCGGCAAACCCGCCAGCGACCTGACTCTCGCCGAATCCGCCATCCTTGCCGCCGTCAGCGAAACGCCTGCGCTCAATCCGCTCGACGCCCCGCAAGTCGCATTGCAGCGCGGGCGCGAACTGCTCTATGTGATGAACGACCTCGGACTCGCTCCCACCTCGGATGTGGAATCAGCGCTGTTGGCGAATCCCGCCTTCCAAACAACGCCTCCCTCCACGCTGAGGGTTGCCCCTGCTTTCGTTAACCTTGTCCTCGCCCAATTGGATTCCTCCATCCCGCGTGAACGCATCGAACGCGGCGGCATCATCGTCATCACCACGCTCGATTACAACCTGCAAAAACAATCCGCCTGCACCACCGAAGTCTACGCCGCGCGTTTGGCAGGCACACCCGACCCCGCCACCAACTGTGACTCGGCGCGGCTATTACCGTCCCTGCCGCCTGCGGTCACATTTGAAGATTCGTCTGCCAGCGCGTTGATCCTCGACCCGCAGACAGGTCAGGTTCTGGCGTATGTCGGAGAAACCATCAGCGGCGCAGAAACTCCACTGGTCAGCCCGCACAAGCCTGGGTCCAGCCTCGATGCGTTCGTCTATCTGACAGGATTCACCCGCGGCTTGAGTCCCGCCTCATTAACGTGGGACATCCCCACCGAGACGAACATCCAAATCTTTGACGGTTTGTATCACGGACCCGTCCGCTTGCGAATTGCATTGGCGAACGATTATCAAGTGCCTGTGGAGACGTTGAAGGTGCAAATGGGCATCGAGAATGTGAAGCAGGTCGAGTCTTCGTTTGGCATTGTGCTCGATGAAGATGTGACCATGCTCGACCTCGCGGGCGCGTATGGTGTGTTTGCGGCGCAGGGTGTCTATTTCGGGCAGAACCTGAATGATGATTTCACGCCCTCCACCGTGTTACGCGTGGAAGGTGTGGATCGCGGCGTGATGCTCGATTGGTCGCTTCCGCAAGCGCGCAATGTGGTCACGCCCGCGATGGCGTACGTGATGACGCATGTGCTCAGCGACGAACCCGCGCGCTGGGAAACGTGGGGCAGGCAAAATCCGCTTGAAGTGGGCAGACCCGCTGGTGTCAAAGTCGGGCAGACGTTGGAAGGCAGTGATGCGTGGGTTGTGGGGTACACGCCTTCGCATGTTGTTGTCACTTGGACAGGTGTGCGCGGTGACTTAGAATCCTCCCCCCTTCAGGGGGGACCGAGGGGGGTTCTTACGCCCCGCTTCCCCGCCACCCTGTGGAATGCCCTGATGCAAACCGCCTCCGCCGACAAACCCGCCGATGGCTGGACTCTTCCGCAAGGTGTGGCGGTGATGACCGTCTGCGACCCCTCGGGCTTGCTGCCGACACGTGAATGTCCCAATTTGGTGACGGAAGTCTTTTTGACAGGCAGCGAACCGACACAAGCCGATACCTTGTTCCGCGAGTTTTCGGTCAACCGTGAAACAGGTCTGCTGGCGACGGTCTTCACTCCGCCCGAATTGATTGACAACCGTGTGTATATGCTCATCCCTGAAAATGCGCGCACTTGGGCGCAAAGTGAAGGCGTGCCGATTCCGCCCAGCGCGTACGATGCCATTCAACCGCCGCAGTTGAATCCGAATGTCAATATTTCCTCCCCGCAGCTCTTCGCAGATGTGAACGGCACCGTGCAGATCATCGGCACCGCCTCAGGGGATGACTTTCTCTATTATCGTGTGCAGGTCGGCAAAGGCTTGAATCCGCAAACGTGGATTCAATTGGGAAGCGACAATTTCACCCCCGTGGAAAATGGTCCACTGGCAGAGTGGGATACAACAGGCTTAAGCGGCCTTTACGCCGTGCAGTTGGTGGTGGTCCGAAATGATCAGGTCATTGAAACGGCGGTGATTCAGGTGACGGTTAGCGAATAGCATATAGCAATTAGCGGTTAGCTTTCAGCGATTGGCAAAACCTGCAACAAACACTAACTGCTAAAAGCCAATAGCTAACCGCTAAAAAACAATGGAGGTTTCATGAAGGATTTTCGTTCGCTAAAGGTTTGGGAAAAAGCGCATGAACTGGTACTAAAGGCTTACAAAGCCACAGATTTATTTCCAAAACATGAGTTATACGGTATCACGAGTCAGATTCGGCGGGCAGCTGCATCTGTCCCGACCAATATTGCCGAAGGTTGCGGCAAGGACAGCGACGCGGAACTCAAGCGTTACTTCCTGATTGCAATGGGGTCAGCCAGCGAATTGGAATACCTGCTCATCCTCGCCCGCGACCTAAACTAATTGAAAGATGAAGCTTATCGAGAAATGCAAAGCCAGTTGGTGGAAATCCGCAAAATGCTCAACGCCTTCATCCAAACATTAAAAGGAAACGGCGGTTAGTTCAAAAAACCAACCACCGTTTTCACTAAAAGCTAAACGCTAAACGCTAACAGCTAAACGCTAACAAGCTAATTGCTATCTCGAAAGCACCTTCACCATGTGATAGTACTCCATGTTCACCTTGCGTTTATTGGAGATCACATCAGCCAGGGGGATAAAATCCACGCCTTTGCCTTTTAGACCGGTCATCATGCCGTGCGTGCCTTCCACCAACGCCTCCACAGCTTTGACACCCATCCGCGACGCGAGCAGACGGTCATACGCTGTCGGTGAACCTCCGCGCTGAATGTGACCAAGGATGGTCATGCGGGTCTTGAAGCCCACGTCCATCTCGTCGATGCGCTGCGCCAATTCCGTGGTGCGGATGCCCGACCCTTCCGCATTGATGATGATAGCATGGGTTTTGCCGCGTTGATACGCATCCTCTACTGCCACCGCCACTTCATCCACGGTAATAGGGTGCTCGGGGATGAGAGTGATCTCTGCGCCGCAGATGATGCCCGCCATCACGGCGAGGTATCCGCTGTTGCGTCCCATGGTTTCGATGAGGAACGCGCGTTGATGTGACGAAGCCGTATCGCGGAGTTTGTCGACTGCATCCATGATGGTGTTCATGGCCGTGTCCGTGCCGATGGCGATGTTCGTGCCCCAGATGTCATTATCGATGCTGCCGGGGATGCCGATGACCTTCACGCCTTTTTGCGAGAGCGCATACGCGCCATTCATCGAACCTTCCCCGCCGATCACGATCAACGCGTCCATGCCTGCTTCATTCATCTTGCGGATCGCGTCGCGCTGCCCCGCAGGTTCCATGAAGCGTTTGCTGCGGCTGGTCAACAACACCGTCCCGCCGCGCTGCAAAATGCCGCCCACATCCCGTGCGCCCAGCGGACGGAATTCCCCGTTCACCAGACCTTCGTAGCCGTGCATCACACCGATGACGTTCATGTTATTCGCGAGCGCCGTGCGTACCACCGCGCGGATCGCGGCGTTCATGCCGGGCGCATCTCCGCCCGAGGTTAAGACTCCAACTGTGAATTTATCTGCCATGTTCTATTTCTTTCTTGATAATGAAGGTATCAAAATCGCGTGCAACCACCGTGTTCGGGAAGATGCTCTGCGCTTCGGCGAGTACATCCTTGCCGCGGTAGCGTCGCGAAATATGCGTAAGAATTAGTTTTTTAACCCCTGCCTTTATGGCGAGTTCCGCGCCCATGCGTGCGGTCAGATGTGAGAACTGCTTCGCCATGTCCTCTTCTTCATCCATGTAGGTGGATTCGATCACAACTGCATCGGCATCTTGGCAGACTTCGATCAGGTTGTCGGTTTTTCCAGTATCCCCCACAATGACGAGCTTACTGCCCTTTTCCCAGTCACCCAGCACCTCTTCCGGTGTGACGCGCTTTCCGTCAGGCAGGGTAACTCCTTTTCCAGCGACCAGGTCGCGGCGTTCAGGTCCAAAGGGCACGCCGAGCGCATCCGCTTTTTCTGCGAGAAACGGACGCCGTGCCTTCTCTTCGAAAATATAACCAAGGCTCTCCGCCCTGCCGTGCGAAACATCAAAGGCGGTGACGGTGAAATCTTCCGCTTCAAAAATGACCCCGGGCTTGATCTCCACCAGACGCAGCGGCATGGGGGTTGTTTTTCCACGCAGGACGACATCATAAAGAAGTACGCGCACCCGTTCAAGCGTGCGCTTGCTGCCAAAGATCTCGAATTCTTCAATGGCTTCCCAGCGTAAAAAAGTGGAAAGTAAGCCGCCCAGCCCAAGAATGTGATCAAGATGTCCGTGGGTGAGCAGGGCGCGTGTCAGCCGTTTGAAGCCTTTCCCCGATTGCAGAATCTGACGCTGTGTGCCTTCGCCGCAATCCACCAGAAAACGATATTCATTATGGGAGACGATGTGCCCTGAAAGTCCGCGCTGTATCGAAGGCGCAGAAGCGGATGTGCCAAGAAATAGAATTTCGAACAAGGTGTTAAGTCCTTACAATGGATGATCGCACAGAAAAATTCTGACGAGAGTGTACACAATACGGAATGCGTTCCGTGAAGGTTCTAGGCAGCCAAAAATAAAGCCCTGCAATTGTACCTTATCGCTTGTGCAAAACATTAATAAATTTCCGCAGTGACGCCGTCCAAAGCCCATTTAACAGGCAAGTCCTGCCCGACAAAGATAACAGACCATTTGTGCTATAATTTTCAAGTTGATTTTACGCATCACAAATCTCCAATTGCCAATCTCCCCATCGTAACCGCAGATCGTAAACCGCCAATCGTAAATCGAAATGCCCCTTCTCAAACCCTCCTCTCCCCCAAAAAAGGATTCAAAACCAACAGGCAATACCCTCATGCCAAAAAAGGGAAAGCCTGCCCCGTCAAAATCCGCGCCGCATTCCCACGAGCCGCCCCCGCGTCAGCTCACCTGGTGGGAAGCCCTCTCCGCCGAACGCAAACTGGATGTGGTCGGCATCGCCCTCGCATTTTTCGGCATCCTTATTTTGCTAGGTCTTATTTCCGCCAACCGCTCTGCTGTCGTTGGCGGCGTTATCTTTTTCCTTTCACAAATTTTTGGCTGGGGCACTTACATCCTGCCCATCGGCTTGCTCGTCTTTGGCTTATGGCTCGTCTTCCGCAAGATCGAACGCATCCCGCCGCTCGACCCCGAACGCGCCATTGGCAGCACCATTCTCTTTTTCTGGCTGCTCACCGTTTTACATTCCTTCGTCGCCTCCGCTGAAACTGCCGAAGCCGTCGCACTCACCGGCGCAGGCGGCGGTTACTTTGGCGGTCTAGCACAGCGCTTTCTTTGGGGCGCATTCGGCTCGCTCGGCGCATTCATCGCCCTGATCGCATGGCTCATACTCGGCATCGCCGTATTACTGGAAAAACCCGTCGCCGACCTCTTTCTCTGGCTCACCCCATGGATCGACAAACTACGTGGACTTCTCCAAAAGCCGCTCGCGCCTCAATCCACGCCTGTGCCTGATTCAGTTTCTGAAAATGGATTGACCCCCATAGATTCCTCCGCCATGCCGGATGTGCAAGGCATGGTCAATATTCCTGTCCAACCCGTCCAAACCCGCAGCGGACCGACCATCATCGAATGGAAACTCCCCGACATTGCCGACATTCTCGATGAAGGCAGCGCGCCAAAATCCAATGAAGAATTTGTGCAGCAACGCGCGCGTTTGATCGAAGATACGCTTGCCTCCTTTGGCGCGCCAGCGCAAGTAGTGGCGATCAGCAGCGGACCTTCGATCACGCAATTTGGTGTCGAGCCGCTCTTCGTTGAGACCCGAGGCGGCGTGCGGACGAGAGTCCGCGTCAGCAAGATCGCATCCCTCTCCGATGATCTGGCGCTTGCACTTGCCGCGCCGCGCATCCGCATTCAAGCGCCCGTACCCGGGCATAGCTACGTGGGCATCGAAGTGCCGAACGAAGAAATGGCGATGGTTGCCCTGCGCGATATTTTGGAAAGTGAAGTTTATAAAAATTATAAGAAGCCGTTGAGCTTTGGGTTGGGGCGTGACGTGGCAGGCATGCCCATCATCACCAGCATTGAGAACATGCCGCATATGCTCATTGCCGGTACCACAGGCTCTGGTAAATCGGTCTGTGTCAATTCGATCTTAACCTGTATGCTGATGTACAACACGCCCGACGACCTGCGTCTTGTATTGGTTGACCCCAAACGTGTAGAGTTGACGGGCTACAACGGCGTGCCGCATTTGCTCGGACCCGTCGTTGTGGAAATGGACCGTGTCATCGGCGCACTGCAATGGATGACCCGCGAAATGGACAAGCGCTATCACATGTTCGCGCAGGTCGGTTCACGTAACATCACCGATTACAACGCCAAGATGAAATTGCAGGGGCAAAAGAAACTGCCCTATCTCGTGATCGTCATTGACGAATTGGCAGATTTGATGATGATCGCTCCTGATGAAACCGAAAAGACCATCACCCGTCTGGCGCAATTAGCACGTGCTACCGGTATTCACATGATCCTCGCCACGCAGCGCCCTTCGGTGGATGTGGTGACGGGGCTCATCAAAGCCAACTTCCCGGCGCGTATTGCCTTTGCGGTCGCATCCAATACTGATAGCCGCGTCATCCTCGATCAGCCCGGGGCGGAGCGTTTGCTTGGGCGTGGTGACATGCTCTATCAAGCGCCTGATGCGCCGGCGGCAGTCCGTTTGCAGGGTGTGTTCGTGTCAGATACGGAGATTCAACGCCTTGTGGAATACTGGCGTGATCAGGCGGGGAATACCAGCCCGTATGCAGCGGCGGGCGTGCCTGCGGATACGATTCCTGAGAATGTGCCCTTGAAACAGGCTCCCTTATGGGAGAATGAAGGCAAGGTTGAAGGGGATCCACTGTTTAATGAAGCAGTGGCAATCATCCGCAAGGAGGGACGCGCTTCTGTGTCCATGTTGCAGCGGCGTTTACGCATCGGCTATACCCGCGCCTCGCGAATTGTGGATATGATGGAAGATAAGAAGATCGTGGGTCCGCCGGAGGGCGGCACGCAAATGCGGCAGGTGTTGGATTTTGGCGATGTCCCGCCGCCTGCCAGTGCAGATGAACCTTAACGAAACAGGGTCACAGAGGGGTGGCCCTGTTTCGTTTTTTGTTTAACAACTTTGTTAATGAAAAAAACCATTTGTGAGACATAGTATAATCACCCCGTTATTTTCTTTGGAGGAACAATGACCGAGAAAAAGATTCGAGTGCTGGTGGCAAAACCCGGGCTGGATGGTCACGACCGCGGGGCGAAGGTGGTTGCGCGCGCCCTGCGTGATGCTGGTATGGAAGTGATCTACACCGGCCTGCGCCAGACCCCTGAAATGATCGCCGAAGCCGCGCTGCAAGAGGATGTGGACGTGGTTGGTTTGTCCATCCTTTCCGGCGCGCACATGGCATTAACCCCCCGCATCATGGAGTTGCTGCGCGTGAACGGCCAGACACATGTGAAGGTTTTTCTTGGGGGCATCATCCCCGATGAAGACATGCATCGCTTGAAAGAAATGGGGGTGGCTGGGGTCTTCGGCCCTGGTGCTTCCACCGAAGATATTATTCGCGATGTCCAAACGGCAGTGGCAGGATAGCCAGCCTTACCCTACACAGAGCGCAGGCTCTGTGTTTTTGTTCCTGTGTAATGAAGTATCAAACTATTGGACTCAATGAATTATTCCCAGGCAATTCTTAACGGTGACCGGCTTGCATTGGCGCGCCTTTTGACGAAGGTGGAGAACAACTCTCCTGAAGGACGCGCTGCCTTGATCGAGCTCTTTCCGCATACTGGCAAGGCGCATCTCATCGGGGTGACGGGGGCTCCGGGTACGGGAAAATCGTCGCTGGTGAATCAGTTGACACTGCACTACCGCAAGGTAGAGGATAAGCGCGTGGCGATCGTTGCGGTGGACCCGTCGAGCCCATTTACGGGCGGAGCAGTGTTGGGCGACCGTGTGCGTATGCGCGACCTTTCCGGTGATCCCGGTGTATTCATCCGCTCGATGGCATCGCGTGGTTCACTCGGCGGGCTGGCGCAGGCAACGGCCAACATGGTACAGGTCTTCGATGCGGCAGGCTTCGACATCATCATTGTGGAAACCGTCGGCGCGGGGCAAAGCGAAGTGGATATTGCCCGCCTCGCACACACCACGCTGGTGGTGGAAGCGCCCGGGCTTGGTGACGATATTCAAGCCATCAAAGCAGGCATCCTCGAGATTGCGGATATTCTTGTCATCAACAAAGCCGACCGTCCCGGCGTGGAGAATACCGAGAAGGCGCTCAAATCCATGCTGGAATTGGCACACCCGACCGAGCGCGTTTTCAGGCATCATGGTGTGTATATGAACGCATCCATGCCGAAGGAACAGGCTGGTGAAAAGTTATGGATTCCGCCGATCCAGAAAACAGTATCCACCGAAGGGGCGGGGATATTGGAATTGGCGGGCGCGATCGCGCGGCATGCGGCACATCTCCGTCAGACGGGAGATTGGGCTGCTCGTGAACGCACCAGGTTACAGGTCGAGTTGGAGGCGTTGCTGCGCGATGCCTTGCTGAATCAATTTCGAAAAGACGTCTCACAGCAGCAGTATGAAGAAGTCCTTGAGAGTGTTGCCCAGCGGCGGGTTTCGCCCTGGGAGGCAGTCCATGTTTTGTTGAACGGAAGGTCGACATGAGTATTTTGTATGGTGAACGTATTCGTTTGCGCGCCGTGGAACGCGATGACATCAGGACGTTCCATGAATATGTGAACGATCCCGAAGTGACACGCGGGCTGTCGATGTACCTGCCGATGTCTCTGGCGGATGAAGAAAAATGGTTCGGCTCCATGCGCGACCCAAATGAGAAACCGCTTGCCATCGAAGTTCGTAAAGGAAAAACATGGAAGTTGATCGGTAATTGCGGCGTGTTTGGCATCGAAACAGCCAATCGCAGTGCCGAGCTGGGAATCATGATCGGTGATAAAAAGGAATGGGATAAAGGGTACGGCGCCGAGGCAATGACCTTGCTCCTGCGCCACGGTTTCTGGACCTTGAACCTGCATCGCCTGTTTTTGCGAGTCTACGCCGACAATGTGAGGGCTGTGCGTTCGTACGAAAAAGCAGGGTTCGTATTGGAGGGGCGTTTACGCGAAGCAGTATATAAATTTGGAAGATATGACGATGTCCTGATCATGAGCGTTCTGCGCTCGGAGTGGGACGCGCGAAAAAAGGAGAAGTAAGGAAATGCCCCATGCTCATCATGATTTGAAAGTGTACGGCGGGATCAAACTTTTTGCAGGAAGCGGTTCCCCCGACCTTTCTCAAAAGATCGCCGATTATCTCGACCAGCCTTTAAGCGGTGTGGAAGTGATCGAGTTCCCGAACGAGAATTTGTTCGTGAAATTAAAAGGCAGCGTACGTGGACAGGACGTCTATGTGATCCAGACGACGTCTTCGCCTGTACACCGAAATTTAATGGAATTGCTCATCATGATCCAGACCTTGCGTCTGGATTCTGCGGCGCGCATCACAGCTGTGATCCCCTATCTGTGTTACGGACGTTCCGACAAGAAAGATCAGCCGCGTGTGCCGATCACGGCGCGCCTGGTGGCAGATATGATCGAAGCGGCAGGCGCAGATCGTTATATGACACTCGACCCGCACGCCGGGCAAATTCAGGGTTTCTTCTCCATCCCCGGCGATGTGCTGACTGCCTCGCACCTTTTGTTGGAGCATATCAACGAAAAACTCCGCAAGGACATGCAGGACCCGGTCGTCGTTTCAGTGGACCTTGGCTTTGCCAAAAAAGGGCGCAATTATGCCGCCGATATGGACATGCCCATCGCATTTATCGAAAAGCGCAGGCAGGGTAACGATGCCAAAGCCGAAGCATTGACTTTGATCGGCGATGTGAAAGACCGCGATGTGATCATTGTGGATGATGAAGTGGATACAGGCGGTTCCATTGCGCAGGCAGTGAATGTTGTCAAACAAAATGGCGCGCGTGATGTATACCTTGTGTTCGTCCACTCGATCCTCTCACGCGACGGCGCGGAACGTCTTGCGTCCCTGCCCATCAAGCAGATCATTACAACAGATTCATCGCCGCTTTCTCCTGAAAAGATGAAACACCTCGAAGGCAAGATCACGGTGCTGTCTGTGGCAGGGTTGTTGGGCGAAGTCATCCGCCGCGCCCATGAAGGCCGCTCTGTTGGTGAGATGTTTAACGAATAAAATAGCTATTAGCGATTGGCTGTTAGCTTTTTTCTAAACGCCAACCGCTAATAGCTAATAGCTGCTCTCATGCCTGAACTCCCTGAAGTTGAAACCATTGCCCGCGCCATCAAGCCTGAACTGGTCGGCAGGACCATCGTCTCTGCCGACTTGAATTGGACGCGGACCCTTGCCACCCCGTCTGTACGAGAATTCAGGGAACAGGTGATCGGCCAAAAAGTGGTTGATGTCACTCGCCGCGCAAAATATCTCGATATCGTACTTAAGGACTATCATTTACTTATTCACTTGCGCATGAGCGGGGATATAATTATTCGTACCCACACGGATGCGCCCGAAAAGCACGACAGGCTCATTCTGAAACTTTCCAATAAAAAATATCTTGCCTTCAACGATACCCGTAAATTCGGGCGGGTTTGGCTGGTAAAGGACTCGTCTGCGGTGCTTTCCAAACTGGGACCCGAACCGCTGGAGCGGGGTTTTACTCCGCAATGGCTGTATGAAAATCTGCGCAAACGCAAACGCCAGTTAAAGCCGCTGCTGCTCGACCAATCCTTTCTCTCCGGGTTGGGAAACATCTATACCGATGAAGCTCTGCACATGGCGAAGCTGCATCCTCTCGGGTTGTCGAATGATATTTCGGCGAAACAGGCTGAGGCGCTGTATGAAGCGATCCGCTCGGTGCTTAAGGAAGGCATCCGCCGCAATGGTGCGAGCATCGACTGGGTCTATCGCGGCGGCTCGTATCAAAATTATTTTCGTGTGTATGATTGTGAAGGCAAACCATGCCCGGTGTGTGGCACGGAGATCCAAAAACTTGTTGTCGGACAGCGCGGCACACACATCTGCCCGGCCTGTCAACGTTTGAGGTAACTCATGACCGAAGGTATCGTCTTTTCCCCGTCTCCCTTTTTTTATGTCATCATTGGTTTTTTGGTTGGGTTGATCCTTGGCTGGGTCATCGGTTTTTTTGATTCGAACAACCGCTCCGCAAAAAAGATCGAAGCGTCTGAAAAGAATGCCGAGATAAAAGCGCAGGAAGCGGAAAGGCGAATTCGTAAAGCCGAGGAGCAGATCGCGCTTGCGGCTCAAGCATCCGCTACGGATGACCCCGGTTTGCTGCGCCTGAAAAATGACTCGGGCCGCTATATGCTGGAGATGGACGGCGCCCCGTTGACGGGTGCGTTATCCTCCGATAAAAAGAGACGGCTCATCGACCTGCTTAGCTTTATTCGCCCCTACCTTGAAGGCGGACAGCCCCAGCAGGCTCCTGCTCCAAAACCTGCCGCGCCTCAAACTCCGCCTGCGCCTGTTTCCACCTTTCAGGCAGTCACCCCGCAGAGACCGATCTCCCGACCCGTTACACCTGCGCCGGTGGAGCCCATCAAACCGACTCTGGCTGCAGCACTTAACCCGACCAAGAAAGCTGAAGAAAAACCCCTTGCCCCGCTCAGCATTGTGGGACAGATCGACTCCGTTCTGCAAGCCCGCCTGGTCAATACTCCGCTTGAGCACAAAGGCATTAGCTTGCATGAATCGCGCGATGGTGCAGTAGAGGTGATCGTCGGTCTGACGAAATATCCGTCCATTGACGATGTGCCCGATGCCGTCATTAGGACGGCCATCCGTGCCGCCATTGCAGAATGGGAAGTTAAGTTTACGCCGGGCTTGTAATTATTTTTTTGTCACGTCATTACCGCCCCTTCCATTTTCAACAGCCATTCTTTTGTCGGTAATCCGTCTCCACCGCCATAGCCGTGGAGTCCTCCATCCTTGCCGATGACTCGATGGCAGGGGATGACGAGCGGCATGGGGTTGGTGGCATTCGCCCGACCCACAGCACGATAGGCATGCGGACGTCCGATCTGAGATGCGATGTCAGCATAGGTGCGGGTTTCGCCGTAGGGAATTTCGTACACAAGTTTGAGAGTTTCGCGTTGAAATGGCCGCAGGGTGGACCAGTCAATCGCAAAAGAAAAATGGCTCTTTGGGATTTCGCGTGGCGGTGCCATATATGGTGGTGCTCCGATTAAGCAAACCTGCGATAGCCTTCGATATCAAGGTAGAGCCGTTGGAACAAAGTTGTGTTGCGAAG
>Ga0116204_1001470_pt1 | contig 13227 bp, 8 predicted proteins | sample LakKivwa52mmetaG_FD_94481 | JGI IMG/M metagenome (GOLD analysis project Ga0116204, IMG submission 94481) | Anoxic lake water microbial communities from Lake Kivu, Rwanda to study Microbial Dark Matter (Phase II) - Lake Kivu water 52m metaG | ecosystem: Environmental > Aquatic > Freshwater > Lake ...
CAACGCAAGATTCGCCTCGGGGAGTGGACGTTGCCCGTCTTTCGGGTTCTCGCCCGGCTGAAAGTGCTACGCGGTACGGTCTTCGACGTTTTTGGTCATACGAAACTTCGTCGCAAAGAACGTCAGTTGCGCGACCAGTACGAGCAACTCATCAACTCAATCTGCAGCAAGCCCTCACTACACACGCTGGTCGATGCCGTGCGTCTTGCAGCCTTGCCGAACATGATTCGCGGGTACGAGGACATCAAAATGGCGCGTATCGAACAATACGAGCGGGAGTTAGCGAACAGGTAGACCGAGGTTGCGGGCGATGACCATCCGCTGGATCTCGCTCGTGCCCTCACCAATCTCCAAGATTTTTGCATCACGGTAGAAGCGGGCGACGGGGCTGTCCTCGATGAATCCGCTTCCACCTAGCACTTGTGTGGCGATGCGAGTTGCGCAGACCGCTGTCTCAGTTGAGTACAACTTGGCCATTGATGCCGCCTGCCCGCACGGTTGACCCGCGTCCTTCAGGTATGCCGCCTTGTAGGTGAGGTTTGCGGCATTTTCGACGGCGACGGCGAGATCAGCGAGTTGGAAGGCGACGCCTTGATTGCGGCCGATTGGGCCGCCGAAGGCCTGCCGTTCCTTGGCGTATTCCGTTGCGATCTCCAGACAGGCTCGCGCGCATCCGACGGCGAGTGCGGAGATTGCGATACGGCCGTCATCAAGGATGGCGAGGAAGTTCTTCAACCCGTCGCCTTCCCTGCCGAGCAGGTGGTCGTCGGCAAGCACGACATCTTCCATTGACAGCCCGTGTGTATCGCTCGCATGCCAACCGAGTTTTCGATAGGCGGGCTCGATGATGAGACCGGGTGTCCCTGCCTCGATGACAAAACTCGTGATTCCTGCCTCGGCACGGGCGGTAACAGTGATGATCGACGTGATTGGAGTTCCCGAATTGGTGATGAACGCCTTGCTGCCGTTGAGCACCCACACACCGTCGCGACGTTTCGCAGTGGTGCGCGTGGCACCAGCGTCGCTACCCGCATCAGGCTCGGTGAGGCCGAATGCTCCGAGTGTCTTGCCCGCGACGAGGTCGGGTAGCCAGCGTTCCTTTTGCGTCTTGGTACCGAAACGAAAGATCGGATTGGCACCGAGCCCTACCCCTGCCGACAGCGTGATGCCAATTGACTGATCGACTCGCCCGAGTTCTTCGATCGCGACACAGAGCGAGATGAAGTCACCGCCGCTGCCGCCCCACTCCTCTGGGAAGATGAGCCCAAACAATCCGAGGTCGGCCATCTTTGCCACCGCGTCGAGGGGGAACGACTGTTCTTCATCCCAGCGCGCTGCGTGCGGAGCAATCTCTTTCTCGGCAAAGTCACGCACCACCTTGCGGAATGTCTCGTGCTCTTCAGAGAGTGAGAAACTCATGGGCCCCCAAATTGGTGAGTGAGCGAAGGAAGATTTGACTCAATTACACCTTGAACTTAGCAGTACCGCCCAAACCGATCTACACCGAGGATTGCAGCCGGATGGCCAATTGGCCTGTTCGCTTGCTGACACACGTGCACGACGGTTATGGTTGGCATCTCGTGCTAAACGAAATTGCGCAGTTTGCCCTGCTTGGTCTCGGCGTCGGGGCTCTTTACGCATTCGGGTCGCAAGGCCTCATTGCTATCTATCGCGGAACTGGAATCATCAATTTCTCCCTCGGAGCAACCGCAATTGCAGGAGTGTTCTTGCAGTGGGAACTTCACTATGAACATGAAGTTTCATTCTGGATCGCAACACTGTGGGGACTCGCCCTCTCTGGAACCCTCGGGTTTCTCACGCACTGGATGATTCTGCGTCCCCTCAGCCATGCAAGTTCGCTCATTCGTTTGATCGCAACGCTGGCGGTGTTTGTGACGGTACAAGCTGGCGTGGTGATTCGTTATGGTTCGAACCCTCGCCAGATCCCGACTCTTCTCCCGGCGAATCGAATAATTCTCTGGTCGGACGTCGGAATCACTGTTGATCGCCTCATCCTGCTCGTGCTGGGTATTAGCTCAGCATCAATTCTCTGGCTTCTGTATCGATCAAGTTCATTTGGCCTAGCTACTGAGGCGGTGTCCGAAAACCAACAGGCAGCATCAGCGGTGGGGGTGTCACCGAATCTGATTGCTGTCGTCAACTGGGTTCTTGGTTCGGTCATCACCACGATCGCGGGAATCCTGGTCGTCCCAATCATCACGCTGCAGGTCACGGCGATGACAGGTCTCGTCCTGGCAGCACTTGCCGCAGCTCTCGTTGCAGATTTTCGTTCATTTCCGCTCGCGACACTCGCCGCCTTTCTCATCGGCATTGGACAGACATTGGTCGGGCGCTTCGCCGATCAGCAAGGCCTCGGGCCTTCCTTGCCATTCTTGGTGGTGATTGCAGTACTCGTATTTCGGGGCACATCTCTGCCAGAACGCGACTATTACCTCCGCGAGTTTCCGATGCTCGGCAGCGGTCGAATCTCGTGGGACTGGACATTCTTTGGCGCAGGCGTGGTTGTCTTCTTGATGCTGACGAAAGCCCCCAAGTGGATTGACGCTCTGACGGTCTCGTTATCGGTTTCGATCGTGCTTCTGTCAATGGTGGTGCTAACCGGATATGCGGGGCAACTCTCGCTTGCCCAGTACTCAATAGCCGGGTTCGGCGCCTATGTCGCTGGCCGTCTGGCATCTGTATTCGGCATTCCTTTCGCGATTGCGCTCGTCATTGGAGTTCTGGCAGCGATTCCGATGGGCATGTTGTTTGCGGTTCCTGCGTTACGAACTCGCGGACTCAATCTTGCAATCGTCACGCTCGGCATGGGAACGACTCTGGAGCTAATGCTGTTTCGTAATCGCAACTTCACTGGTGGCGTGCGAGGCACGCTCGTTGAAAGTCCGAGCTTCTTGGGTTACAGCCTCGACTCGGTGAAGTATCCAGAACGCTATGGAATCTTCGTGCTGGGTGTTGCGATCTTTGCCGTGTGGGTGGTGTCGAACGTTCGGCGCGGTCGCAGCGGTCGGAGGCTCATCGCAGTTCGTACGAATGAACGGGCCGCCGCCTCCCTCGGTGTCGATGTGACCCAGGCGAAGCTTTTTGCATTCTCCTTGGCTTCGGCAATTGCGGCGATCGGCGGCATTCTCATTGCATTTCGACTGAGTTCCATCAGTTACCAGTCATTTACGACATTCACGTCGATTACCTACGTGGGATTTGCCTTGATCGGTGGGATAGGTCAGTTGCTCGGACCTTTCTTCGGTGGGACGATGGCAACCGCCGGTCTCAGCCAAGAGATCTTCGAGTCAACTTGGAGCGGGGTGGGTCGATGGATTCAGCTCATCAGTGGAATTGCCACGCTGCTGACGGTGCTCTACTACCAGGATGGTCTCGCGGCCGAGTGGGTCAAAATATTCCGAGTTCTCAAGCGCACACGCAAGTGGGGGCGGTCCTACATCATCGAGCTCAGCGACGTCTCTGAGAAGACAGACGGGCCAGCAACAAAGACCAGGGTCGCGCCGAAGGTGTTGCATGTCGAAGGGCTCCGTGTGGAGTACGGCGCAGTGGTCGCCGTTGATGATGTCAGCTTCGAACTTCGTCCAGGTACAGTCACGGGTCTGATCGGTCCGAACGGCGCCGGTAAGACGTCGCTCATTGACGCAGTGAGTGGGTTCGCTACTTCGAATGGCGTTGTCCGACTGGATGAGCAAGAGATACAGGGTCTCAATGCGTCGGCGCGGGCTCGACAGAGCATGGCGCGATCATTTCAATCGCTTGAGCTCTTCACTGACGCGACCGTATATGAGAATCTCGCAGTGGCGGCCGAGCCGAAAGACGCATGGGTATATCTCCAAGACCTCTTGCGCCCATCGCGTCCGCCGTTCAGTGCGCCTGTCGTGCGTGCAATAACGGAATTTGACCTGGCTCATGACCTGCATCGTGACGTTAAGGACCTGTCATACGGGAAGCGAAGACTGCTCGCCATAGCCCGTGCAGTCGCAATGGTGCCGAGTGTCCTCTTGCTTGACGAGCCTGCAGCCGGATTGAGCCAAGCTGAGAGTCAGAACCTTGCGCGTTTAGTTAAGGGACTGGCGGTGGACTGGGGAATCGCCGTTCTGGTTGTGGAGCACGATCTCCCATTCGTCATGGGAGTTTGCGATGAGGTCCTCGTGCTCGACTTTGGAAAGTTGATTGCGAAGGGCACGCCGAGCCAGGTGCAGGCGAATCCAGACGTAATCCGCGCTTATCTTGGCACGGAATCTGTACATGCGACACGTGACGCCGAGCCGATTGTCGCTGCGCAAACTCCATCGGAAGGCGCAGGGTTGGTCAGATGACGACGCTATTGGAGACCCGACGACTCAAGGCTGGTTACTTCGGTCGCGCCGTCGTGAACAAGGTGAACTTGCGGGTCGAGCAAGGAGAAGTCGTCTGCTTACTCGGGCCAAACGGTGCGGGGAAGACGACCACTCTGCAGACGATCGCCGGCGAGTTACCTGCAGTTGATGGTCTTGTGATGCTCAACAACGTACCGACGTGGGAACCCGCCTACCTGCGCGTGAAACGCCGTGGACTAGGGATCGTGACGGAACGCCGTCTCGTCTTTACAAAAATGACCACGAGGGACAATCTCCAGCTCGGTGGTGCGAACCTTCAGGCCGCGCTGCGACTCTTCCCAGAGCTCGAACCGCGACTCGACATCAAGGCGGGCTTACTTTCGGGAGGTGAGCAACAGATGGTTGCGCTAGGTCGGGCTTTGAGCAGGAGTCCATCTCTACTATTGGCTGATGAGCTTTCACTCGGACTCGCTCCGAAGATGGTCGACCGACTGTTGAGCACCGTACGAGCGTCTGTTGACGAACGCGGTGCCGGTGCCCTGATTGTTGAACAACATGCCACAAAGGCACTGCAATACTCCAATCGGATTTACCTGTTGGCACGAGGGCAGGTGGTTCTCGAGCTCACCGCAGCCGAGGCACTGCAACAGCTCGAAATGATTGAGAAGACGTATCTACAAGGCACCTCGGAAACCGAAGAGGATCACATTGAGCGCAAACGACGGAAAGACAAGCGCAAGCAGTGGCGGCGACTCCGTGTCCGCGAAAGAGAGTTGCAGAGACTGAGTGGCGCACTAATGTCAACAAGAAAGGCTGAAGAAGATGATTTCTATTTCGAAAAAGAGATGGTGCGCCGTGACAGGGCGATGCGGGCACGAAAGTACTGATCATGGGCTATAGAACTGCAGAACTTCCGGACGTCAAACTCGACGAGTTCGAGCAAATCCCGTTCTTTGACCGCATGAAGATGCTCATGTTGCATTGGGTGGACCACGGATTTGGTACGCCGAAACAGACGACGACGTTCTATGCCTGGAAGATCTTCTTCTATGGACTTTTCGGCCTCATCTTTGCGGGAACCTTCACCGCTGGACTCGAGTTTGACAACATCGGTAGTTGGTGGAACGAGCCCATCCTGTACCAAAAACTGATGGTGTGGACCATCCTGCTCGAAATTCTCGGACTGGCTGCGACGTGCGGTCCGATGGCCTTCCACTTCGATCCACCGATCGGTGGAGTGTTGTATTGGTGGCAGAACGACACACTTCGGGTGCCGCCGTACCCGCGTTTCTTGCCGTTTACTCGTGGCACACGTCGCACCCCATGGGATACGGGACTTTACAAACTGATCGTGTTCTGGCTGGTGATGATGATGTTCCTGTCTGGACAACCGATTGAAGGCATGCCTGCTGACTCCGCTGGCGTAATGCCGCAATGGGCGCTCGTGGTCTATTGCGTCCTCATTCTCGCCATGGGATTACGCGATAAGTGCGTTTTCCTCTCCTCCCGCGCCGAGCAGTATGTCCCGACGATGTTGAGCTTCGGGTTGATGAGCAATTTCGTCGACATGATTATTGCAGCAAAAATCTTCATTGTCATCATCTGGATGGGTGCCGGTTTCTCCAAGTTCAATCACGGCTTCTCCAGCACCGTTTCAATCATGGTGCAAAACACTCCGTGGATGGTCTTCAAAAAGTTCCGCCGGCGTGCGGTGAAGGACTACCCCAACGATCTGCGCCCGTCAGCACAGACCCATCTTCTGGCGCACATCGGAGGTACCACGTGTGAGCTGGTGATGCCCATGGTGCTGTTGTTTTCGCCGTGGAATTGGGCAACGTGGATTGCGATCATCTCACTCTGGATGTTGCATACGTTTATCATTTCGACAATTCCCTTAGCGGTGCCGCTGGAGTGGAACGTCTTTTTCATGTTCTGCGTTGCATTTTTGTTCGCCAACTTCCGTCCGAACAATGGTTATGGTCTGACCGATATGGAGCCGGTACTCCTGGTGACGGTCTTCGCGGCGGCCCTTGCGCCGATCATTCTGGGAGCTCTACGCCCTCAGTACGTTTCGTTCTTAGTCGGGATGAAGCAATATGCAGGCAACTGGTCGGCAACGTCGTGGTCATTCCGCAACAAGAGCATGGAGGATCGCATCAACGAATGTGTTGTCAAGTCGGCGGACAATCAAATTGACCAGATCGAGCCCCTCTTTGGGCGAGAGATTTCCGAAGTGTTCGTGCAGAAGGCCGTGGCTTTTCGAATGATGCATCCCATGGGAAGGATGCACATGTCGGCTTTGTTGCGTCATGTCGACAGCCTTGACAACCGCTTGCAGCGAGAAGGCGAGTTTGTCAGCAATGTGCTGACGGGTTGGAACTTCGGCGACGGCCATTGCCATGATGAGCGCCTCATCGCAGGCTTACAGGAGCAATGCAACTATGAACCAGGTGACTTGGTAGTTGCCTTCACCGAGTCACAACCGGCCTTCAGTAAAAAAGTACAGTACCGCGTGATTGATGCGGCTCTCGGCACAGTTGAAAAGGGCTGGTACCACAATGATGATGCGTACAACACCCAGCCGTGGCTGCCGGATGGTCCGATTCCGCACACCATCACTTGGACGCTCCCCGGATACGTGCCACCAGGGGTGCCATATCCCGGCGATGGCGGTCGAAAGTAGTTCTTAAGAACTCGTGCCGACCGCAATAGTCGTTGGAAGTGGCCCAAACGGGCTCGCCGCCGCAGCGAAACTCTGTCAAGCCGGTCTCGATGTCACCGTACTTGAGGCGTCCTCGACATTTGGTGGCGGCGCGCGCAGCAGTCAGAAGGTGTTGCCCGGACTGATTCATGATGAATGTGCGGCTTTTCATCCCCTTGCTGCTGCGTCACCGATTTATCGCGAATTAGGTCTAGATCAGCACGGTCTTTCTTGGTTGACGCCTACGGTTCAATGCGCCCATCCCTTGGATGATGGGTCAGCCGCCCTGTTGTATCGGGACGTGGACAACACCGCGACGAATCTCCGTGAGCCTCGATGGAGTTCGTACTTTCGTTACCTGTCCGAACATTTTGCTGATCTGCTTGCGGACGTGAGTCAACCGGTCTGGCGAGTACCGAGACACCCGCTGTTGTTCGCGCGGTTCGGGTCTCAGTCGCTACTGCCGGCGACGGTCGTTGCGAATTCTCTGCGCACCCCGTCAGCTCAGGCACTGTGGTTGGGTGTTGCAGCACACGCCCTGTTTCCACTCTCGACGCTGTTCTCCAGTGCTGTCGGTATGTCGCTCGTCGTAGCCGCGCATGCAGAGGGTTGGCCGGTTGCCAAGGGTGGCTCACAGTCGATTGTGGATGCGCTACTTGGCGTGATACGCGCGCATGGTGGAAAACTTGAGGGGCAACAGCGGGTGAAGTCATTCGACGATCTGCCGCCAGCAGACGTCGTGCTTTTTGACCTTTCACCACGCTTCGTTGCCGACATTCTTGGTGACAGGTTGTCACCGCGAGTCGCCAGCGCCTACCGGCGCTACCGGCACGGTGCCGGCGCGTTCAAAGTGGACTTTGCGGTCGAAGGGGGTGTGCCATGGCGAGCCGAGTCCGCCATGCTGGCGGGTACCGTGCATCTCGGCGGTGGAGCCGCGGAGATTGTCAGCGGTGAGGCGGCGATTCACCGCGGTCAGATGCCTGAACGCCCATTCGTGCTCGTTGGACAGCAATACGTGGCTGATGACAGCAGGGCCGTGGGTTCGATCAAGCCCGTCTGGAGCTACGCGCACGTTCCACATGGCTTTGCTGGCGATGCGACCGAGGCGATTATCAGCCAAATCGAGCGGTTTGCACCGGGCTTTCGCGAACGAGTGGTGGGTATGGCCGTTCGAAGCACCACGGAAATGTCCCAGCACAATCCGAACTATGTGGGTGGGGATATCATCGGAGGTCAGTCATCCCCTCGGCAGCTAGTTTTTCGCCCTCGGTCAGCGTTGAACCCCTATTCAACCGGCATCAAGGGGGTGTATCTTTGCTCCGCGTCAACCCCGCCAGGTGCAGGTGCCCACGGTTTGTGTGGCGGAAATGCCGCCGCTCACGCTCTGGCCAGTTTGAAGTGCTAACTGTGATTGCGCGCAGCCATGCCTCGTGTGCTAGACCAACGTGTGACATCCACTACTACCGATGGGGGGAAGAATGAAATTGCAACGACATCAACAACCACTGCGGATGAAGCTTCTTGCCGGCTTGGCAATGGCGGGATTCTTGATCTCCGCCTGCGGAGGTGGCGATACCGCTGAGGAAGCCATAACCGAAGATACGGAGGCTGCGGCTGCCGAGTCGGCTGAGGTCGCAGCACCAACAGGTGAGCCAATCAAGGTCATGACGGTAACTACGTTGAACGCAGCTGGACCGACTTACCAGAACATCGCAAACACGGCCGAGGCGTATGAGTCGTACATCAACGCGCGTGGTGGCATTGCGGGTCGTCCACTCGAAGTGACGGTATGTGACGAGCAATTCGATCCAGCGGTCGCAGCCACATGTGCTCGACAGGCAGTCGAAGAAAACATGGTGGCAATTGTTGGGTCGTTCACATTCTTTGCGGAAAGCATCGTCCCAGTAATTGCGGAATCAAGCATCTCGTGGTTCGGTCCGTGTTGTCCGATTACTCCGTCCGAGTTGACGAGCAAGTATTCCTTCCCGATCGGCAACCAGCCGATGTACGCGGTCGGAGCGGTCAAGCGGGCCGTTGACGACCAGTGCGAGAAGATCAACGCGGTCGTCATTGACGGTGCACAGATCTTCATTCCGCCAATGGAGAACGCGATGAAGGCCTACGGCAAGTCGTTCGGTAGAACCGTCATTCTTCCGCCGACGGCGCAGGACTACTCTGCTGAGGTTGCGCAGGCGAGCGGTGACGCTGACTGTGTCGTCGCAATCATCAGTGAGACCCCCTTCATCACATGGAACACCGCCTGGTCTCAATCCGGTACCACTGCCCGCCAATATGGCCCGCAGGGCAACCTCAACGAGGTCTCAGCCAAGGGCAATGAAGCCGCTACCGACGGCGACGTCATCGCGGGAATGTACCCGGACATCTCAACTGATCCGTGGGCAGAGTACCGCGTGGCGCTCGAAGAAGCGGCGCTCGACACCGGCGAGCTGGACTACAACTCGCTTGGTGGCATGGGTACTTGGGCGGCATACGTCGCGTTCACCAAGATTGCAGAGGGAATCTCGGGGGAGATCAACGCCAAGTCGTTCTTCGACGCGGCGTCGGCGACGACCGCACTTGACCTCAATGGGATGGTGCCAGTTCTCGACTTCACGAAGGAGTGGACAGACGGTCTCGAGGGCTACCAGCGTTTGTTCAATCGGAGTGTGATCTTCAGCGTGCTGAAGAATGGCAAGGTTGTTCCACTGACAACTGAGTTTGAGGATGTCAGCAACTTGGCCGTTGGGAAAGCGGGCTAATCACGCAGGCACGTTGTGTCTCGTCCCACCCTGTGGGGCGAGACACAACGTTGCTCTCATTGGGTCGAACTACGACACCGCCCGAGCGTGCGAGGCCCAGTACTTGGCTCGCATGGCCTTTTTGTCGGGCTTTCCAACTGGCGTCAGCGGCAAGGAATCAACGTAGTCAATTGATTTTGGGGACTGCTGTGAGCCCTTGGAGGTCTTCACGAGCTGTTGCAATTCTCTCGTCAACTCCTCTGTTCCGTGGAGGCCAGGGCGAAGAACAATAACTGCTTTGACGGCTTCGCCCCACTTCTCGTCGGGCACGCCGATGACCATTACGGCTGCAACCGCGTGATGTCCACTAAGTACGTCCTCAACTTCGCGCGGGTACACATTGAAACCGCCAGTAATGACGAGATCTTTGCTGCGATCGATGATGTGGAGAAACCCTTCTTTGTCAAACTTTCCCACATCGCCGGTGTGTAACCAACCATTGCGCAGGGTGGTAGCTGTCTCCTCGGTGAGACCTTTGTATCCGATCATGGCGAGCGGACCCCGAACACAGATCTCGCCGGCTTCGCCCTCGATCGTGGGCTCGTCTTCTTCGTTGAGTAATGCCACATGCATCCATGGCACGGGTCTTCCGCACGAAGCAAGTCGTGCGAGGTTGTCAGGCTGGTGTTCGGCCTTCTTCAAATGCGCGAGAACCATCGGAGCTTCGGTCTGCCCATAGAACTGAAAGAAGATTGGCCCCCAATGGTGCAGTGCTTCGGAGAGTTTGGGGGGGCTAATTGGTGAAGCACCGTAGATGATGGTCTCCATCGAAGACATATCCGCAGTGTCATAGCGATCGTGGCTCTGGAGGGCATACAACATCGACGGAACAATCAGGGTGCAGGTAATGCGATGTTCTGCAACGAGGTCAAAGAAGCTGTCCGGGCTGAACGCCTCCATCACGTAGAAGGCACCCCCAGACAGCAGTACTGGGGCTACGAGCGACATGGCAGCATGCGAAAGCGGAGTTGCAATTGCGATACGGATGGTCTTCGGGAATTCCCACTCAGTCATCTGAATCCAGGTCATCGCCTGCCACACGCGATGGGGCATCAGGACACCCTTCGGTCGACCAGTAGTCCCACCGGTGTAGACGACCGTGCACAATGTTTCAGCGTCGACGTCGGGTGCGGTGAGCGGCCGAGGAACGAATTTGTCGGCTTCGCGAGCATAATCCAGTCCGACCGAATTGGCACCAAATCCGAGCAGCTTCAAACTCGGCTTAGCCACCTGAAGTTCCCTCGCGCGCTCACAGAAGTAGTCGGAGTCAAAAACGAGACAATCAATCTCTGCATCATTGATGATGTACGAATGGTCGCTCAAGGAACCCATGGGGTGCAGAGGGGTGATGACATTACCGTTGATGAGCGACGCGGTGAGATTTGTGAGAACCTCCGGACGATTCTTGGAGAGAACCGCGAGTCTGGTGCCTTTCACCATGCCGATTGACTGCAGCACCTGCTGCATCTGGCTCGTTCGGTCTCGAACTTCCCGATATGTCGCAGTCCGACCCGCCAAAAAGATGCACGGTTCATCGGTGAACGTATTGAGGCTTTGAGCTACGAGATGCGGAAGGAGCGGACTCTCAAACAGTGTCATCGCCGTAGTCTAAATGCCGAATAATTCGAGAACCAGTGTTGATGGCCCCATCACTTGCGTGGCACTTGCAATCGAGTCATGAGGTAATCTCCAATTGCGATCTGAAGTCTTCCAAACAGAAAGCCGTACATGTCGATTGAGGTATCTGAACGAGTGGATCGGTTGCAGCGACAGCTGCGGGCCTTTATGGATGAACACATTTATCCGAATGAGGGCCGTTTCTTTGAGGAGTCGACGAATCTTGGCCCGTGGGCGGTTTGGCCGATTGTCGAGGAACTTAAGGAGATTGCCCGCGGTACCGAATTGTGGAACCTGTTCTATAACCCAATCGCGTCGGGAAGCGGACTTTCAAATCTTGAGTATGCCCCGCTTTGCGAGATCATGGGAAGATCACATCTGGCCCCTGAGGTCTTCAACTGTTCGGCGCCAGATACCGGAAACATGGAGGTACTGGATCGCTACGGGACAGATGAACAGAAGCAGCGATGGCTGCTGCCTCTGCTGGCAGGGGAGATTCGTTCTACCTTTGCGATGACGGAGCCGGCAGTTGCTTCGAGTGACGCCACCAACATTGAGAGTTCGATAGTCCGAGACGGCGAAGACTATGTGATTAATGGTCACAAGTGGTACTCAACGAATGCCACACATCCATTGTGTGAAGTGTTCATATTTATGGGTAAGTCAGACCCGACGAACCCAGATCGTTATCGTCAGCAATCGATGATCCTTGTTCCGCGGGGTGCTCCCGGCGTTGAGGTATTGCGCCCAATTCCAGTTTTCAACTTTTACGGCATGCCTGATCGTTCCTCTGAAGTTCGCTTTACCGATGTGCGTATTCCGGTCTCGCAACTCTTGCTCGGAGAAGGACGTGGTTTTGAGATTGCCCAAGGTCGGCTGGGGCCAGGCCGCGTGCATCATTGCATGCGTCTCATTGGAATGGCAGAGCGGGCACTGGAGATGATGTGTCGCCGAAGTCAGCATCGGGTGGCCTTTGGAGTACCCATCTCAGAACAGGGCGTTTCGCTCGAGAGAATCGCCGAGGCTCGAATTGATATTGATCGCACGCGCCTCCTCGTACTTCATGCAGCCGACATCATGGATAAACATGGGAACAAAGCAGCACGACGCGAGATTGCAATGATTAAAATTGCGGCGCCAGTGATGGCATGCAGAGTCGTGGATTGGGCAATTCAGATGTTTGGTGGTATCGGGACCGCCAACGACTTTGGGCTCGCCGCAATGTATGCGACTGCGCGCCTGCTGCGACTTGCCGATGGCCCCGACGAGGTGCACCGCATGCAGCTGGCCCGAGCCGAGCTAAAGCGACATTCCCACCGTGGCGAAGTGGTTCCAATCTCCCAGTTTTCTCCAACTCTCTGGAGTGCGCCGCGTCAAGCGAGGGAGTAACGGACAGTGTTCGGCGAGTAATCTTTCCGATGGTCAATGAGTAAACTCGCGTGGTCGCAAGAGACGCAGACAGGGGGCCTAGTGGACCGCACCAAGAAGGATGGTTTCCAGGCACTTGGAATTGCAGTCATCTCGGCAATTTTGATTGTCGTGGTGTTCTTGCACTTCACACGATGACGTATCTCGGTCGACTGATTCGAGAATCACTCTGAGGGCAACGTCAGAGACCCAACAGGTCGAATGGATGCAGGTGTGGCACGCGCCGTGAAGACACACGACGAAGCGGCTGCTGAGATGCGGTACATCCTGAGTGGCGGGCGGTCCAGCGAGCAGATTCGCGAGTTTTTGCTCGCCTACAACGCTCGCGAGGCGACCGCAGAGG
>Ga0116204_1001474_pt1 | contig 13214 bp, 7 predicted proteins | sample LakKivwa52mmetaG_FD_94481 | JGI IMG/M metagenome (GOLD analysis project Ga0116204, IMG submission 94481) | Anoxic lake water microbial communities from Lake Kivu, Rwanda to study Microbial Dark Matter (Phase II) - Lake Kivu water 52m metaG | ecosystem: Environmental > Aquatic > Freshwater > Lake ...
CCGAGAAAGTGGCGATTGAACATCACCATGCGGCTGACCCAGAGCGTGATGATTTCGCGAGCTGTCGAGAGCACCGCACTTGGGTTGAACGCATCGAGCAGTCCCTGCATCTCGAAGCGCGATGGATCCGGCCAGCCGAGTGTGCTGAGCGGCCAGAGTGCGCTCGAGAACCAGGTGTCGAGCACATCGGGATCTTGGCGGAATCCAGCGCGCTCCAACTCGTGCGCCAACTCGCCGTCGAGCCGTTCAGGAAGGCACACGAACACTTCAGTCGAACCATCGGCGAGCGTGCGCCGCATCTCCGCCGCGCCGCGCGCGCTCCAAGGCTGCTGTGACGGCGGCGAGTCTGCGCCGAAGGTCCGCGACCACACGGGAATGCGATGGCCCCACCAAAGTTGGCGCGAGATGCACCAGTCGCGGATACCCACATGCCACTGCTCGAATGTTCGCGCGTAGCGCGCCGGGTAGAAGGCGAGTTCACCGTCCCCTGCCCGCGCGGGTGCGGCCGACGGCGATTCACACTGTCGCTGATCCTTGCGCATGGCACGCAGCGCACTTCCCGCAAGACGCGGATCGGTGACACGCACGAACCACTGGTCGGAGAGGTACGGCTCGACAGGAACATGACTGCGCGAGGCGTGCCCGACACTGTGGCGGTAGGGTCGAACACCCTCGAGGAGCCCGGCCGACCGGAAGTGCTGCACGATGCGATCGCGCGCTTCCTCGCGACTGAGCCCGACGAAGGGCCGCGCCTCGGCTGACACATCACTCCAACCGTGCCGATCGCTGATCGATCCGTCGGGTGCCATCACATTGATCGCAGGCAACTGATGACGCATGCCGATTTCCCAGTCGTTCGGGTCGTGGGCAGGCGTGACCTTCAGAAAACCAGTCGCGAACTGTGCCTTCACATCGGCAGGGTCGCCGCCCTGCGCGACCGCCATCACCACATACTCGTCTTCGACGACAGGAATCACGCGTCCAACGATCGGCAGTCGGATGCGTTTGCCCCGCAGCGCGGCTGCGCGTGGATCACGCGGATGAACGGCAACCGCCGTGTCCCCGAGCATGGTCTCGGGTCGTGTGGTGGCCACAGTGATATGACCCGAGCCATCCTCGAGCGGGTAACGCAGGTACCAGAAAGATCCGTCGACCTCCTCCATCTCGACCTCGTCGTCGGAGAGTGCTGTCTGCGTCACTGGATCCCAGTTCACGAGCCGCTTGCCGCGTTCAATCAACCCCTCCTGAAAGAGTCGAAAGAACGCCTCTCGCACCGCTGCCGTGCAGACAGGATCCATCGTGAAACGCGTGCGCGCCTCGTCGCAGGATGCGCCCATCGAGCGAAGTTGGCTGAGGATGACCGATTCGTATTCGTCTTTCCACGCCTGCACCTTCGCCACGAACTCCTCGCGCGTGAAATCAGTACGGCGCTTGCCCTGCATCTGCAGGCGGCGTTCCACCACAGCCTGCGTGGCGATGCCGGCATGATCCGTGCCAGGCATCCAAAGCGTGTTGCGCCCGCGCATTCGCGCTGTTCGGGCGAGCACATCTTGCAGCGTGTTGTTCAGCGCATGGCCGAGATGCAGCGCGGCGGTCACATTCGGTGGCGGGATGAAGATCGAGTAGGGTTCCCCCGCGGCGCCCACCTCCGCATGAAAGCAGCGTGCATCCGCCCAGCGCTGCAAGATCGCGGGCTCATGTTCCGCGGGAACATACGATTTCGCGAGCGGAACCTCACCCATGACGGCCCGAGTCTACAGATTGGAACACGGCAACAGTCAGGGCGCTGGCAGCGCGGGGACTTCGCGAGGGCGTTCGCAGATTCGCCTTGTGCGGTGGAGCGCGGCGTGGTGTGCCGCGCTGTGCATGCTGATCGCAGGCGCGCACTGCAGCAAGCAGGATGACCCAATCGCACGCGCCGAGGATCCCGCTGCCCGCCGTGCCGTCCTCGACGCGGTCGAGGCGTCGCTGCGCTCGGCGCGGCTCGATGAAGCGCTTCTTGTTGCGCGCCGGCTCGCGGTGGCACTGCCAAACGATGCGGATGTGCAGGAGATCCTTGCACGCACGCATCTTGCTCGCTCGCTCGCTGCAGTTCAGCCAGCGCTGCAGTCCACCGAGCGAGCGGCGGCGGCGCAGGCGTATCTGCGCGCCGCGCAACTGCGGCCGACCCACGCAGGATTCCAGTCGGCTGCGGGCGTGGCTGCACAGCAGGCAGGCATGCTGAACGAGGCAGTCGTGTGTTTCGAGCGAGCGCAGTCCGCCGATGGTGCGAACGCGCAGCATCCGCTGTATCTCGGACAGGTCCTGCTGCAGTCTGGGGAGGTAGCGCGTGCCCGCGCATGCTTCGAGCGAGCAAGCGCTCTGGCGCCTGAATCACCCTGGCCAATCAGCGCACTTGCCGTGCTTGAGTTGCAAATGGGGAACGCACCCGTTGCGCTCGAGTTGGCGCAGCGCGCGCGCACGCTCGATCCACAGGCGGATCAGCTGCGTGTGGTCGAGGCAAAGGTGCTTCGCAAGCTCGGCCGGCACGCAGATGTGCTGACACTGCTGCTCGCGTTGCCACCAAAGTCCCGTGGGAGTGAGGCTTTCGCATGGGAAATCGCGAGTGCCCATGAGTCGCTCGGCGACCGCGTCGCGGCAGCCGCCGCGTGGGGCGAATGGGCCGAAGTGTGCGCATCGGCAGAGGCTGCCGCGGATGCGGCACGGCGCTGGGAAGATGCGGGCGATCCCATCCAAGCGGCATCGTGGCGACGCGTTGCGGTGCAGCGCGGTTGGGTTCCCCCACCACTGTCTACTTCAGCCAGCGCCCCCCGTCGAGGCGGATGATCTCGCCACAGAGATAGGTCGCCTCGAGCGCAAGCCACGCGGCGCAGCGCGCGGCCTCCTCCGGCGTTCCCGCTCGCCCGAGTGGTGTTCGCTCGATGTAGCGCGCGGTCATTGCAGGATCAGCGTCGACCGGCCATGCGACGACACCCGGCGCGATGCCATTCACTCGGATGCGCGGGGCGAGTTCCACCGCGAGCGCGCCGATGAGTGCATCGAGCGCTCCCTTCGATGCGAAATACGAAGCATGATTCTTGTAGAGACGACCCGCCACATGCATGTCGCTGAAGCACACCACAGCGCCGCCCGATGGGATGGAGGACTCAGACAGTTGCGGCGCGAGCGCCTGCGTCAGCAGCAGAGGCGCGAGGGCGTTCACCCGCATGTGCGAAAGTGCATGCTCTGGAGTGATCGAGCCGAACGCCTGCGGGTCGTAGCGACTTGCACAGTGAACGATCACATCGGCACTGCGTGCCGCGAGGCGTGCACCCATGGCCTGCACGGCGGCAAGGTCATCGAGTTCCGCACACTCAATCAGCACATCAGGCTCCGCTCGGCCTCCCTCGCGCGCCGCCGCTCGGCAGAGCCGCGCGCTCTCGCGTGCGGCGGCGTTGTCCGCCCGAACGGCAAGCGTGATGTCGAGCCCACGCCGCGCGAACTCCACAGCGGTCGCGCGCCCCACTCGCGCTGCGCTGCCTGTGATGATGGCTCGTTGTCTCTGTTCTGACATGTTCAGGAGCTTCGGCGTGACCAACCGCTTCAGCGAGCGTACTACCATCGCGTCCCCCGCATGAAGCTGGATAGATTTTCATCCCAGGGTGCTGAACATCCATCGCTCGGCGACGCGTGGCGTGCGGTGTGCCGCGGAGCGCGGCGTCTGCTGTGGGTGGCCATTGCAGGCACTTGTGCACTGCTGATTCTCGCAGTGATTCTCGCGCTGACGCCATCGTGGGTCGGGTCGCTCGTGGCGTCGCAAGTGGGGCGAACCGTTGGCGGCGACGCGACACTCGACCGATTCGAGTGGCGGGGCTGGGGCAAGGCTCGACTCGAGGGTCTGGTCGTGCGGGTTCCAGGTTGGGAAGGGGTCGGGCGTGACTTGATCACCGTCCAGGACATGGAGGTGCAACTCGCGCCATGGACCTTGCTCTGGGGACCGCTGCACATTCATTCACTGCACATCGGAAAGCTCGACATCCAAGTGGTGGAACGCGCCTCGGCGGATGGTGGCTTCAACTTTCAGTCGCTCCGGCGATCGCTTGCGAGCCCAGGCGATGGGGGCGGTCTCCGAATGGACCGTGGTTCCATCGATGAGATTCGCGTGACGGCAGGTCGACTTCGCGGCGGCACGCTTCGAAATCCCTTCGAGTTCATGGCATCGGCGAGCCTTGTTCCCGACTCGGCGGCCGCGTCGCGTTCCAAGTTGGAGTTGCAGGAACGGGACGGTGAGATGCGCGTCAGCGGCTGGTGGGAGCAGTCGTCGCTCGCGTTCGACCTGAGTGCGACCGGCGTCACGATCACCGAGCGCTTGGCATTCATGATGCCGCGGCAGGTCGGATCGGTCGTGCTGGCATCGCAGGCCGCAGGCGAAGTGGTGCGAGCAACGCTCTCGTCAAGTGCGACCGCCCCGCTGCGCGGGACACTTGAAGTCCGCCAACTTTCCGCGAAATTGCCGGTCAATCTTTTCGGTTCGTGGGTGCGCTACGAGGGCATGAAGATCTTTGATGCGAAGGGAAAGCCTGAAGTCTTCGTGCGCAGTGGAAAGTTGGAGATCGAGGGCGGCCGTGTGTCGCTGAACGATTTCGACTTTGATGTGCTCAGCGACTCCGCAGACGGGAAGGTGGCACGACTCCCATTCTTCGCTTCACTCGAGGTCGATCTTTCGGCCGTCCCGTGGCAGGACTTTGACTGGGAGCGCCGCTCGGAGTGGCTTGAACGCGCGCGCGCGCTCGCGCCATTCAGCGTGAGTGTTCGTATCCCGGTGCTCGAACTGGGGACGCAGCGTGACACGAGTGCGCTCGAAGCGCCTCGTGCCGTTGCCGACTTCCTCAAGTCTTTCATGGTTCGTGAAGTTCGTGCAACGGCGGAGTGGTCTGCGCGCCGCGGTGCACCAACGATTGCTGCGGATGGCTCGCTCACGGCCGCGAACACAGACCATAGGGCGCTGCTCACCATTCTTGATGGCCGCGGGGCGTTTGAGGACTTCCCCTACCCCCTGACGCAAGTCAAATCGACGATTCGGATCGAAGGACGAGATGCCCACATTGAATCGCTCGAGGGCATCGGATCGGACGGAGCAATCATCCGCATCGGCGGCGACATTCGTGGCATGGGCATGGATCCTGGCGTGGACCTGAGGATCTCATCCGATCGTGCACCGATCGACGGCGCTCTCATCCGAAGTTTCCCCGACAGCGAGCGCAGACTCTTTGAGAGCATCTTCTGGTACGGCGGTTTCTTGTCGCTTCAGCGCGCAGGACTTCTGCGCGATCCGACCCAAGTGGATGCCTGCCGTGATGAACTGATGCAGGCAGAACGCGCCCTCGCTGCGCTCTCGCAGTCGGCGAACTCAGATCCGACCCAGATTGCGGCGTTCTCCGCGCGCGTTGGCGAACTGACTCGCATCATTCAAGAGGGGGCGTTCAAGCCAGGAGGTCTGATCCGCCTCGACCTCGCGGTGAAGCAGCCGCAAGGATCGAGCCAGCCGCCTTCCGTTCGCGGCAGAATCGATCTGATTGAGGCGGATCTGCTTCCCGAAGAGTTCCCCTATCCCGTACGCGCACGCGACGGCACGATCCTGTTGACTGACAACAGCATTGATTTCGGCGACAAGGTGCCTTTCACCACCTTCGCCGGCGGCAGCGGGAGTTTCAGTGGTGGAGTTCGTTTCAGCGCCGCAGCTGACGGCGCGCTGCGCTTCGAGCCGGAGATCACGTTTGAATTGCCGGATGAGCGGATCAATTCGAGGATGTTCACGGCGATTCCCCCAGAGCCTGACGAGTTTGTGGTCGGTTGGCCTGGACTGACGCTTGCGAGCGGCGGTTCGATTCTGCAGCAAATCAATCCGGCAGGTCGCCTGCAACTCCGCGGAGGCTTGCGCAGCGACGCCGATGGGCAGTTGAAACTCGACTGCACGATCGAGCTCACGCATGGCAGCGTTCATCCGATCATTCCTGCAGGGGAAATCCTTTCGAGTGACCAGATCGCTTGGCCCGTTGGATTCAGCCTTGAGGATTGTGTGGGATCATTCCGAGTCACGGATAAGGCGATAGCGATCAAGGATTTCCGCGGATCTCGTCAGAACGGGAGTATTCACGCCGTGGGCACCGTGGGCATCGGACACACGCCGACATCGGTTCGGGTTGGCATGCGCGATATCGAGCTCGCTGAGTACGCGGTCAATCTGCTGCCATTCCGTGAACAAGCGGAAGCCGATGCACTCTGGAAGCGCTATGCACCGCAGGGTGTGTTCGACGCGGACCTGCGGCTTGAGGGCGATCTCGAGGGGGTGCTTCGCAGCTCCGTCACGATCGAACCGCACGATCTCCTCTTGCAGTTGTCGGAGGGCGAGGTCTTCACGGTCTTTCACTCGGGAACGATCACGGTCGAGGGCACCCATCTCACCTGCGACGGAGTCGACATGACGGCCGGACCGAGAGACGGCTATGCGACCCGCATCTGCATCGATGGCAGCGTTGGTACGGACCTTTCTTCCATTGACCTTGAGGCGTATGTGCAGGATGGCATGCTGCAGGGACCGCTGCTCCATGAGGTCGCCAACCGAGTCGACGCCAACGGATTCGGTGCCGTCTTGAAGGAACTGGCGCCGAAAGGCCGCTACGACGCATTTGTGAGCGTCTCAGGCACACGAGATGTTTCATTCACTGACTTCGATCTTGAAGTCCGACTCTCCGATCTCAGCGTTGGCCAAGGGGATTTTGAAACTGCGCTTCGATTGCAGCAGCCAATGCGAGTGACGGCGAGCAACGGCGATCTGCTGCTCCATCCTTTCTCTGCCGCGATCATTGGAGGATCGATCGAAGGTGGCGGATGGGTCGATGGAGATCAATCGGGACATGTCACGCAGGGTGAATTCTCGGCCTTCGTGACTTCACAGGCGCCTGTGCGGGGTTTGTATGGAGTCCTCCCGCAGAGTCTTGCGCAGTTGCTCGTGCGAAACGGATTTGGCGTACGCGATCTCCTGCGTGCGGATGCGTCCATCTCTCTCTTTCGCGAAGGCGCAGAGTTGGTCACGGACATTGGCGTCGACCTGCGTGTCTGGAACGCCGCACTGGATGTCGGTCCTGGGATCGCGGAGGCGGATGCGACGGCATTCCTCGCAAGCCGCACTGGGAGCAACACACTCCCGCTCTTCGAGGCAGTCGTCAGCGATACATCTTTGCGAGTCGCGGACCGTCCGCTGCAGGATGTGTCGATGCGACTGCTCGTCGCGCAAGGCAGTGATGTGCTTCAGTTGCTCGACGGCGAGGGACGCCTCGGAAGCGGCAGCCTCTCAGCGACGGCGCAGTTTGGACTTGCACCCCCCTACTCCATCGCCGCCGACTGCGCAGTATCCGGCGCACCAATCGGTTTGCTCGCAGGTGTGCAGTCCATAGAACCACCCGATCGCGGTTCGGCTCGATCGGATCCAGGACGAGTTGATGCGCGCGTGACGGTGCAAGGCGATCGAAGCGGTGTTGCGGGTCGGCGCGGACGAGGCGCTGCGGTCATCGAGCGCACCGAGCTCACGCGACTGCCGATCGCCATCGCCCTGCTGCAGCTCGGTCAGGCAAGCATTGACCTCGATCCTGTCATTGATCGAGGTGATTTCGAGTTCACCATCGATCGTTCCACCATCGCCTTTGAACGCTTCGACCTCACCTCACGCAACATGATCCTCGAGGGCACGGGCAGCCTCGACACGGAGACCCGTGCCATCGCGCTACGCCTTGCAAACAAGGGCACCATTCCACTCGTCAGCGATCTGCTTGGCGGCGTGTCCAACCAGATCTTCCAGATCGATGTCCGCGGCACGCTCGACAAGCCGGAGGGATCGCTCGTGCCGCTGCCGCTTCTGCTTCCCGCACCGGAGCTGCCGCCGACCAGCGCGCCAGCCGCGCCAATTGCTCGGAGCGATGCATGAAGCCGAAAACAACACATCCGCGCCTCGCCCCGCACCTGCGCCGCGCGATCGACGAGATGGTCGCGCTGGCACTGGCCGACCGCGCGAGCGATGATGAGCAACAGTCGCGCGCGCATGTGATCTCCGAGATGGTCGCCACAGCGCTGCACCTCGCCAACGACCGCCTGACGATGGGAGAGCTGCGATTGATCCGCCAGTCGCTCCGCGAGATGCGCGCGGCGTTCACGATGTTTGAACGCTTTCGGTCGCTGCGCAAGGTCGCGATCTTCGGCAGCGCACGCACGCCGCGCGACCATCCCGACTACATCGCGGCGCTTGATTTTTCGCGCGCGCTCGCTTCACGGGGTTGGATGGCCATCACCGGCGCTGGACCCGGCATCATGCAGGCAGGCAACGAGGGCCCGACACCTGACCAGTCGTTTGGACTCTCCATTCGACTGCCGTTCGAGGATCGCCCGAACCCAATCATCGAAGGCGATCCGAAACTGCTGAAGTTCCGCTACTACTTCACGCGAAAACTCGCGTTCATGGGCAGTGCCGATGCGGTCGCTGCGTTCCCCGGCGGATACGGCACGCAAGACGAACTGTTCGAGGCACTCACACTGGTGCAGTGCGGGCGCAGTTCTGTGGTGCCGATTGTTCTTGTTGAAGGCGAGGGCGGGCACTACTGGGAACGCTGGCGTTCATTCGTGAACGAGTGCATGGAACGCACCGCTTGGATCAGCGCTGAGGACACGGATCTCTTCACGCGCGCGACATCAGCCGCCGAAGCCGTGGAGATCATCAGCACCTTCTACCGCCGCTACCGATCCAGCCGGTACGTCAATGATCTGCTCGTGCTTCGACTTGATGCACTGCTCTCGCCGAACCAACTTCAGGACCTTGCGCAGGAGTTTTCGCCTCTGATGGAATCCGGCACGATGCACCAAGGCGTTTCGTTGGCGGGCGACGATGCGCCTGAGGGAACTCCGCGAATCTGGTTCCACCATAATCGGAGGCTCTTTGGGCTGATTCGGCGACTGATCGACCGTATCAACTCGCTCCCGAACATAGCCGCATGACCGCAGCGAACATTGTCACTTCACGACGCAGGCTTGCATGCCTGCCTGTGCTGGCGCTTGCCTCAACTGCACTCGCATTCGTGTCGTGCAACACGGCGCCGAATCCTCAGGCTGAAACCGCGGTGCGCCCCGACGGCGGGGAGGCCGATGGTGTGCGCCCCGAGCGCGCCGAGGACGAGCAGCGTGATGCGAGCGACAGGACTGCCGCATGGGCGGAGATCGCTGCGTCGATCCCGACGCGCGATGTGTGGCTTCCCTCCGATGATGGGACGACCGACGGCGTGGTCGTCCTCCGCTGGCAAGTGCCAGACAATGCGAATGCGGTCAACGCATTCTTCGATGCGAACAAGCCGACCCTGTTGACCGACAGCGTTCAAGATCGACTGCTTGGCAACGGCATCCGTGTGGCCGCCGTCCCGCTGGGAAACCTCGAAAAATCCTTGGACACTCTCGGCGGTACTGCATCGAGTATCCGTCTGTGGCTCGGTCAGGCGCATGCATGGACGCAGGTGAACGCACTGCCCGTACGCGGACAACGTGCGGTGCTGATTGATGGAAACACGCGTCGCATCGCGGACGGCACACTCCAGCTGCTGATCCGCGGCTGGACCGTTCCGCTTGAGAAGGGTGCCGTCACGGATGTGGAATTGCAGCCGGCATTCCTCGCAGGCGGCGCAGTGCCTGGCGCGCGCGCATCGGCGCGCGAGGGCTTCGCGGGTGCGGGCTTCTCCCTTGCGCTTGAACGTGGCACCGCCCTGCTCGTGGCCAGCGCGCCGCCCCGTGCGCAGAGCCCCGGGAAAGGTCCTTCCGCCGGTCCGCCAGTCCTGCCTCCTGCCACGCTTGGCGAACTGCTGCTCGGGCGACAAGGCGGTGATCGCGATCTGCTTCGACTCCGTCCCATTGTGGTGATCGCGCCACTCATCGCCGATCGACACTTCACGAATGGTGCTGCCATAGAATCAAGCCCGAAGCCCGCACAACCATGACTGCCTCGCCACCCATACTGCCCGATCAGGTGCAGACCACTCGTCACCGAAGACGACTGCTGACGGTCGCCGTGTTCCCGACGCTGCTGACGCTTGGCAATCTGATCTGCGGATTCGCCGCGATCCACTATGCGAGCAAGCCGATTGGTCCAAGCAACATCTTTGGCTGGAGCACGCTCACAATCGCAGGCAGCCTTGTCTTCTTTGGCATGCTGTTCGATGCCTTTGACGGATTCGCTGCGCGAATCACCAACTCGGCGAGTGAGTTCGGCGCACAACTCGACTCGATGGCCGATATGGTGACCTTCGGAGTTGCGCCGGCGTTCATGGTGTTGCGGCTCGTGAGCTACTACTACGGCGGTCCCGATCATTACACGGGGATCCTCGGCCCCGACGCCGATGGCGTGTACGGCAAGATCATCTGGGGCGTCACGGCGTTCTACATCTGCTGCACGGCACTCCGCCTCGCGCGCTTCAACGCGGAAGTCGGCTCGACCGATGAAGCCGACCACCGAGTGTTCCGTGGGTTGCCCTCCCCAGGTTCGGCGGGTGCGATCGCGAGCCTCACGCTGCTGCACCAGCACCTCACGGTCATCCGGTTTCACGAGGCGCCACCCGATGGATTCGAGAAGACTTCAGCGCTGATCCTGCCGCTCGCCACCATCCTTGCTTCGTTCGCGATGATCTCCCGAATCCCGTACGGCCACTTCGTGAATCGTTACTTGCGTGGCAGGCACTCGTTCGCCTTCGTCGCCTGGCTGATGCTGCCGATCGCATTTGCCATCTGGTGGTTCCAGGTGGCACTCGCCGTCGCCTTCTGCGGCTACGCGATTTCTGGTCCGCTCACGATGCTGCTGCGACTTCGCCCCTCGCGTGCGGCGATCACGGAGGGCGAGTGACCGTCGCCCCGATCACTCCATCGCCTGCAAGCGGTTTACCGGCACGCTTCGGTCCGTACGGTGGTCAGTTCGTTCCCGAAACGCTGATCGCCGCCCTGCATGAACTCGAGGTCGCTTACATCGAGGCGCGGCAAGATGCGAGCTTCATGAATGAGCTGCGCGGACTGCTTCGCCACTTCGTCGGACGACCGACCGCACTGTGCGATGCGCCGCGGCTGACTGCGCACGCGGGCGGAGCGCGGATCGTGCTCAAGCGCGAGGATCTTGCGCACACGGGCGCCCACAAGATCAACAACACCATGGGGCAAACACTGCTTGCTCTGCGCATGGGGAAGAAGCGGATCATCGCGGAGACTGGTGCGGGCCAACACGGCGTTGCGACCGCGACCGCATGCGCGCACTTTGGGCTGCCCTGTGAGGTGTTCATGGGCAGCGAAGATGTACGGCGACAGGCACTCAATGTCTTCCGCATGCGATTGCTTGGCGCCACCGTCAATGAGGTCTCCTCGGGGTCGCGCACGCTGAAGGATGCGACGAACGAAGCCATGCGCGACTGGATGGGTTCGGTCGGCAACACGCACTACATCATCGGAAGCGTGGTGGGCCCGCATCCGTTTCCCACCATCGTGCGGGACTTCCAAAGCGTCATCGGTCAAGAGTGCCGCGCGCAGTGTCTCGAGCAGCTTGGGCGACTTCCCGACGCGGTGGTGGCATGCGTCGGCGGCGGTTCGAATGCTGCGGGCATCTTCGCTCCGTTCGTGCAGGACGATTCGGTTCATCTCATCGGTGCGGAAGCGGGCGGACGCGGGCTCGGCGCAGGGCAGCATGCAGCGCCGCTTTCCCTTGGAACGCCCGGTGTTCTGCATGGCTCGTACTCGTATGTGCTGCAGACCGCCGATGGGCAAACCGCCGATGTGCACTCGTGCAGTGCGGGACTCGACTACCCGGGGGTCGGCCCCGAGCACTCTTATTGGCGCGATGCGGGGCGCGTGCACTACTGCGCCGTCAGCGATGCAGAAGCGTTGGAGGCGTTCCAGTTGCTGGCGCGGCTCGAGGGGATCATTCCCGCGCTCGAGACCGCTCATGCGGTGCATGCAGCGGTGCATGCTGCACGCACCATGCGCGCAGATCAGATCGTGGTGATCAACGTCTCAGGACGCGGCGACAAGGATGTCACCGAGGCGATTCGTCTGCTCAGTACGAGCGGCGACTCTTCGGCGCATTCGACCGCGAATCACCACTCGAGTTTGTCTTCGCCGCCCCCTCGCTCGGGATGAAGTCGAGCGCCACGGGATAGTGATCGCTTGCGTAGCCGCTCGGCGGCGTGTCCTTGCGCCAGTCGTAACTGTCTCCCGGGTGCAGCGACGACAGTACGAAGAAGGATCCAGGGACGATCTCATCGGCGAAACCGCTCGAAAGAAGGATGTAGTCAATCGATCGGCCGGACTCGTGCGTTGTATAGCGGTCGTAGAGTTGCTGCTTCTGCGCTTCGGATATGCCGCGATTGCGCCCCGCTGCTTGATCGTCGGCACTTCGGAAGTCGTAGCCATTGAGAAGGCCCGCGTCCTTGTACATCCGTCGCACATCGCTCATGGGCGTGGCGTTGAAGTCACCCACCACCACAATGTTCGCATTTGGATTCTTCTCAAGCCGCTGCTTCACGAACTCGATGATCTTTGCAGCCTCTGCCTCGCGGTGATCATTGAACTTTTCGCCGCCCGCCTTGTGATGGATCACGAATGCCGTCAGCGAATAGCCGCCCGGCAACTGGACATCGAAAGCAATCGGGCTGCGCTGGAACTTTGTCGGATCATCCGGGACACTGCTCTTCTCCTTCGCATCGGACTTCGCGTCAGTTTTGTCGCCTTCTTGCTTGCCCTCTGATTTGCCCTCTGATTTGCCCTCTGGTTTGCCACCACCGCCGCGCGTCTCGAGCACCGTGCCGACGAAGACCATAGGAGCGGAAATCGGGAACCGCGACAGCACAGACTGCTCGACACCGCGGTAGTAGCCCGCATCGATGCTCTCGATGTGGTCGTAGCCCAACCCCTTCAGATAGGTGTCGCGAAACCAGGTCAGGGCTTCCTTCGACTCGATCTCCTCCAAGCAGAGGATGTCCGCATCGAGCCGCCGAATCACCTCCGCGAGCGCCTTCGCGCGGTCATCGGTCACCGCGAGTTTCAAGTCCTCCCACTCGCCTGAGAGCGAAGGATCATCGACATGATCAAAGAGGTTCTGCAGGTTGTACGAAGCAAGCCGCACCGCACCCTTCGCCTTCGGCGGCGCCTGCTGCACTCCATAATGC
>Ga0116204_1001476_pt1 | contig 13196 bp, 11 predicted proteins | sample LakKivwa52mmetaG_FD_94481 | JGI IMG/M metagenome (GOLD analysis project Ga0116204, IMG submission 94481) | Anoxic lake water microbial communities from Lake Kivu, Rwanda to study Microbial Dark Matter (Phase II) - Lake Kivu water 52m metaG | ecosystem: Environmental > Aquatic > Freshwater > Lake...
CTCACAGCGCCACCCAGAAAAAAAGAACTGGCTGAAATTGGTATGGCTTGGAGCCCTTATCGCAGCATCGCCAGCTGGTATTTGTGGCGGGTTCCTAAATAAACACTCACCAGAAGCGAAAGGGTAGTGCGCCTAATCTATATCGGTGGAGTCACACTAAGTCAATGACGGCTCATCGGTAAAACGTAGGTTTCACTTACCACCTTATTCACTGCACTAACAATTGCATTTTACCCGCAACTGCACTGTAAGCATTCGCTCACTGCTAGGCTTTATTGATTTTTGTGTATCGCCAGCCTTTAACTCGCAATGACAAAGTAATGCGGCAATATAAAACCGCCTTTGCCCTTTATAATGGCGCTTATGGAAATTTTCAGATATCACAATTACGCCTTTGTAAAACTTTTAGCATTCCGCATTCAAATTTCACTGGCATATCAAATCATGGCCGTGGTGGTGGGCTGGCATATTTATGAGTTAACCCGCGACCCTCTGGCGCTTGGCTTGGTCGGTTTAGCAGAAGTCGTGCCTTATTTTGCATCTGCACTATTTGCAGGCCACGCGGTTGACCACTATTACACACGGCGTACCTTTGCCGCGCTTGCAGCAATGCTGCTGTTTATCACAGCATTCTCGCTAGTGGCATTATCTGTGGGCTGGGTGCAGGGGGATGCCACGCACTGGATTTATGGCGCGATTATGTTCACCGGGTTTGCGCGCGCATTTATTGCGCCCAGCTATAACACTTTATTTGCCATCATTATTCCGCGCAAACAGTTTGCGCGTGCCGCCGGGCTGGGCACCACGGCATTTCAGGCCGGCCTGGTCATTGGCCCGGCAATCGGCGGGTTTCTGGTGGGCTTTATCAGCAAGACTGCGGCTTATAGCACTTCAGCCGCACTTTGCATCAGCGCGCTCATCGCCATGCTCTTGCTCAAAATCGAAGAGCCACAAAATGGCAGCAGCACATCGGTATTCACCGGAATCAAGCAGGGGCTAAGTTTCGTATTTCGCAATCAGGTGGTGTTGGGCGCCATGTCGTTGGATATGTTTGCTATTTTATTCGGTGGTGCGGTGGCCATGCTGCCCGCCTTCATCCATGATGTGTATCAGCTTGGCCCAGAAAGCTTAGGGGTTTTGCGTGCAGCGCCGGCGGTGGGGGCGATAGCTGCCGGGCTTTGGATCACGCGGCATCCCATTAACCACGATGCAGGTCATTGGCTGCTGCGATCTGTAGCCGGCTTTGGTATTTGTATCATTGGTTTTGCGCTCAGCAACAACTATTGGATAGCGGCTCTGCTGTTGTTACTCTCCGGCGTATGTGACGGAATTTCCGTGGTGCTGCGTCAAACCATCATGCAGCTGGCCGCACCCAACCATATGCGCGGCCGCGTTTCTGCAATTAATGGCATTTTCATCGGTTCTTCCAATGAACTGGGCGCATTTGAATCAGGCACTGCAGCAAGGCTGATGGGGCTGATTCCATCCGTGATTTTTGGTGGTGTGATGACGCTATCGGTAGTGGGTATTACCAGCAAACTCGCCCCAAAACTTCGCAACTTGCAGCTGCACCAATTACATTAAACACTCGGCCATGCGTGATCTGGAAGCACTGTTTGCAGCACTGGCCAAATCGACTTTCAGAGCAGGCTTTCAACTCAACATAAAAGACCAGGCGTACCTGCGGCAGAAAGGCCTGTCTGTGGTGCTTGATCACGCAGAAGACTTTGTGAAACAGCGTCTGGCACCTGCCAGCATAGCCAATGATGGCAAACAAACGCCTATGCGCGGCCACCCAGTATTTGTGGCGCAGCATGCCACCGCATGCTGCTGTCGCGCCTGCCTGCAGCAATGGCATGACATACCGAAAGGACGTGCCTTGAACGAGGCCGAACAGGCTTACATCGTGGTGGTGCTGGAGCAGTGGCTACGCGCAAGAATGTGAATCACATAGCTATGTACAAAATCTAGCTGGAATCTATTAACAGTTTTTGTTGATTTCCTCCTTTCATTGTACTATTATTTGTACAAAAAGGAGCCTGATATGGAAGCCATCACGTATAGCTACACCCGCCAAAATTTAGCGGAAATCATGAATAAAGTTGTAAACGATCATGCCCCAGTGCTGATTACTCGGCAAGCTGAGCAGCCAGTTGTCATGATGTCTCTACAAGACTTCAACGCCCTTGAGGAAACCTCATACCTTATGCGCAGCCCCAAAAATGCAAAGCGACTTATGGAGTCAATTGAGCAGCTCGCTACAGGCGGAGGCAAAGCCAAAGACTTAATTGATGCCGATTAAGTTCTCAGACCAAGCTTGGGAAGACTACCTATACTGGCAGGCTAATGATCGAGCTACGATCAAACGTATCAAAACCCTTTTGAAAGAAATTCAACGTTCCCCGTTTGAGGGCATCGGAAAGCCAGAACCTCTCAAGCATAATCTTTCTAGATTTTGGTCAAGACGCATAGATGAAGAACATCGCTTAGTTTACTCGGTTCAAGATGACACGATATTGATTGCTCAATGCCGATACCACTATTAATTAGTAATCTTGAAAACTTATTTTGTGCAATATATAGATTGAATCCAATCTTAGATTGCAAATAGCCATTACTATCAGCCATAAGCACCGTCTACCCTAGGTTTACACAAAATGGGCGCATACACCCCCAGAAAAATGCCAAACCCAACTACCCACAGCACACCGGAAATCAGCAGCCACGCTAAGTAATACTCTGCAAACCACATTGGCAGCAGCACGCGACTTAAGGCACTGAGCACAATCAAACCAAACGCAAATTTCATCCACGGAGAAAGCTGCCTGATATCGCGACCGCTGTGCCCTAACGCCACGCGTGACATCATGGCCATAGTCATCAAACCGATGCCGCCTATGGTGAACAGATGCAGTGTAAAAATCAGCGGTATTCCCAGCAGCGACTGCAGACCGTAAAACAGAAATCCGAAATTAATCAGCCAGGAAGAAACGTACAAACTCCACAGCAGCGGTACCTGCCAAATAGCACGTACATACCAGTTCAGCAGTCGAAACCCATTAGCCAAAAATAATGCCCCGGCCAGCAAAGCTGACCAAGCTTGCAGATGTAGAAAAATCTCATTGATAAATAAGGCAAGAAATAACAGCAGTATGCTGATATCCAACCAGCGGTGCTGTTTGAGCGCCACTTTTGCCGTGACCAAATGTGCCACGCCACGCTCAATGAAAAATGGAATCACGCGGCGGCCTATCATTAAAATCAGGCTGATAAATAAAAAAACTGCACCGTTAATCGCGTACAGCATGCCGTGCTCCAGCCAACCTAATGCCCCCAAATAAAAGACTAAATTGCCGACCCAGAGCAATAATAATTTGCTGACCACTGCCAGCTGCGGCCATTGATGCGCCCGCACAATCGGCACAGCAACGGCAGATATCAAAAGCAATCCAAACAGCAAATCAGCCAGAGCTACATATAAAAGCCAAACAGTACCCGACAAAAACAGCAGCCTCGCAACGCACCAAAGCGCAAACAGCGCCAGCAAAGGCTTGCCGTGCAAAGTTTGAATGCCGGTCCAGTTTTTAACCGCTGTCAATAAAAAACCGGCCACAACAGCCAAACCATAGCCATAGAGCATTTCATGCGCATGCCATTGTGCGGGGGTAATTCCGAATATTTGCGGACCAAACCCGCTATACACCATGAGCCACATCACAATAGCTATCATGGCAAATAGCGCCGCGCCCAGAAAAAATGGTCTGAACCCTAGGTTAAACAGGGCAAAGCCCTTGGTCTGACCAGACTTGGGCATTTGAATCTGAACAACCGCCATATTCAACCCCTCCTAAAATAGTGCGTGATAACGTGATGAAATTGACGCTCGCTTAAAATTTTTTGAGAAACTCTGCTTCCAACAGAAAATTGCCCGCATCAGTTTTGCAGTCTACTCCATGTTCACCGTCAACCAGCCGTTTGCTTATCACCTTGGTACCCATTTTAAGCACGACGGACGCCCCTTTCACTATGAGGTCTTTATCAACAACACGGCATCGCCATTTTTCAGCACATTGCCATATGCATCACGCCTGGCACAACTTTATCCTGCTGTGCGAATTCAGTGGCAAAAAAACCATGACATATAATACTCAAACGGCGCTCACAGACAGATTGCTATTATCAAATTGCTAAAATTTAGCAGGGCGCCAAGCATCACGTTTGATTATCATCACACACAAAACCTCGTAAGCCAGTATCATAGTATAGACATCTAAGTTAAATAAAAATCGTCGCCATGCAACTCTGCTGCGAATTTAGTCATCCAATCGTCGAGCAAAGTGCATTTAAGTTACATGCACTCAAACTTCGTGCCAAATAAGGTTAATCATGGATCAAGCACTTGAACAGAAACGCCTGAGCGCTGTTCGCAAACTGGAAATTCTGGATAGCAGCGCAGAATCTGAATTCGATGATTTGGTAAAGCTGGCCGCGATGATTTTTGAGGTGCCTATTTCCACGCTCACCATCGTCGATGAGCACCGACAATGGTTTAAGGCTGCGGTGGGGCTAGAAGTTCAACAAACCCCCAGAGACATTTCATTTTGCACGCACACTATTGCGCAAGATGAACCCTTGGTAATTGCTGATACGGCACATGATGCCAGATTTGCAGACTCGCCACTGGTCAAAGGGGATCCACATCTCGGATTTTATGCCGGTATCCCGCTAAAAATCTCAGATGACAGTGCGGTAGGTGCATTCTGCATCATGGACCGTAAACCGCGCCAACTCAGCGCGCAACAGCTGGATGTTCTGAGAATTCTCGCTAATCAGGCAACCAAACTGCTGGATCTAAGGCTAGAGCGCAATAAATATCGTGATTTACTCAAAGAAAAGGAAAAAATCAACCAAGCCCTGAAAGAAACTGCGCAGCGCTGGAAATATGCTTTGGAAGGTGTAGGTGATGGCGTTTGGGATTGGGATATCAATAGCGAGAAGGTCGTCTTCTCCAAAACCTGGAAAGCCATGTTGGGCTATGAAGACCACGAACTACCTAACCACAAAGATGCTTGGCTAGGGCTAATTCATCAAGATGACCTAAAAAAAGCTGATCAGACACTTGCCGCTTACTTAGCAGGTGAATCTTCTGAATATCGGCTCGAGCATCGTTTGCTGTGCAAAGATCAAAGTTATAAATGGGTGCTGTCTCGAGGCATGATTGTGGAATGGAACCCCGATGGAACTCCCAAGCGCATGGTGGGTGTGCATACTGACATCAACAAGCGCAAGCAATCAGAAGATCTTATTTGGCGTCAGGCTAATTTTGATGCACTGACCGGTTTGCCAAACCGTCGTATGTTTTTTGACCGCCTGAAAGAAGAAATCAAGAAATCCGCACGCAACAAAAATGTGTTCGCACTCATGTTTATTGATCTGGATGGCTTCAAAGAGGTCAATGACGAACATGGACATCAAGCCGGAGATGAACTGCTGCAGGCAGTCGCCAACAGCATCTCTGCCAGCATCCGCGCCTCTGACACCTTTGCCAGATTAGGTGGTGACGAATTCACCATCATCCTCAGCCCCATCGAAAATATTGACGCTTACAGTTTTGTAGCCGAAAAAATACTCAATCACATCAATAAACCGTTCGAGCTTTCTGTCGGCACTGTATGCATTTCAGCCAGCATCGGCATAGCCTTTTACCCGAAGAATGGGACTAGCCACGACAAACTCATCAGCGCTGCAGATAGTGCGATGTATGATGCCAAGGTCAAAGGTAAAAACTGCTGGGTATATGCCACAATGCAGACTAAGTAAGCATTAAGCGCTTTAACAAATAACTGGCAGCTATTTTTGCAGTAAATCTTCGAACATGCTAATAGGCACAGGCTGGCTGAAATAATAACCCTGATAATGGTCGCAGCCGTTTTGCTTCAGAAACGCCAACTGCTCAGCAGTTTCCACACCTTCTGCAATCACTTTCAAGCCCAGTTTTTAATATTAAATTTAACAAGCAGTTAAACATCAGTGGTTAATTTCAAGCTGACAATCCCGGTCATAATCAATACCAAGCTCATGATTCGGCCCATACTGGCAGATTCGCCAAATAAATAAATGCCTGATATTGCCGTGCCCACAGCACCTATTCCCACCCAAACCCCATAGGCCGTGCCTATCGGCAAGGTTTTCATCGCTACACCCAGCAGCCACACACTGAGCACCGTCGCTAGCACTGTGCCTGCTGTCGGCCATAATTTTGAAAAACCTTCGCTATATTTCAAACCCACTGCCCACACCACCTCAAGCAGACCAGCCAATACTAAAATTACCCAACTCATAACGAACACCTTCTCTCAACATTGAATTCAGTGGAGCCGAGATTAACATCGCCTCCAACAGATCGATTCAGTCATTAACTAGCGCTCATGATTTTACCTAAGGTGCATTCATGATCAACAATAGTGTTTATATTAGTGACAGGTGCATAATACAACCATACAAACACGGCATAAGCCAGTTTGAAATTAAAACTCTAGGAGAATGATGATGTGGACAACACCAGCAGCGACTGAAATGCGTTTCGGCTTCGAAGTAACAATGTACGTCATGAACAAATAATCATTGTTCTAGACGATACAATAAAAAAGCCTGGCTAGATGTCAGGCTTTTTTATTGCCAAAAATCTGCACTCATTTCAATTTTTTAGCGATTTATGGCTGAATATAACCAAAATTGTAAAAAAATTGTAATTTAATCAAACACCTATGCAACCATGGTAAAATATATTGTCATACAGCACGTCGCAGCATATTCATGTCGCTGCCAATCATTTTTTTAATTCAATATTTTTATTAGGAGAATACTATGCCTTCATTATCTTCAGGGTTTCGTTTATCTTTAGGCGCATCTTTGGTTGCCGCTGCCTTATTCAGCAACGCAGCGATTGCCGGCCATGAATCCTTAAAACCAAAAGCTTACGACAGCTTGGGCAAATGCGTAAAAGCTGCTTTAGCTAAAAAAGACGGCACCATTGTGAAGACCGAATTCAAAACCGAAAAGAAAGTCGGCGTTTACGAATTCGACATTCAAACCGCTGACGGCAAAGCTTGGGATATCGAGTGCGATGCCAAAACAAGCAAAATTTTGGAAGTTGAAGAAGAAGTGACTGCCAGCGACCCAAGATTCAAAGCCGCTGCCAAAGTAAGTGAAGCAGATGCGAAAGCGACCGCCTTAGCGGCTCACCCTGGCACACTGGTTGAAACTGAATACGAAATCGAAGAAGACGGTAAAGCTTCTTACGAGTTTGATATTCTTGGAGCAGACAAAGAAGAAATTAAAGTTGAAGTTGATGCAGCAACCGGCAAAATTGTTGAAGTCAGCTACGAAAATTATCAAATCGGTAAAGAATAATCACAAGCAGTTCATGTGAATTCAAAAAGGGGCTACGGCCCCTTTTATTTTTTTGTGCAAACACTTGAATACCTAGGTGAGATATCGCCTCAAATTCATGTTCTCGTCATCAACAGATAGTTGCAAGATATTTCTAAACAATTAAGTTTATGATTTACACGCAAACCCCACCCACTATCTGGAGAACATCATGAACAAACTTATGCTCGCACTATTGCTTGGCAGCTTGTCTCTAAACGCTTATGCCGGCACCCAGCAAGACCGCATGAAAACCTGTAATGCCAATGCTTCAAAAAAAGCACTGGCGGGCGATGAACGCAAAGTGTTTATGAAAGACTGTCTCTCCGGCAAACAAGAAACCGTGACAAACTCTCAACAAGACAAAATGAAAACCTGCAATGCGGATGCTGCGAAAAAAGACCTGAAAGGCGACGAGCGCAAAGCCTTTATGAAAAACTGCTTATCCAGCAAAAAAGAACCTGAACTCAATGCTCAGCAAGACAAAATGAAAACCTGCAACGCAGACCCCAAAGCAAAAACACTCAAGGGTGAAGAACGCAAAGCATTTATGAAAGCGTGCTTATCTGGAAATTAAAACAGGGCACTAAAATATAAAAGGTGGGGGTTGGTCGGCGTGGAGAGATTCGAACTCCCGACATCCTGCTCCCAAAGCAGGCGCGCTACCAGGCTACGCTACACGCCGAAGGCCGGCACTATACGCATACGCGTAAAAATCGAATGGGCGAAACTCTTGCCTTGAGGTGTACTTAACCAAAAAAGTCCAGCACAGTTGAGCAAAATAGTGAGCCAGAAATTCACCTGAAATGACCGCTTAACCGTTTTGTGCCGCAAAAACCGTTGCGCGATTAAAGCCCCCGACCAAACGAAAAAGGAGCCAAAGCTCCTTTTTTAATTCGGCTAATTTTTAACCGCACTTACTATCGCCGCAGTTCAGGCAGGTCATGCATCCATCCATTAAGATGCTAGCTTTGGTGTTACATTTCTTGCAAAGCTGCGCACCCTTAGGGAAGCCTTCATCATTCACTTCTTCACCCGGTTTGGCGTGTTTTTCAAAGTATTCGGCTTTTTTGTCTTCTACCAGTTTTTGCTGATGCTCATCCAAACCTGGTTTTTTAAGCATGCCGATTTCTTGCAGGTGTTGCTCAACCACTTCACCGATTTCTGCCACCAGGCTCGGCACGAATTTGCCGCCTTTTTTGAAGTAGCCACCGCTCGGTTCAAACACGCTTTTCAGTTCTTCAACCAAGAAGGTGACATCGCCACCTTTGCGGAACACAGCCGACATCACACGGGTGAGTGCCACAATCCACTGGAAGTGCTCCATGTTTTTGGAATTGATGAAAATCTCGAACGGACGGCGGTGTTCTTGCGGGGTGCCTTCGTTCATGACAACATCGTTGATGGTGATATAGAGCGCGTGCTCGGTGACCGGCGTTTTGATTTTGTAGGTATTGCCCACCAGTTTGTCGGGGCGGCTTAATGGCTCACCCAGTTGAATGACCGTAGCGGCGCTTTCCTGCACCTTGGCTTCGGCCGCTTTGGCTTTGTCTTCTCCTGACACCAAGTTGTAGCCGACGATTTTCTTTTCAATTTTGATTGCCATTTTATTCTCCTGACGAGATCTTTCTCGCTTGTTCAAGTGAGGCCACCCTCACCCTTGCCCCCTCCCGCCAGCGGGCGAGGGAATTAATAAGTTAATTTAGCTGGGTTAAAACGTGACGCGCGAAATGATTGCTAGGCGAAAACTGGTTTTGAACCGGAATGTACATAGAAGTACATGAGGATTTAAAACCAGTTTTGAACAACGCAATCATGAGCATAGTCGTTTTAAACAGCTAAATTTAGAATTTGCCGTAATAACCTTCTTTCAATGCGTCATATAAATTCGCGGCACTATGGATTTCACCGTCGTATTCAATCTCTTCGTTACCTTTAACTTCCACTTCGGTGCCGTCTTCCAGCGTAAATTTATAGGTGGTGTTTTCCAAATCTTTCTCGGTCACCAACACACCCTGGAACGCTTCTGGGTTAAACCTGAAAGTGGTGCAGCCTTTCAAGCCTTTGTCATAGGCGTAGAGATAAATATCTTTGAAATCTTCAAAGTCATAATCAGTCGGCACGTTAATGGTTTTTGAAATCGAGCTATCAATCCATTTTTGTGAAGCGGCCTGAATATCTACGTGCGCTTTCGCCTTGATGGTGGATGAATCCATGAAGTAATCCGGCAGTTGCTCTTCGGGCTTATCGCTGAACGGCATGGCGTTTGGATTCACCAGCTCGCGGTAGGCCAACAGCTCGTATGAAAACACATCGACTTTCTCTTTGGATTTTTTACCTTCACGAATCACGTTACGTGCATAGTGGTGGGCAAAGCTAGGCTCAATGCCGTTGCTGGCGTTGTTGGCCAATGACAGTGAAATAGTGCCGGTTGGCGCGATAGAACTGTGGTGCGTGAAACGGCAGCCTTTCGTAGCAATTTTATTGCGCAAACCTTCAGGGAACTGCTGCATGTAGCGGCTGTATTTACCCAGCAGCACTTTACCAGCGATTTTTTGACCGACTTTAATACCATCTGCCGCCATTTCAGGACGCATACGCAGCATATCGGCGGTGACTTCAAATTTTTCTTCCATAATCGGTGCCGGGCCTTTTTCTTCTGCCAGCTGCACACCCACGTTCCAACCTTCTTCGGCCATCACACGCGTCACTTCTTCAGTGAATTTAATGGAATCTTCATCACCATATTTCAGTTTCATCATGGTGAGTGATGAACCCAAGCCCAAATACCCCATGCCATGACGGCGCTTACGTGCGATTTCATCGCGCTGCTCTTGCAGCGGCAAGCCGTTGATTTCAACCACGTTATCCAGCATGCGTGTGAAAATGGCCACCACTTCACGATATTCTTTCCAGTCAAAATAGGCTTCATCGGTGAATGGTTTTTTCACAAAACGCGTCAGATTCACAGAACCGAGCAAACAAGCACCATATGGCGGCAATGGCTGCTCACCGCATGGATTGGTGGCGCGAATGTTTTCACAGAACCAGTTGTTATTCATTTCATTCACGCGGTCAATCAGAATGAAACCCGGTTCGGCAAAGTCATAGGTGGAAGACATGATGACATCCCACAGACGGCGCGCCTTGATAGTTTTATAAATACGGCAAGCCACTTTGCCCGCATCAGGGCCTTCGGTTTTGGTGAGGTATTTGCCTTTCACTGGCCACTCACGCCACACTACTTGACTGTCATCATTCACGTTCAAGCCATCCACAATGGCTTCTTTTTCAGTGACCGGGAACGCCAGTTTCCACTCAGCATCGGCCTTCACCGCCTCCATGAATTCTTTGGTAATCAAGCATGACAAGTTGAATTGACGCAGACGGCCATTTTCGCGTTTGGCTTTGATGAAGTCGGTCACATCAGGATGTGAAATATCGAAGGTCGCCATTTGCGCACCGCGACGGCCACCGGCGCTGGACACGGTGAAACACATCTTATCGTAGATATCCATGAAAGAGAGCGGGCCGCTGGTGTAAGCACCTGCACCCGCCACAAACGCACCTTTTGGACGCAAGGTTGAAAACTCATATCCAATGCCGCAGCCGGCTTTTAGGGTTAAGCCTGCTTCGTGCACTTTACCCAGAATGTCGTCCATGCTGTCGGAAATCACACCGGATACTGTGCAGTTAATGGTAGAAGTGGCAGGTTTGTGCTCCAAAGCACCCGCATTAGAAGTGATACGGCCTGCCGGAATGGCACCTTTGCGCAGTGCCCACAGGAATTTTTCGTGCCATTCGGCGCGTTTTTCTTCCGTGGTTTCTACATCAGCAAGCGCACGTGCCACACGTGAGAAGGATGCGTCCATGTCTGCATCTACGTTTTCGCCCTGCTTAGTTTTCAGGCGATATTTTTTATCCCAAATATCCTGTGACACAGGTTGGATTGGAATTTCTTTTTCTGCATCCGTAGTTGGATTTTTTGCAGTATCAACAGCTTTCAGCATGGACGAACCCCTTTTTGATGGTGCCTGAATATGAAGTTTCAGACGCTTTTTATTAACAGTTTTCTTGATAAGCCGCTGAATATTGAGCTTTCAAGGTCTTGCAAAGATTTTTTAACTAACCACAATATATTGTGTTTTTTCGATAATTTAATCATTTAGTAGTGGTGGGTCAATATGTTTTAGCAACTTATTTTTGTAAATAAGCATTAAGTTTTGCTTGCATATTTTGCAAGCCGCACTGACACTGGATTTGCGCTTTTGCAATGCATAATATTTGGCGCTGATTTTAAAAAATATGTGAGAATAAGCGCCTCGACTTTCCTTGTGGTTTTATTCCTTTAAAATTTCTCGCGCCATGAACCGCACTTTATACACGCTGCTGCTTTATCTTATGCTGCCGTTTACGCCGCTTAAATTGCTGTGGCGCGGACGCAAACAAAAAGAGTATCTGGCGCATTGGCAGGAGCGCTACGGTTTTTATCAACTGCGCTGCAATCAGCCCGTGATTTGGCTGCATTGCGTTTCAGTGGGTGAAACCCGCGCTGCTGAACCATTGGTGAAAGCACTCATGACCCAATATCCGCATCGGCAGATACTGCTCACGCATACCACACCCACCGGCCGCGCTACTAGTCAGCAGCTATTTGGTGAGCGCGTGCAAAGTGTTTATCTGCCTTACGATGTGCCGTGCGGCATTCAACGTTTTTTAAACCATTTCAAACCCGATATCGGCATCATGATGGAAACCGAACTCTGGTTTAATTTAATCGCTGCCTGCAAACAGCGGCAGATTCCACTGCTGCTGGTGAACGCCAGACTTTCAGAAAAATCTGCACGCGGCTATGCCAAACTGGGCAAGCTGGTTGCGCAAGGCCTGCAAGACTTAACGGCCATTGCCGCGCAAACTGCCAACGACGCTGCGCGTCTACAGCAGCTGGGCGCGCGTCATGTGCAGGTGACCGGCAACCTCAAGTTTGACGTGAACGCGCCTGAACAGGCTACGGTACTTGGCCAGCAGCTCCGCAACATGGTGGCAGGCAAACGCCCGGTATTTTTAGCGGCCAGCACGCGTGATGGCGAAGAAAGGCTGATTCTGCAAGCCTTAAAACAGGCCAATATTTCCAACCTGCTCACCATTATTGTGCCGCGCCATCCACAGCGTTTTGATGAAGTGGCGGATCTGCTACAAGCACAGGCATGCAAATTTGTGCGCCGCTCATCGCTCAATGATGAAATAACTTCACCGACGGAGGCTTCCCAACCTGATGTATCCTTTGTATTAGGCGACTCGATGGGCGAAATGTTTGCTTATTACGCTGCCTGCGATGTGGCTTTCATTGGCGGCAGCTTAGTGCCGCTGGGAGGACAAAACCTGATTGAGGCATTCAGCATGGGCAAGCCGGTGCTGATAGGGCCGCATACTTTTAACTTTGCCCAGATTAGCGATATGGCGATTCAAGCGGGTGCTGCCTTGCGCGTGCAAAACACAGAAGCACTGGCACAGCAAATGCAGCAATTATTTACCAACACCGAACAGCGCGCTCACATGGCCGCTGCTGCTTTGGCATTTTGCTCGCAAAATCAAGGCGCCACGCAGCGCACGCTTGACCTATTAGCGCAGCACCTTAAAGCTTAAATTGCGTTAATACCAGATGCTCAAATTCCGCTTCAGGTAAGGGCATGCTGAAATAATGCCCCTGCAGCTCATCACAGCCGATGGATTTTAAAAAATCATACTGATATTCGGTTTCCACC
>Ga0116204_1001477_pt1 | contig 13175 bp, 9 predicted proteins | sample LakKivwa52mmetaG_FD_94481 | JGI IMG/M metagenome (GOLD analysis project Ga0116204, IMG submission 94481) | Anoxic lake water microbial communities from Lake Kivu, Rwanda to study Microbial Dark Matter (Phase II) - Lake Kivu water 52m metaG | ecosystem: Environmental > Aquatic > Freshwater > Lake ...
AAATCCAGTGGCAATGACCGTAACAATCAATTCACCTTGTAAATCCATATTGAATCCGGTTCCGTAGATGATGTCAATTTCAGTTGAAGAAGCATTTCGAATTTCGTTGATGACATCGACGATTTCATTCATCGTCACATCGACATCCGATGTGACTTGAACAATCGCATCCGTCGCTCCACTGATGTCAATTTCCAACAACGGACTTTTAATAGCCTGTCTTGCCGCCTCAATCGCACGATTCGGTCCACTTGCGATACCGATTCCCATCAATGCGGTCCCACGGTTGATCAAGACATTCCGAACATCGGCGAAATCGACATTGATCAGCCCTGGTATGGCGATAATCTCGGCAATTCCTTGCACCCCTCTTCGTAACACGTTGTCCGCTTCTCTAAAAGCCTCCAACAAGGATGTTTGTTTGTCGGTAATCGTCAACAGTTTGTCGTTTGGTACAATGATCAAGGTATCGACATGCGGTCTCAGTTCTTCAATCCCAACAACTGCTTGTCGCATCCTGTTTTTCCCTTCAAAACTAAAAGGTTTGGTCACGATTCCAACGGTCAAGCATCCCATTTCCTTGGAAAGTCTGGCAATGATTGGAGCCGCACCCGTTCCGGTGCCGCCGCCCATTCCTGCTGTAATGAAAACCATATCGGTTCCCTTCAAGATTTGCTTGATGTCTTCCTCCGATTCTTCCGCGGCGCGTTTTCCGATTTCCGGATTCGCTCCTGCTCCGAGTCCTTTGGTGAGGGCGCGACCGATTTGAAGTCTTGTTTCTGCTTTCGAAAGCCTCAACACTTGTGCATCCGTGTTGATGACGACAAAATCAACCCCTTGAACGTCGTTTTCAATCATTCGGTTGACCGCGTTACCGCCTCCACCACCGACACCGATTACTTTCAACACCGGTTTCTCGTTGAACATATTTTCTTGATTGTAATCGTACATATTCATTCCTCCCAAAGAAATTCTATATCACTATTCATATTTTATCATAATCATGGCAATAAATAAACACCTTTTTATATATTGTTTCCCATGATGCGTAGTGGTTGGCTTACCCGCTTTGTCCGACGAAAATGATTTCAAACGCATCCGCATCTTTATTCAAGGTTTTGTGATAACGGGATGTGTCAAAATTGATTCTAAAATCCACCCCGAGATATGTGACAAAAAAATCACCGTCAATATCTCTTCCAGCACAATATTCCACATACCATGCTTTCATATGAGCAACCTTCTCTTCCTTCGTCAAGGTCGTTTCCAAATCCTCTGGATAGGAAAACGTATACCAAGACGAATTGTCGACATAATCTTGATTGGAAAGTATTTTTTTCACATCGATGTTCGTCGATAATTCGTATTTCACATGATACGGCAAAGGAATCATGTAAAGAACTTTTGTTTCGACTTGTTCCTTGGTCTCTGCTCTTACCATCAACGGTATTTCCATCCGAATCGTGATGCCGTTGGCGTATGTCCACCCATAGTAATCTTGATTGCCGCTTGTAAACTTTCTATATTCCAAGGAGACTCTTGATCCATCCTCCATGAACAAAACATGCCAGTACTCATAGGATGGTGTTGCGATGGGATATTCGTTTCCTCCAAGTCTCGCAACATCGTTTTCCGCCGCTTGAGCTTGTTTTCGGGTGATCATGGATCGATTTTCATAGGCTTCAATGATTGCTTTGATGTCTTCACTAACCTTGAGATCATCGTTTTTCGTCAAAACGATATGTTGTTGTGAGGAGTATCCGGAAACATTCCTGACACCGTCAAAAGCATAGACGAATCTTGGAATCAAATCCGCCTCATATGGCATGTGTTTGTTAAATTCCAACGGAACGGTGATTGTAATCGACTCCTCATGACGCACTGTTTGAGGACCGCATCCCGTCACGACTACTACAATACCCATCAAAAAAAGTATCAACATTTTTTTCATGGTCGCTCCTAAAAATCTTTATCGGATTTATCCAATCCGTAGGTTTCGTAAACTTGTTTCTTCAGGTCCAAGAAACGATCTTGTCGAATCGAATTCCGGATTTTTTCCATAAGATTTAACAAAAACTTGATGTTGTGTATGCTAAGAAGTTTTTGCCCCAACATTTCATCCGCTTTGATTAAATGCCTTAAATAGCTCCTCGTGTAGTGTTGACAAGTGTAGCAGTCACAATCTTCATCTAGTTTTCTAAAGTCTCGCTCAAATTCCTTGTTTTTGACGAGCATTCGCCCGATCGATGTCATTGCTGTTCCGTGTCGGGCAATTCTCGTTGGAAGAACGCAATCAAACATATCAATCCCTCGTTCGACGGCATCAAGAATCGCACCCGGCGATCCGACCCCCATCAAGTATCGTGGTTTGTTGGAGGGAAGAAGCGAAACCGTGTGGTCGAGAACCTTGTTTTGTATTTCCTTGGGTTCGCCAACGCTCAAACCACCAATCGAATACCCATCGAAATCCATCTTGATCAGTTCCTCGGCACAATGCTTTCTCAAATCATCGTATTCGCCGCCTTGAACAATTCCGAACAATCCTTGACGATCAGGGTTTTTGTGCGCTTTTTTCCCACGTTCGGCCCATCGAATGGTTCTCTCCACGGATTGTTTCATATAGTCATAGCTAGAAGGATAAGGCGGACATTCGTCGAAGCTCATCATAATATCACTTCCTAGACTATTTTGAATGGCGATTGCGAGTTCGGGCGACAAAAACAAACGCGCCCCGCTTTTATGGTGTTTGAAAAACACGCCTTCCTCCTTGATGTCCCGGAGTTTGGCGAGCGAAAAAACTTGATATCCTCCGGAATCGGTCAAAATCGACCGGTCCCAGTTCATAAACTGGTGCAATCCTCCGGCCTCTTCGATGATTGAGTGGCCGGGTTGGTTCCATAAATGATACGTGTTGGATAGGATGATTCCCGCGTCCATCAAAACCAAATCTTCCTTGGTCAAGGTCTTGACGGTTCCTTGCGTTCCTACCGGCATAAACACCGGTGTTTCAAAGGATGAATGGGGTGTTGTGATGCGACCGAGCCTTGCAGATGTCTTCTCACATGTTTTTATCAATTGATATTTTATCGGCATGGTTGTTACCTCGTTTGTTATTATAACAATTTTCTTCCCTTTTTACAATCTTTTTGGTATAATACACCTTGTTTCAAAAGGAGGACTCCCATGTCGAATGAATGGATTTGGTTCTTGTTTGCTTTTTTGAATTTTGGATTGATTTTGTTGGCATATAAACTGTTTGGGAAGACAGGCCTTTTCGCTTGGATGGCTCTTGGAACGTTCATCGCCAACCTTCAAGTCATCAAGACGGTTGGTTTATTTTCAATGGTGGCAACACTTGGCAATATCATGTACGGAACCCTTTTTCTCGCAACCGATGCATTAAATGAGAAATACGGGAAGAAAGAGGCCAACCGTGCGGTCTATCTCGGTTTTTTCGCACTAATTGCCTCCACTTTGATTATGCAAGGTGCGTTGTTGTTCCATCCCCATGATTCAGATTGGGCACAACCCCATCTCGAAGCCGTGTTTTCAATCGTGTTCATCCGAATTGTAGTCGGAAGTCTCACGGCGTATATCAGTAGTCAGTTGCTGGATGTTTACATTTTTGACAAGATTCGTAAACGCTTTCCAAGCGACAAGATGTTGTGGGTCCGAAACAATGGATCCACTCTTCTCAGTCAATTGATCGATACGAGTATTTTCGTGTCCATCGCCTTTTTGGGCGTGATGGAAACACCCGTTTTTGTCAGCGTTTTTATCACGACATATTTGATCAAACTGCTTGTCGCCTTGCTTGACACACCATTTATCTATTTGATTAAAAAAATTAAGCCATTTCACGAATGAAACCGGGAACCTTCGTTCCCGGTTTCATTCATCTGGCATTGCCTTTGTATCGATATTTGATGACTTTGTGCGGACCTAGTTCCTTTGCCAACTCGGTCACGTTTTCTTTTAAATAGGACGCAATCCGAATCCGTTCTTGATCCAGTGGACGGTCGGGATCAAATTCGATTGGATACCCAAATGTCATGATTCGCTTGTCTAAGCAACTATAATAAGGATAAAACTTGAGCCTCTTTTTCGTCTTCTTGTAATAGAATGAGGCTATGTTAACAAAGCCGTCCTCAAAATCATTGACATATTCCGAGTATGGTTTATCGTGTTCTGGAAATATGTAGATATTGACCCCTTCTTCCAAGGTCTCTAACGATTTCTTGATTGTCGTGATCATTCTTCCATCGCGGAAAACAGGAATTCCTTCTGCCCCTTTCATGATCATGTAACCCACTGGAGCGAGTAAGACCGGAAGAACTCCTTGATACCACCACTTCGGTTTGAATTGGGTCCAAAACTCATGACGTGCATAGTTTGGAATTTTCTTCAAATAACACATATCCCCAACAACCCAAGGGCGTTTTTTTGCAGGGAAATACAAATGCATCGCGCAAGGAGTTGCGACCGTGGAGTGGTTCCCAACATAAACCGATGGTTCTTTGAAGTCCGGTTCTTGCTTCCAAAGCAGTTTATGTTTTTTGACAAAAAAAACTCGAATGATCAATTCGAGAATATGAAAACCCACATTGAGTCGTTTTCTTGTATAATAGGGTTTGTTCATCGCATAGTATCTTTTTTTCGCCATTTTTTTCACCTTGTGTGTATTATATCATAAATCGAACGTTATTTAAAACCAAACTGGTTAATTTGTATTGGGTCTTTCAAATTTTACCAAATAATGGTATAATGTGTCAATAAGAAAGGGATTTTTTCATGCGTATTCACATCAAAGACAAGTACCTATGGTTCGTTGCGGGATATGTCGCACTCAATTTAATCAACGCCATTTTATTGAACAGTGGCGTTTTTCATCATGCGTTTAGTGGTTTTAAGTTGCCTGTTTGGCTTCACCTCAACGCCTTTTTTGGAAATCTCGCAGCGATTCTCCTTTTTTTCGGACTTGCGGAACTTTTATTCCGAACCGTCAAGGGAAAAATGCGTTTTTTACTAGCGATTACTTTTTTAATGTCCCTCTTAACGACCGCCCACTCGGTGTATTCTTCAATTTTCAGCACCTATTTTTCCTTTTCACATCTTGTTTCGTTTAAAAACCCCACCATGATCAAATTCATTATCGATTATGCGCTTTATGCAATTTCGGTAACTTTACGTTTTAGTCAGTTGTTCTATCTTTTTCCGTATTTTTTCTTGCTTTTTTATTTTCATTTTCTTAAGAAAACAAGAAAAATGCCTGAAACTATCAAGCCATCCCCCACATTGTCGAAAATGAGAACATACATTTTCATCTCATTTGTAACCATTTCCGTCATCGTGATGGCAACGACCTCCTTGGTCTACAAGACGACTTCCCGAGACGATGTCTATTATCTTTCTGGAAATCCGCTTCACGCTTCTAGCTCGGTTGGAACCTATCATTATCTTTTGTCTGAGGGAATGCGAACCCTTTTCGGACTTAAAAACCATCCAGAGGTTACCACTCAAGACCAAGAAGATGTGGAAAACTTTTTGCAGGATCGATTGATCACCAATCCCCAATCGCTGACCAACGATTTCACCAATATTGCCAATGGAATGAATCTTGTCATCATCCAACTTGAAGCCATCAATAATTTTCTGATCGGACTTGAAGTCAATGGAATCGAAGTGACACCAAATTTGAACCGCATCGCTTCGGAATCCGTATATTTTGATAATTTCTACTCCACTGCAGGGATGGGGAACACCTCGGATACGGAATTATCTGCATTGACCGCCTTATATCCCATGGGACAAAATGTTGCTGTCTTTGAATTCCCCGGCAGCAACTACGACACACTGCCCAAGCAAATGAAGTCCGTTGGATATGAAACATTTTCTCTTCATGGAAACGTTGGGTCGTTTTATGCCCGAAAGACATCGCACATTTCCGTTTACGGATTCGACAACCATTACGACATGTCGGATTTTAGTCCAAGTTACTACTTGAACACTTGGGTCCCCGATGATGAATTTCTCCTTCAAACCGTCGACATTCTCAAAACCCATCCTTCGCCGTTCTTCGCTTTTCCAATCACGATTTCAGTACATTGGCCGTTTTTACCAAGCGAACATATCCCGACCATTGATTTTGAAGGCGTATCCGGATTGGCAAGACGTTATCTCCATTCCGCTTCCTACCTTGATTCGGCCATCGGAGCTTTTTTCGACAAAATGAAGCAAGAAGGACTGTATGACAACACGGTTTTCGTGTTATTGGGTGATCATACCTCAAGCTTATTCAAACGGGAAATGGAAATGGTTCTTCGCGCCGGGGGAAGGCTTCCAAATGGCACATTCTCTGATTTTGACTACCGAAGAGAAATGCCCAGAGTTCCGTTCATAATCCACGCTCCTTCCATTTTGCCTAATGACAAAATTTCACTCGTTCGAAGCATTGTAGATATCTATCCAACCTTAGCCAATCTATTTGGAGTTGTTCCAAAATATCGCTTTGGCATCGATGCGTTAAGCTCGGAATCCACTTTTGCATACTCTCCGCGTAATTTTGACGTTTTTTATGATACATTCATGATTCATGCGCCTTCCGAACAAGTTCATTTTTTCGGTGAATCTTCCGTTGTCGACAAGAAGTCCTTGATCGATGCTTTCGTCCGATTCAAACGAAACAATGATTTGTTGTTTCGAACCATGACCTTCCAATAAATCATCACGTTGAAAAGAAAGATGCCGGTTGAAAATCGACCGGCATCTTTTTCATTGGAATGAGCGGACATCCTTCAAATAGTCCGATAAAAGCATGATTTCACTAATCGTGATCACTTGATAGATTTGTTGGGATATAGACAACTGATATTCTTTCGCATTTTGGATTTGGGGAGAATCAAACCAAACAATCTTGTTCTCCAAAACAATCATCCGATCGTCCATCCAACTGGTGTAATTGAAGATGATGGGTTTTGGTCGCTCTTCTTTGAAAACACTCTCGCCATAATAATATTCTTGATAATACTTGATTCCAAGAAGATCGAAAAGAGTCGGTGTCATGTCATAGTGCGAGGTAATCTTTTCAACATTAACCCTTTCCATACCGGGTGAGTAAATCAAATAGGGCATCCGTTCAATGTCAAACGGATTTTCTCCAACCGGTTTATACTTTAGCGTGATATCGAAGCTGGAGTAATTTTTATGGTCGGTATAAAACAAAATGATGGTATCATCAGCCAAACCAGTGTCCTCAAGATGACTCAATAAAATGCCCAATCCTTTATCCAAATCCATATGGGCAGCCATCAACGTTTTGAACGAGGTTTCTTTGTCACGATGACTTCCTTCTTCCTCAATCAACTCATAATACGGACTCAACTCACGTCTTTCAATATTATGAGGTCCATGATTGGTCAACGTGATTACGTAGGTGAAAAACGGTTGGTCTTGGATGGGGGCCATCAAGTGCTTCATTTGATCAAACATTTCCGAATCAAGCGCCCAATAGTCGTATTCTGAAAAAGTCATGTCGTCGGAAGCATAGTAACGTTCGAACCCCATCCCCTTGTATATTTCATTCCGGTTAAAAAACTGTCTTTCATAGGAATGAAAGGCATTCGCAGAATACCCATGTTGCCTCAAAACTGCGGGAAGCGAGGAAGAGAATGTGTTATTTTCCAAAGTATACATAAAATTGTCTGTTTTGAAATACATTTGGGAGACCAACGATTTAAACTCGGCGTCGTAAGTGTAGTTCAGTTTCGCAGCGGAAAAGGCATTCACAAAATGAAAACCGTGATTTTTCATACGCTCATAGTTTGGAGTCAAAACAGGGTCGAATGCGTACTCCTCACATGTTTCACATATGATCATAATCACGTTTTTTCCTTCAAACAATCCGGTATTTGGCGTGACAACCAGCGTGGGATCCTCATGAAGTGCACTCGCAACACGCAAAAGCTCTTGTTTTTCGAAGGGAACGATAAAAATTCTTCTCAAAATCGATACGGCATCTCTTTGGTGGAAGGTGGATAATCCAAATGTTTGGACGAACGCTTTTTTATCTTCCGGCGTGTTGTACAATATGCGATCATTTTCTTGAATAAAAACCCCTCCAATAATCAAAACCGCAATCGTAACGACAATGTATGGCGCATTCTTCCATCGAAACTTCTGATGAGTTCCGGTTTTCATCGTCAAAAAATAAAGCGCGTAAACAAATCCCGCAGTTACCCAAAGAAAGAATAACCAAACAAGGGGGGAAAACGTAATGAAAATGTTGTATTTCAAACCAATCACAAGAGCATTTTTAATCTCGAGGAGCATCGCCAGCGAAATCAAATCCCGTTTGAAAAAATATAAACATGAATCCGCAATGAACAACCCGACTTGCATGATGATGTAGGCGACATACGCGATGAACCTTGTCTTGTTTTTATTGATTATCACCAAAAAAGCCGCCAAAATGGAAGCACTGGCAATCGAAATGATCCAATACGCACCTGCCATCCGAATTCCAAAACGAACCAAAAGGGCGATGTCGAACATCATCGTGAACACGAGCAATAGTGCGAATTCAATCGCGATGTGGTGTTTTTTTAACAATGTGTGACCTCGTGCTTTCATGCGTGTCCTATCCTTTGACAATTTTTCATTTTATAAACATCGCATCTCCGAAAGAAAAAAAACGGTATTTTTCGGATATTGCTTCCCGATAAGCCTCCCGAATCAACTCCGTACCAGCAAATGCACTTACCAGCATAATCAACGTTGATTTCGGCAAATGGAAATTGGTGATTAGCGCATCGATTGCAAGAAAACGATATCCCGGATAGATGAAAATTTCGGTTTCATCCCGATCCGCACGAAATTCTCCAAATTTTTGAAAGACGCTTTCCAGGGTTCTCGCCGATGTCGTCCCCACGCAAATGATCCGCTCATTGTTGCGTTTTGCATTGTTGAGCGCACTAGCAACATCGTTTGTAATCTTGTATTCTTCCTTATGCATTTTATGTTGTTCAACCCGTTCAACCGAGACCCCTCGAAACGTCCCAAGACCAACATGTAGTGTCAAGTAGTGGACGTGGACTCCTTTTTGGGAAAGTCGATCCAAAAATTCCTTAGTGAAATGCAACCCGGCTGTTGGTGCGGCTGCGCTTCCCGGGTGGGCGGCATACACGGTTTGATAGCGAGATTGATCGATTAGTTTTTGGTGTATGTAGGGGGGAAGTGGCATTTCGCCAAGTCGGTCCAATACCTCCAAAAAAATGCCTTGATGTTTCATTTGAAAATGCTTGATTCCCTCATCCAGTTCTTCGACACAAGTAGCCTCGAGAATTCCGTTGCCAAATGACACCTTGGTTCCGAGTTTCACCCTTCTTGAAGGTTTTACCATCGCCTCCCATACGGCTTCTCCTAAATCCCTCAACAGTAAAAGTTCAATCACTGCCTTGGTGGTAACTTTTTCACCGATAATCCTGGATGGAAGAACCTTCGTGTCGTTCAAGACCAAATGGTCTCCGGGGCGAAGATACTCGATTATGTCTTCAAATCGACGGTGTGAGATTTCTTTCGTCCAGCGATCGACCACCATCAAACGCGAATCCGTTCGAACCGAAAGTGGTGTTTGAGCAATCAGTTCCTCCGGGAGATGAAAATCAAAATCAATCACTTTCATAAAAGGCTATTTTTCCCCATTCCAAAATGCTTATAGGTTTTGTCCGTGACCATTCGTCCTCGAGGCGTACGAACAATGAACCCTTCTTTAAGTAAAAACGGTTCGTTCACGTCTTCGAGGTTGGTGATTTCTTCGGATATTGTAGCTGCAAGTGCCTCCAATCCGACAGGTCCTCCCTTGTATCGTTCAATGATTCCAAGAAGGTATTTTCGATCGGTGCTGTTTAACCCCTCGGCATCGATGTTTAGTTTTTCCAAAGCATACTTTGTGATCTCATTGGTGATTTCTTTCAAGTTTTCAAACTGGGCAAAATCGCGGATTCGACGAAACAAACGGTTCGCAATCCGGGGTGTTCCTCTTGAACGTCCAGCCAGTTCCAACGCTGCTTTCTCGTCGATGGGAAAACGAAAAATTCCCGATGTCCGACGTATGATCTGAACCAATTCCTCTTTGGAGTAAAACTCCAATTGATGCACGATGCCAAACCGATCCCGTATCGGAGAAGTTAGGTCTCCCCAACGCGTGGTTGCCCCAACAAGCGTGAACGGGGGAAGATCAATCCGAAGCGTTGACGCAGTGGAATCTTTCCCGATGACGATGTCGAGCACAAAATCTTCCATCGCCGCGTACAACAACTCTTCGACGACTTTGGGAATACGATGGATCTCATCAATGAAAAGAATGTCCCCGGGGTTAAGCGCGGATAAAATCGCAGCCAAGTCTCCGATTCGGTTGATCGAAGGCCCCGTTGTCACACGAATGTTTCCACCCGTTTCATTGGCGATGATGTACGCCAAGGTCGTTTTACCCAAGCCGGGAGGTCCGTAAAGAAGGACATGATCCAACGCTTCTTGCCTCATTTTGGCTGCACTGATAAAAACATTCAACATTTCCTTGGCTTCTGTTTGACCAATGTACTCGTTCAATCGGGAAGGTCTGAGCGTCTGTTCTGTATCGTCGCCCTCCACTTTGTTCGCATTTAACAATTTTTCATCGTTCATAAGGGTTCCTTCATTTCTTATAGGTTTCTTTCGTCCATTATACCATTTATTGTATGAAAATGCTAGAAGAACCCTCTTAGCAAACCCAAAAAGAACTGGATTAATCCCCATGATTTATGATATAATGGATGCAAAGGATGTGCTTGTCATGTATGCTTATTTCAAGGGTCAAATCACCGAGATCAAGGCTACCCACATTGTTTTGGAAAACGGTGGCATCGGATACTCGATTAAAACCCCCAATCCATTTCGTTTCACATTGGGCGAACAGTCCATCGTTTTCATTTACCAACACCTTAGGGAAGACTCCAACGAACTTTTCGGTTTTCAAACCAAAGAGGAGAAAGACTTGTTCTTAAAGTTAATTAGCGTCAAGGGACTCGGTCCAAAAGGTGGTTTGGCGATTCTTGCCACGGACTCCGTCAAGAACACAATCCTTGCGATCGAGGAAGGAAACGTCAAATACTTCCAACGCTTTCCTGGCATTGGTCAAAAATCCAGCCAGCAAATCATATTGGATTTGAAGGGAAAGATTGATTTTGAAACGGATCAACTCCACAATGATAAACTTGGAGATGCTCAAGCCGCATTGAAGGCGCTTGGTTTCAACCATTCGGAAATTAAAAACGCCTTGAAAAATATCAAAAATCCCCTCGCACCAACAGAAGAGATCGTCAAAGAAGCATTGAAGAAAATGACAAAAAGCAGCATTTAGCTGCTTTTTCATATGCGTGAAACTTGTTCTCTTTTTTCTTTGTTGAGTTGATAAAGCGCAATGCTTTTTTTTCTCAGCGACGATTGCTCGTTGCTTTCAAGAAGTTGATACAACAAGGAAAGGCGTCGATCGGCTTCATTTTTTGCATGCATCGATGCTTTCTTGAATGCTCGTTTGAGCGCGATAGACATCGCCCTAGACCGCTTATCGATTGCTTTAATTTCTATTTCTTTTGCCACATCCTGATCGTCGGCAAGTTTTTCAAATTCAGAATGCAAAGCGATTTTCTTTTCGATGGGTTTTTCTTCGAGTTTGAAGTGGAGCGCTTTTTGCATGGCAAGTTGTTTGTCGAGTCCGTATGCATAGTTTCGACGGAACAATTTTAGAATTTTATCGTTCTTTTCCTCGTTTTCAATCATTTTTTTATGGAATTCTCGGACGATGTTTTGATTCGTTTTCCTAGAATCCTCGATGTGCTTTAGTATCTTTTTCATTTCGCGCTCGATTTTTTTCGTGATTTGATCGATTTGATTTTTGAGAAGTTGCACCGCTCCTGTAGTATCTTCTTTCAAAATCAATTCTTTGTTTTTACTTTCCTTGATCGAAGACGAATAATCAAAGTCCAAATATTCTTCGTTGTTTTTCTTGTTGTTATTCATCTGTTCGACTTCCCGGCCGATGAACTGATTGATCTGAAAGTTGTGGTTGTTCAATAATTCTTTGGTTGCTTCTAAACGCGTCCGAATGCTTTTCATTTCGGAGACATACAAAGCTCTCAAGATGGCATACGTTGTCTTGATTCTTGTCTCAAGAAAAAAGTTCAAACTTTCGATTTTTTCGATGTCGAAGTTGTAAATCAAGTTCGCCCCTTCGATGATTTCATCGTTTCTTTTGCGTTTTCGTTCATGTTCTTTGAGGAAAATTTCGAAATCTTCTTTCAATTTACTTTCTTTCAATCCCCAAACAGTAAATGCATCCCCACCGATCATACTATCTTTTTCTTTTTTTTCCAAATATTGGTACTCGATTTGGGCTTTTTCCAAAAAGTCTTGCTTTTTGTTTTCAATCATGCGAAATTCATAATCCGCTTCCAATACTTTAATATCGTGTTGCTTTTGCCAAACAAGAGGCCATTGTTGCCTTTCGATGTTTATCTTGTTGATCCGCTCTTCGCATCCGAGAATTTTCTCGGAGTAGTGCTTTTTAATTGTGACAACCGTCTCGATTTCAGAAAGTTTTTGCTTGAAATATTCATTTCTATCGTGCCGGGCGGTCAACAGATCTTCTTCTTTCACCTTTTTGAAATCAACCGGTTCCACTCTTTTTGACATCACGACGAGAGCACTCAAATCTTTGGCCTGTTTCAATTCAAGCATTTCAATTTCCTTCTTGATTCCGCCGATTTCGTTGTCGCAATCCCGTTCATATCTTTTGATTTTCTCTTCAAGATCCTTGTTGGATTTGTTGATTTGAATCGTCCGATTGAAAATGTCGCCATCGAACATATGCTTTGCCAATTGCTCGCTTTTCTTGAGGATTTCTTGTGCTGCAGATTGAATTTTCTTATCCTTTTCATACTTCGAGAAATTGTTTTCTCCTTGAAGTTCATATCGGATCTGGAGATACTTCTGCTTGATTTGTTCAATCTCAATGTCGAATTGGTGATTGACTTGAATGAATTTGCTTTCGAGGGATGATCCGGATTGTTGGTAGTTCATCGTCAAATTTTGAATTGATTTTTCAATCAAATCGAAATCATCTTGAAAATCCGACAAGACTT
>Ga0116204_1001478_pt1 | contig 13167 bp, 9 predicted proteins | sample LakKivwa52mmetaG_FD_94481 | JGI IMG/M metagenome (GOLD analysis project Ga0116204, IMG submission 94481) | Anoxic lake water microbial communities from Lake Kivu, Rwanda to study Microbial Dark Matter (Phase II) - Lake Kivu water 52m metaG | ecosystem: Environmental > Aquatic > Freshwater > Lake ...
CGAGCTGATCGGCGAGACCAGCCACCACTCTCTCTCGTTCCTCTTTTCCAAGGAGGAGTTCAGCGAACAGGTCGCTGCGCAGGAGGCCACGCTGCAGCGGCTGTTCGGTGTGAAGCCCGTCACGTTCCGCAATACCGAGCTGATCTACACGAACGAACTCGCCGGTCACATTTCGTGGCTCGGTCGACACAAGGCGATCCTGTGCGAGGGCGTGGATCGCCTGCTTGGATCGCGCTCGCCCAACTTTGTGTATGCGCCGCCAACGCGTTCGGTGCCGCAAGGCTGCACGCCGGTGAAGGTGCTCCTGAAGAACTACCGCTTGTCGGATGACATTGCGTTCCGCTTCTCCGATCGCAACTGGGCGGATTGGCCGCTGTCTGCCGAGAAGTTCGCCCGCTGGGTCAATCAAATCAATGGCAACGGGTTCCTCTGCAATCTGTTCATGGACTATGAGACGCTCGGCGAACATCAGTGGGCGGAGACTGGCATCTTCGAGTTCCTTGACGCGATGCCCGAGAAGATCTTCGATGTGAACCCTGGCCACAATTCCTTCCTCACACCTTCGCAGGTTGCGGATCTGCATCAGCCCGTCGGTGAGTACGACGCGGAGCGACCGATCTCATGGGCGGACACCGAGCGCGATCTGAGTGCGTGGCTGGGCAACCCGCTTCAGGACAATGCCGCGGCGGAACTCTATCGACTTGAGGAGGCGGTCAAGCGTCGCCACGCCGCAGGCGATCCGTTCATTCTCGAGGACTGGCGCAAGCTGACCACGAGCGATCACCTGTATTACATGTGCACGAAGTACTGGGCGGACGGCGATGTCCACAAGTACTTCAGCCCCTACGAAAGTCCCTACGACGCGTACATCAACTTCATGAATGTGCTCGACAGTGTGCGCACGCGTGTCAGCAACTGAGTGCTCGCCGTTCGATGCCCGCGAGCAGCACCACGCACGCGGGCTCACTCGCCTGATCGTGTTCGTTGCTGATGGTCGAGCGCGGCCATGTGATTGCAGTAAGCGCCCACGATGAACAGACCGATGGCAATCAGACCGCGCCGTCCATCCAAGACGCCGCCGCGCACGATCCCCTGCTTGAACGCGATCGCCAGCGCGCTGCCGAAAAACGACAGAAGTGGAAACGGACTGGCGCGTCGGAACGGTGCAGCGAGCCGCGCGTAGCGAACGCCGCGATCGATCGCATCGGCAGCATCTGCCCAAGACTCGTGGCGGCAGATGCCCTCGGCGCGGATCACGGGACCATCCGCCTCGACGGATTCATGCACGGGTCGATCGACCAAACGCAGCGCACCCTGACGACCGCAGCGGACGACCCAGTCAGGGAACGCAACGCGCCGTAGCCATCCGCCTTGAAACCAGAGCCGCCGATTGATCGCGATCGCGCTGGTGTCGGCGTGCGCCGTACGGATCGCGTTCATCAGTCCTGTCTGCAAGTTTGGCTCGAGGCTCTCATCACTGTCGAGCAGCAGCACCCACTGGTGCTTTGCAGCGAGCGAAAGTGCGAAGGTCTTCTGCCGTGCGAATCCCTCCCACGCATGACTCACAACCTGAGCACCAAGTCGCCGACATGTCTCGATCGTTCCATCGGTACTGCCGCTGTCCACCACGATGATGGCGGCGGCGATCGGGCGCACACTCGTGATGCAACGCTCGATCGTTCGCATGCTGTTGCAAGCGGTGATGACCACCGCCAGATCGATTCCCTCGCTTACTGATCGCGCACCAGCCACCGCTCGAATGTAGTCCATCACCTGGTGATGGGTTCGCTGCGATCCGCCATGGCCGCGCGCAAACGGCGTGCGATCGGCACCGCACAGATGAGTCCGATGGGCACCGCCACGGCGATATCTGCTGCACGATTCAACAACTCCGCGGCAAGACCGACATCGGTGCTCCACAGTGCCATGCGTTCACCTGCGAGTCCCATGGCCCACTCGCGAATGCCTAGACCATTACCGATGAACGGCACCAGATTCGCCACGCCCCCGATGCAAACAGCGCGCGCGCAGTCGATCGGCGACAGGGCAACGCCAAGCAAGCCGAACACGGCCCAGTAGCGCGTGCCCCAGGCGAGCAGATCGACCTGCCGCCACGCGAGCGCATTCAGCAAGCGCTGAGCAGTCGTCGGATTGACGGTGCGACGAGCGCACCAACCGAGCGAGGGCATCGCGGCCATGATCCAACCGAGCGAGTGCATGCCGCTCCACTGCGCCACCGCGACCGCACCCGTGAGCCAAACGATCGAAAATGCACAGACAATGCCGGCTTCCACCACGGAGATGGCTGATCGGCGGAGCGGGATTCCGTTCACCACATCCTGATGCGCGATGCGCCCCACCAGACCGGGTCGCAGCGGGAGATAGTTCAGCACGCTTGATGTGGCGATGAGCTGAACCATCTCGAGCCGTCCAATGCGTCCGAACGGTGCCAGCAGAGCATGAAAGATGCCGCCGCAGGCGGTGAGATTGACGAGCAGCGCTGCGACGCACAGCAGCACCTTGAACGGATCGGGATGGACGATGACCTTGCGGACTTGTTCGATCGTGGGCGTGCTGCGGAAGATCGCAACGATGGCAGCGACAAGCAGCGCAAGCGCGACAATGAACGCGGCGATCCGCACGATGCGGCGCCGCTGTGGCGTCATGGCGTGGGCGCCTGCCCAGCGTCAGGTGCGGGCGCTGTTTCGCCACCCTGCGCTTCATCGATTCCACCACCGATGTCTTCAATGCGCAACTTCTTCATGTTGTTCAAGCGGTCAGTCGCGCCCGTGCGCGCACTCGACTGCTGTCCGCGCATGCGTTCATCCGCACGCACCAACTCCCGCTCGAATCGTGCTCGCATCACCTGCGCGATCAACTGCCCATCGTCGGTCCCCGAGCGCTCCGCCGCTGCGATCTGCGGATCGCCCTTCGAAGTGCAGTGGCCAAGCAGATAACCCAATCGGACATCCGGGTCCGTTGTTGCGCGCGCCAACTCGAGCACTGGAGCAAACGATGGCGAGACTCGCGGACCGACCAATAGCAGCCACGCCTGCGCCATCGATGGCAGCTTCTCGAACGCAGTCTTGACCGCGTTGACCGCCGCAGCTTTGCGTTCGGCAGTCACCGACTTGTTGTCCGCCGCAAACGCCAACAGCGCCACTTGCACGAGGTCGTTGTCAGTCCGTACATCGCCTGCGGCGCGAATCGCAGACTCCCACCATGCATCGTTCGTACGAACTCCCTGCACGAGAATCGACTGCATCGTTGGGACGACACCAAAAGGCCCGGCCGTGTATGCGCCTGCGACGATGTTGAAGTTGCTGGCGATGCGCGCATCAATGATGCCTCCCTCAAGCGGCTGCTGGCTGACACGCAGGCCAGACTCCGACCAGGCGAAGTCCCATGTCATCGACATCGACTGACCGGGAGCAAGTTGAATGGCCCGGTCGAAGGGGACAATCTGCGGCTGCAGGCGTGAGACACCCTCCTGAGTGGTCGAGGAAAGCCGCGGCTGGATAAGCACAAGATTCTCGACGGGTCCCGTCGGTGTGACCGCGAGCGTGAGCGTGGTCTGGTTGGTCATCACGAGTTCAACTCGAATCGGATCGAACGGCTCGACCGCCGACGCGAGCGGTTTCACTTCAAAGCGAATCGGTACATCAAGACCATTGAGGTAGCGCTCCATCATGGATGGAATCGAAGCAATGATCCCATCAAGCTGCTTCACCTCCGGCTTGTCGGGCAGCGGCGAACCAAGGACCGCCTTCAGACGATTGGCCGCGAGAATGCCGATCATCGTGCCGCGCATGTCTTGCGCGATGTCGAGAAACGCACGCGCTGCTCCCTTTCGGTCCGCTGTCGCCTCGAGGCATGCAGCGCGCAGAAAGTGCGTGGGCGGCTGGTCGCGGGTCTCTTCTCCAAGCAAGGCGAGAGCGCCCACCGCATCGCCCGACTGAAGCCGCTTCCATGCGTCAAAGCGTTGGCGGACATCATCGGGCAATGGAACGCGCTTGCCTGATTCACTGAGCAGGTCCTCGACGATCGCGCTCTCGGCGCCAAGAAGCGCTGCAGACACGGCAGCATCGAGGAGTTGCGCGGCAGCCTCGCGCGACGACACTTCGCGCTGAGCGGCTTCCTCCTCACTCTTTGGGGGTTGCGCGGGGTTCAAAGGAGCAGTCCGGTCCGCCGAATCCTTCGCTACCTTTGCGAGCCGAGCAATCGCGTCCCCTGCACTTGGCGACTTGAAATCCACTTCAATCGCAGCGGCTACGGTGGCGATCAACGGCGACGCTGGAAACGGAACGGCCGCGCACTCGGCACGCGTGAGTTCCGGATTGTAAGTCTGAATGAGGGTGATCTGGCGCTGTGCCGAGTCACTTTCATGCTGGCGCAGCGACTGCAGCGCGTCGGACGAACGATTCGATCCCCACAATGCGAGCGCAAGATCGGCTGCGGCAACATTCCGTCCAATCTCCTGATCCTCGCGGTTTGGGAAGCACGGAATGGCAAAGCGAATGACTCGCGCGGCTGATCCGTAGGCGCCTTCCTGCATCAGCAGGGCGGCGAGCCGCGTCCACCCGCGGAGTTCCGTTGGGTTCGCCATCGCGGCGTTCACCAGCAACTCGCACTCATCGATCGGATCCTCGACGCGCTCACTGATGAACCCAGCCGCTGTATCAGCGGCTGCCGGGAACGATGGACTCAGGCTGAGCGCAAGGTTCATCGACTTGGCGAATCCCTCGACGTCGTCGGTTCGCGACTGGAGTAGCGCAAGGTCGTAGGCCAAACGCGAGGCGACTGCAGGGCCGATCACCTTCACCGATTCGGGGCTGAGCAGTTTGTTGAATGCCGAGATGCGCAGCTCCGCGGTTTCGCGGCGGTCAAGTTCAATCAGCAACCGCCGCAACCTGATCTGTTCATCCGCAGGACGAAGTTTCGAAAGACGCGCGAGAGCTTCGATGGTCGCGGCATTTGCAGCGGGCAGCACATCGCCCGCGTATCCCGCCAATGCCAACAGGAGGTACCAACGCTCCGCATTTTCGGGCTCGAGCAGCGCCGACTTCCGAGCCAGCAGGATCGCACCCTCAAGTTCGCTCACCGAGATGTCGGCAGGGTTCAGAATGAGATATGCCTCACGCAGCAGCGCCTCGCCGTATCTGGACTTCATTCCTTCTTCGAGCGTGCGCGATTCCTGCGACGGAGCAGGCCCATGCAAGGACATGCACACCGCAATCAGGGCGACCAACATGTATGAAGTCTAACCCACCTCGCTACACTCTTGCGCTTCATGATTGGTCGGCGCGCGATGTTTTCCATGACACTTGCAACGGTCGTCGCCGCTGCCTGCTGCTTCGGCGCAACAGCGCAGCAGCCGTTGGCGAAACTTTCGGAGAAGATCACGGAAGCCCCCACGATCACCGCGGCTGCGAAGCCCGAAGTGGACAAGTTCATCGATGCGGTTGACAAGTCACTCGCCAGCAAGGATCCGCAGTTGGTGAAGACGGGCCGAGAAATGGCGGTCACCATGCTGACTCGTCAGAAGGTCAGCAACTCCTTCCGAACCTCCTTCGCCGCGCTCATGCTGCCGCGACTGTTGAAGGTGGTCGAGACTCAGAATGGGTTCACATCGACGAACGCCATCGAGGTGATTGAAGCGCTTCAATGCCCTGACTCGATCGCTGCGCTCGCCGATCTTTCATCGCCTGTGTCGCACGAGCACCTGTCCACACGCATCGTGGCGTCGGCTGCGCTCGCATCCTTGAGAACGCCGATCGAACTGCAGCAAAGCCAAGCGGACTCGATCATCAAGGACATCGGCGCCAACCTCGCGAAGGAGACGGACTGGATGGTCACTGCGTATGACCTGCAGGCGCTTCAAACTTTTTCTGTGCTCCCTCAGGTACCCAAGCAAAGTCAAGCCACCGCGCGAAACTTGCTCATCGGTTCGCTGGGATCGATCGTGACCCGTGTACGCAAGGGTGAGGCGGATGCAAGCCTGATGCGAGCCGTCCAACGAAGTCTTGCGATCTATTTGCGCGATCAGGTTCCACAGGCTGCACCCGCCGACGTTGCGGCCTACGTGAAGGGGCTTGAGCCAACGCTGAAGGAGATCAAACTCCTTGCTGAAAAGCCGCCGGCAGGTGCGACGGACTCGACCGCCTTTGCGCAGGCTGCGAAGACAGCGGATTTGATGCTGCGCAGCTTCGGGAGTGCCAAGCCCGCAGGCAAGACGCAGCCCAAGCCACCTGCGAAGTGATCGCCGCGTGTGATCGCACCGCCTCGGGCGCGTAGCCTGACCCGCGATGCGATGGACCGCATGGATCGTTGGCGCGCTCGTTCTTCTGTCGCTGTTCGTCTGGAGCTGGAACGGTGGCGCGCGCCGTGCCGATGTGCGGGTTGCAAGCGCGGATGTGTTCACGCTCGATCCGCAGCGGATGACTTACATGCAGGACCTGCGCGTGGCACGCGCGCTGTTCGAGGGGCTCTGCTGGAGCGATCCCGACACGGGTGATGCGGTCGAGGGCGCTGCGAAGTCTTGGGCCATCTCATCCGATGGTCGTTCCTACACGTTTCATCTGCGGCCCGATGCGCGGTGGAGCAATGGTGATCCTCTGACTGCGGAGGATTTCAAGGAAGCATGGCGGCGCCTGTTGCTTCCCGATCTTGCGGCGGACTACTCGGAACTGCTGTTCCCAGTGCAGGGCGCGCGCGCATTCTTCACATGGCGCGCCGCACAACTGGAGGAGTACGCAAGAAGCGAGAGACACTCCGCGGATGCCGCGCAAGAATTGTGGCGAGAAACGATTGCGCGCTTCGACTCGACGGTCGGCATCGAAACGCCGGATGCGCACACTCTGGTCGTTCACTTGGAGCAGCCTGTTCCCTACTGGTTGGATATCTGCGGATTCCAATCGCTCTCGCCTGTGCACCGGCCGACGCTCGATCGATTCAGTCGCATCGATCCGCAGACAGCGATGCTGCGCACTGAACCAGGCTGGACGAAGCCTGGTGTTCTTGTGTGCAACGGCGCGATGCGGCTCGCAGACTGGAAGTACAAGCGTTCCATGCTGCTTGAGCCAAATCCGATGTACCGCGGCGCCCATCCCGCGCAAGCGCGCTCAGTGGAGATCGTGCCAATCGAGGACGCGTCGACCGCAGTGCTCGCGTACGAATCGGGCAGCATCGACTGGGTGAGCGATCTCACCGCCGAGTTCCGCGCAGAGTTGGTGAACGCGGGACGCAGTGATGTACATGTGCTGCCAGCGTTCGGGACGGACTTCTGGAGTTTCAACTGCCGCCCGACCATGCCCGATGGGCGATTCAATCCGTTCGCCGACGCGCGCATACGACGCGCGTTTGCGCGTGCAGTGGACAAGCGCGCGCTTGTGGAATCCGTCACGCGACTGCATGAGCCGATTGCCACCACGCTTGTGCCGCCCGGCTCGATCGCGGGATATGAATCGCCAGCCGGGCTGCCATTCGATCTCACGGCGGCACGCGCGGAACTCGCTGCCGCAGGTTGGAAGGACCGCAACGCCGATGGCCTCATCGAGAACGCCGACGGCGAGGTGTTTCCGCCCGTCGAAATGCTGTTCATGACAGGGAACCCGCGCGTGCGCGGCATCGCGTCTGCGCTCGCCGCGATGTGGCGCGATGGGCTCGGCGTGCAATGCGATGTGCGCAGCAAGGATGGGAAGTTCGCAAAGGAGGATCTGCGCGCGGGAAACTTCATGATCGCGCGCGGCGGTTGGTACGGCGACTATCTCGATCCGACCACATTTCTCGATCTCTCGCGAACGGGCAACGGCAACAACGACCGAGGATTCTCCGATGCGCGCTTTGATGCGCTGCTCGCAGATGCCGAGCGCGCGCCCGACTCGGCGCAGCGAATGCGCCTGCTGAGTGACGCGGAGCGACTGATCATGGAAGAGCAGATGCCGATCCTGCCACTGTGCCGCTATGTCACGCTCTATATGTACGACCCAGATCGATTGCGTGGCATCGTGCGAACACCGCGTCTCGACCAGCGGCTGCAGCGGCTGCACATGAGTGACGGTGATGCGGAGGGCGCTCTGCCATGAGCGGCATGAGCGCACTCATCGCGCGACGGCTGCTGCAGTTGCCGATCGTTCTTGGGCTGATCCTCACGATCACTTTCGCGCTGCTGTGGATCATTCCCGGCAATCCGATGGAGAACGAGGGCCGACGCCCTTCGGCGGAAGTCGCCGAGGCGATGCGGCGTCAGTACCAACTCGATCAGCCTGGCACCTTCCTTGCGCAGTACGCGCTGCGCGCTTCGAGCATCGCATGGATCGCCGGTTCACATCCCGTTCCATTCGACCTCGGTCCGAGCATGCGTCATCCTGATTGGAGCGTGAACGAGATCATCGCTGCCGGACTTCCGGTGTCCGCGACGATCGGTCTCGGTGCGATCGCCATCGCGTTGATCGTCGGGTCGATCGCGGGTGTGATCGGCGGACTTCGGCCGGGAAGTTGGAGCGATGGCGCGACGCAGGCACTCGCACTCGTGGGCATCAGCGTTCCCTCGTTTGTGACTGGTTCGCTGCTGTTGGTGCTGCTCGCCGCGAAACTCCGTCTCGTTCCCGTTGGGGGTTGGGGCACGCCCGCGCACGCACTGCTGCCGATGCTGACGCTTTCACTGCCGTTCGCCGCGTACATCGCACGGCTACTGCGCTTCGGACTCGCGGATCAGATGCAGACGCATCATGTGCGGACCGCGATGGCGAAGGGTCTCTCGCGCCGTGAAGCTGCGGTGCGGCACGCATTGAAGAACGCATTCCTTCCTGTGCTGTCGTACCTCGGACCTGCGACGGCTATCGCGATGACGGGTTCCTTCGTCGTGGAGAAGGTGTTTGCCGTGCCGGGGCTTGGTCGGCACTTTGTCGATGGCGTGCTCGGCAAGGACATCACGCTCGTCATGGGTGTGGTGCTTGTGTACGCGGCGCTGCTGGTTCTGTTGAATCTGCTGGTCGACATCCTTTATGCATGGATCGATCCGCGCATCGAGATTGCGGCGCGTCCGCAGTGATCCGCACGAAGTACGATCCGTGCATGCGCCGCCTGCCGTTCATCCTGCTGCCGACCGTGCTGCTCGGCGGATGCATGGGCGCACTCAGCAGCAATGGTCCTGAAAAGCTGACGGTGAATCCCACGCAGTACCAGAGTGCCTTCGATGCCGCGTCGAGCGCAATCAGATCGATGGGATTCAAGATCGCTTTGGTCGACAGGTCGAATGGGATCATCGAGAGTGAGCCTCGCCATGCGGGCGGGGCGCTCGAACCGTGGCGGATCGACAACAGCGGTCCCGTGGACGCCGCCGGCAACACCCTCATGAGCAGGCGCCGGCGAGTTCGCGTGGAGTTCACGCCAGAGAGCGTGCCGATGGAGGCGGTGCGAGCCGATGGAACGCTGACGGGACCAGCGATCCCTGGCAGCACACGCTCAGATGATCGTTTCGATGTCCAGACTGCAACAGGCCCCATCGATATGGTGGTGTGGGTTTACATCGATCGGTCGTTTGTGGAGGGCGCGAAGCCTGATCCTTACACGGGTGGGTTCGCTTCGGTGTGGACAAACCGCATGAATCAGAAGCCTGCCGATGCGCAGGACGATTCGATCCGCGACAATCCGCTTTGGACTCCCATGGGGCGGGATGATGCATTCGAGCGAACGCTCACTGCGAAGGTGGCGGAGCAGTTGAAGGTGGTTGTTGCCACGAGTGCCGCTGGGGCGAGCGGCGCGAGCGCTCCGAGCGTTGATTCTCCCAAGGAGGCTGGGCGACAGCCGGCGAAGGGCCGTCCGAGCCCGCTCGGTACCGATTTGGCACCAAGTGACCAATAATAATCGGAATAATTTCGCAAATGTTCTTGTGTAATTGACATTTTCGCGGTGGAGCGCACCTTCAATCTGTCCGTAAGAGTTTGGACTGGAGTAACGCCTGCATGAAGAGACGCAGTGTGAAGATCGCCCTGTCCGTCGCCGCAGCTACCACCGCGGCGATGATTCTGTCTGCCAAGCTCACTGCGGGAGTTGGCGACCAAGTTCAGATACCGACAAGCAGCGCGGACTTCTTCCAACGCGGTACTCAACCGACGCTCGATGGCTCAGGTTTCGAGCTCATTCAATCATCCAACGGCTGTTCCTACTGCCACGGCGGTTACAGCAATACGCACGCACCCTACGACGCATGGGTCGTGAGCCTGATGGGTCAGTCGGCGCGCGATCCAGTCTGGAAGGCAGCGCTGGCGATTTCCAATCAAGACGCGCATCTCTCGGGTGAGTTCTGCATCCGCTGCCACGCTCCAGGCGCGTGGCTGAACGGCCGCAGTTCCACTGGAGATCTATCGCTCTTCGAACCAGATGACTTCGATGGCATCAACTGCCACTTCTGCCATCGAACGGTCGATCCGAATCCGTCGCTCGTTGGTGACGCACAGGGCTACCCAGGGAATGTCGATCTCACGCCTGATCCTGAAGTTCTGGCACCACTGATCGCAGCGAACCTTCTGCCGAGCGTTGATCATGGCAATGCCACATTTGTGGTTGATCCCGCCGATGTTCGGCGCGGACCATTCGCGGATGTTCCCCAGAACTTTCATGGCGGCAATGAACTGATCTTTTCGCCATACCACCGCAGCAGTTCGCAGTGCGGCACTTGCCATGATGTGAGTAATCCGGTGTACAGCCCTGGCCCCAACGGGGAACTGGTGCTGAACGCGCTCGGGCAACCTCACCCGACGATGAACAAGAACGACATGTTCCCCGAGCAGCGCACCTACTCGGAGTGGCTGAACAGCACCTTCGCGACCGACGGCGTGTTCTATGCGGATCGTCGTTTCGGCGGCAATCATCCGACGGGTGTGATGAAGTCCTGTCAAGACTGTCACATGCCTGACCAAGCCGGCGGCGGCTGCGTGTTCTACGACGATGGCGACAACAAGGTGCTTGGTGAGTTTGAACGCCCCGATGTGCCGCAACACTCCTTCGCCGGTGCCAACACGTGGGTCATCCGTGCAGTCGCGACCCAACTCGGTGATGATGCGGAGTACTACGGACTGACGCCTGAACGCGTCGACGCCTCGGTGGCTCGCAATGTGCAGATGCTGCGCGATGCATCAGATATGGCGCTGACACAGCAAGGTTCATCGCTGAAGGTGCGGATCACCAACGAGAGCGGTCACAAGCTGCCGACTGGGTATCCGGAGGGGCGCCGCGCGTGGCTGAATGTGAGGTTCTTCAGTGCATCGGGTGCATTGTTGGATGAGCATGGTGCCTATGACACTGGCACGGCGACGCTCGATACGAGCGATACGAAGGTCTACGAAGCGAAGCACGGAATCAGCGAAGCGGTCGCCGTAGCAACGCATTTGCCCCCTTCCGCGCAGAACCATCTCGCGCTGAACAATGTGAAGTTGTTTGACAACCGTATTCCGCCGCGCGGCTTCACGAATGCGGCGTTCGCCGGAGCGGGCGCTGCACCCGTTGGCTACACCTATGCGGATGGCCAGCACTGGGATGATTCGTTCTTCCCCGTGCCCGCAGGTGCCACGAGTGCTGCGGTCACCTTTTACTTCCAGACTTCGACGAAGGATTACATGGAGTTCCTGCGCGACACTGCGCTCGATGGCAGCGGACTGACCGTCTACAACCTTTGGGTGCAGCATGGCAAGAGCGCGCCCGTCGCGATGGACTCTGCCACGATTGAACTGACGCAGTCAAACCCCGCTGACATCAATGGCGATGGTCTGGTGAACGGCTCTGACCTGACGATGCTGCTTGGCAACTGGAGCGGGTCCGGCGTGGGCGACGTGGATGGCAATGGCACGGTGGACGGTGCCGATCTGTCCGCGGTGCTCGGCAGTTGGACTGGCTGATTGGGGCGGCTAATTGGAGCGGCTGACGCTCGCAAACTACTCCGCAGAGCTCGGATAAACGCTCGAGTAGTCCGCACGCGCTGCCTCCACCACACGCGCCGCGCGATCGAAACCGTACACATCGCGAATGGCGGTCGTTGATGCCTGACCGATGCGGAGTTTGTAAGTGCTGAAGTAGTGCAGCAGGCGTTCCACCAGCAGCGGTGGAACTTCAGCGATGTCGCGTGCATCTCCCCACGCGGGATCGTTCACCAGCACAGCGATGATCTTGTCGTCCGCTTCACCATCATCGAGCATCTGCAGCCCGCCGATGACTCGCGCGTCGATCACGATGTCACCGCGTGCGATCGGGCGCTCGGAGAGCACGCAGATGTCAAGTGGATCGCCGTCGGCACGGTGCGCGTTTGGCGAGAGCGCGGCGACGCGGTCGCCGCAGAGCGTTCGCGGGATGAATCCGTACAGCGTGGGCGGCGTGGAACTGCTGCGCTGCGGACGGTCAACGCGCATGTAGCCCGAGAGCTTGTCGACTTCGTACTTCACCAAGTCGTAAGGCGTGATCTCAATGAATGCATGCACGATCGACGGTGGCTGCGGACCGACGGCGAGCCCATGCCATGGGTGCGGGCGGCTTGTTTGGAATGGGATTGGTTCCATGGCGAGTGTCGCGGTCCGTGTGCGTTCAGGTGCCCTGCTTCTGTGGGGTGCGCTTGGGCAGCCGCTGCATCAGATTGTCGACGGCAGCGCGGAGCTGACGATCGTCCTCCGCTTCTTCGTCTTGCGGCGTCTGCGGCACGAGGATGTCGGGCACCGCGCCGTTGAGTTCCATATCGGTGCCATCGGGCAAGTACCAACCGCGCGTCGGCATTCGCACGGTGGTGCCATCGAGCAGCGATGCGGAACCTGTCGAGATCACGCCGCCATAGGTGGGCATGCCGACGAGCGTTCCGCGCCGCAGTGTCTTGAACGCGTGCGCCGTGATCTCCGCGTTCGAAAAGCTCTTCTCGTTGCAGAGCATGTTGATCGGTCCAGTGAACCTCTGAATGAACAGGCGATCGGCGGGATAGCCATCCGTGTGAGTCGGATCGCCGCCGCGCGGCGTTGTGTAGGCGTGCACTGGTGCGCAGATGGATGCGAGCAGTCTGTCGGCGGTCCAACCGCCACCATTGTTGCGGACATCGATGAGCAGTGCATCGCGTCCATCACAGGCGGCGAAGAGATCGCGTTCGAACTCATCGAGTGCAGGCTGGCTCATCCCCTGAATGTGGATGTA
>Ga0116204_1001482_pt1 | contig 13153 bp, 16 predicted proteins | sample LakKivwa52mmetaG_FD_94481 | JGI IMG/M metagenome (GOLD analysis project Ga0116204, IMG submission 94481) | Anoxic lake water microbial communities from Lake Kivu, Rwanda to study Microbial Dark Matter (Phase II) - Lake Kivu water 52m metaG | ecosystem: Environmental > Aquatic > Freshwater > Lake...
AACATTTCTGGACCTCCCTTTTAGAGCATAACTAACTAAAACAAACCTATGAAAAAAGAGCTATATTATTTCTGTTCTCATCCTTGTGGGTGTTATCTCAGCCCACAGGCTGCGAAGAACTTTACTTTTTGCCTCATCATACTCCTCTTTCGAAAGAGGTATCATAGCAATCTCCTGAGTGAGTTTGTACCATTCCAGGATGCAGTGCTTCAAGATGGCATCCTCAATATCTTCATTCAGTACCTGTATCATGGATGCGCTGACATTATCGCTATAATGCAGGGTGTAAACTACCTTATGATAGGTATTGTACCATTCGCCTACCGGTGCAAAGTAGTCTGTATCTTCCGGATCTGTACCGGCCGGGGTATCGTCTGCAAGTGTATAGTAAAGCTGGTCCTCATCATAAAACAGATCTCCCTTGTCATATACCGCTTCATCATCATACTCTACTGGTTCAGTTACATCAGGATTAAAAACATAACCTCCTGTAATATCCTTGCCATATGGTGCAATAAGTTTATATATATCCCGGGAAGCATTTTTCAGAAGCCTATCCAGTATTTCCTCTTCATCCTCTGTTATTGTAAGTTCATCAAGACGGGACTTAGGTTCTTTGTCCTGGCTCTTAATATTTTTTGCCTTATAATGAGTGAGCATGTATATTTGATCCCTGAGATCATCGAGCTCATAGTAGTAAACAACATAAAGTGCCGTGGCTGCCGCCTCTGCCTCTGCCAGTGCTTCGGCAATTGACTCCGCGAAGCTCTCCGCCGCAACAAAGGTAGCTGTCTCCAATGTCTGAATATAACTTTCCAGTGCTGATGCCAGAGAATTCCTTGTTGAATTAAGTGTCATGGTTTCTATGTTTAATTAAAATATTGCCAATACTACTGCTACTGCAGCGCTAATCTGTGCTGCTGTTTTCCAAAACTTCTTTCTCTTTTCAGATTTATCAAGAGCATCTTTATATAGTGTTGCTTTTTCCTGGGTGTTCTTTATTTCGTCAGTCATATTGCTCTTCTGGGATTCTGCCATCAGATAGCTCTTGTTGAAACTGGCAGCAAGGCTGTCCGAATTAGCTCCAAGTTTCTCACATACCTGTAATCTATCTTCAAGATTTGTAACGAGCCCCGTTAGTTCTACATTTTCAAGATAATCAGCATGCATATTTTTTATCTGAGGTTCATTAAAGGGAAATCTCTTCTCTCCCGGGAAGGGATAGGCAATATCTATAAGAAATTTATAACTACTATCTGCTGGCAGGTTTAAAATCCATGCAGGTATATCAGCGATGCGCTTCTTTAAACGAACATTGTCTGTCTCGAGTACTTGCTTCTCTTTTATTAAAACTTGCTTAGAATGCTCTAATTGAAGCCTGAGAACCTTTTCTTTATTTAATGAATCCTGAAGAGTTCTGTTTTTCAGACTTAATATATCATTCTGAAGATCCAGTCCTGTTACTCTCTGAAACAAGACCTCTGCCTGTCTTTTGTTACAGCCATTACTTATGAATGACAATATAAAAAATACAAACAGAAGTAAAAGCCCTGCAGTCTTTATCCTGCTCAGGTTCTTATTTATCCAGTCAAGGCTTATGCCAATGAGATTAATTGCTTTTTTAAGTAATTCTTTCATATTACCGTATGTTGTATTTTACTGAATCTGCCTTTGTTAATGAATCAACTACCAGTCCGGAAGGATATAAGAAAACCTTTCCAGTACGCTCATTTATCATTGGAGTATTAATATTATCAACCTGGGCTTTCATATTTGTTCTGAATTCTTTTTCTTCCTTCTTGTTTGCTAATGAAAATACAGTATTAATAACAAGCGCTACGGCAGCAATGCATACTCCTATCGTGTTAATCACTTTAAGAAAATCAGCTCTTTGTTCTTCTTTTGACTTCTGAACAGCCTGCTTTATACTATCAACAGCCTCTTTTTTGCTTTTAGTGTCTTTCACAAAATCAACAAGTTCCTGTAGTGTACTATTCTGAGGACACTTATCGGCAGTATGGGGAAGTTCTTTTTCAAGATCTGTTATCTGTCCCTTTAATTGCTCAAGTTTTGTTTCGTTCTTGGCAGTCCTTCCGTTGGCAATCTTTAAATGCTCATGAATACCTTTTAAGTTTTCCTGGATAATAAATATAGCAGATTCAATATTAGCAAGTGGAGTTACCAACTTGAGTTGAATACGATCATCTACCTTATCCTGAGTCATTTCTTCCATTGTTATTTACCTTTTGCTTTTTTAACAAGAGAGTACCATATTGTGTTATTAAGATATCCTGATAATGCCGCCACGACAAGATCCATCGGAAGAGATGTTATCCATGGTAGTTTTTCGGTAAATACCTGGTCGGTAAATGTTGATTTCTGAAAGATGATTATAAGGATCACCATTGAAAGCAGTGAAATAATCATCTCTGGATAGTTGTCTTTTATCCAGAATCCAAGTGACCATGTTTTTTCCTTAACTGTCCTGTTTGAGTATTTTACAAAGAAACTCAACAGTATCCCTAGTATAGCAACCAACCAGACTAACATAACAACCTCCTTTTTATTTTATAGTTATGAATACTTTCTTTCCTTCATCAATGGCAGTATCAATCATCCTGCAAATAAGATTTTCAAAGTAGGGACCATCAATAAGCTGACCTTTTTTCTTATTAAGTCCAACACCAATACATCCTTCAACCCCTTTTGCAGTAACTGTTCTGTGAATACGAATACTTGTAAATCCCTCCACGCCCAGAAGTTCCGGCATCCGTTTTTTGAATTTTGGTGAATATGTCATAATAATTTGATACCTACCATATTTAATGGCTGTCTCTCCATATATCTTGCCCTCTCCCGGATCATCAAAATCTCCATCATGATTACGATCATGGAGATCTCTGACTTTATCCTCAAGAGTATCACAGACATATTCCTGATCAGCTGATAATTTGCCAATGGTATAAGTTTCTGCAAAACCTCTCCTTACTAATGAAAATTCAAGAGAATTCATTTTACTTTTTTTTCTTATCCGGTTCTTTCTTCTCCTCTTCAGGCTCTTTGATAAAGTGCAGGCAACCTTCCATTCCTGTCGGATGCAAACCATCAGGGATTATATCGTGGTCAATAAAGAATATACGGTAGTCATCTGCAGGAATTTCTTCATCCAGCCTGGTTTCATATATCTTTTCCTTTGCCTCTTGCTCAGATATCTCTTTTTTGTACTTTTCCTTTAGGGCTTTAATATCCTTTTCATATGGACTGTCCGGGTTTCCTTCACCTACAAGCTTTTTATATCCCCTTTGTACTCCCCTACCAGTTGATATTGTTACAAAACTTATAGTTCCATCTGAATCTTTAACAGCATACTTACGGTTTATCTCATCAAGCGCCTTAAGATAATCTTCATAGCCAGTACTGGGAACAATCATTTTTTCAAGACTCTTTTTGATAGAATCCATCTTATCCTTATTCCTGGCTACTGCATAAACAAATGAATGGTGAGCTTTCTCAATAAAGTTTACTGAATCAAGCTTCTTTCTTTTCTCAAGTAATTCTCTGTATGTCATGGTAATGAATGTATTATAAGCAAGGCAGCTGTCCTGCCTTGCTGTGTTTTTTCTTGTCTTTTAAAAAACTGAAACAATAATAGCGCCTATCGCCCCGGCAATTACTGCTATTGCAAGAGTTCCCCCATCAATGTAGAAAGGATTACTGGTCCACATAATGTTCTTTTCTCTAAAAAACATTTTTACCTCAGAGATTCTGCTCTCATCAATGAAAATCTTTCTTTTTTTCATCTGTTTTTGAAATTAGATTAATAATACCGTGAATTTAGAAATATTTTAATTACCATCAAAATCTATTCTTAACACCAAATCATAATCATCGACAGCGCCCTTGCTTACTCCTCCGGAGGTCCATGGTGTTCTTGTCAAAGATCCATTAAGAGAGTCATGTGAATCAGATCCTGGGTCATCATAGTCTGTTGACTGCTGAACAATAACATCTGAGTCCGCTGTATAGGCTCCTGAAGCTATTGCCCTGATTGTATATACATCAGTTAGTGTATTTCCAAGATAATCTTCTACCCACATTCTTACTCTCAGGTAGCTAGACTTAGAGTTAGAGCATACAAGGCCATTACTTGTTACTTCCAGGGTATCCCAATCAACATCAGGTGCTGCGCCAGAAGATCCGAAGGTTACTCCGGACATATTACCGGTAATAGAAACGCTGTTTGCCTGTTTAAGCCTCAAGGTAGTATTAAAAGACTCGAGTCCCGGTATTTGACAGATAACACTATCAGGATCGTAGTTGCTTGCAATCTCTGGATCGGATGCTGCTCCATCACCTGATTCGTCAATAAGCTCTATTTTGGTTACAACAGTACCATAATAAGGAGTACTTGGTGTTGCAATTTTATGAATATTTGTTCCTGTTAATCTATATCCACCGGAAGCCTCACCAAAGTTTACCCTGCTTTTTACAGACTCAATATCTATAACCTCTGCCATAGGACACTCAACACCACCCTTGGTCTGAAATAATAAATTCCCATCATCCGACCAAAGGCTCATTGCAATACCTTTTACTGAACTTAGGTAATCCACTATCTCGTTGCTATATTTAGGTTCTCCTATATCAATAGATATCTCCCAATGAACTGCCTCTCCTGCTATGATTGATTTTGTTACCCCTAATGGTGATGTATAAAAGTCAGGTGCAGCTGCAGCATGATTATACCCGGCAAATTCACCCATACCATGAGGTGCTTCGCCAACAGAATTAACAAGTAATCCTGCCGATACACTTCTTACTGTTGGGCCAAATCCTGACCATTTATTAACCAAGACACTAAGGTTTAAAGCTCCTACTGCATTAAAACTGGCTCCAATGGCATTTCTTATCTTGGCTGTAGTAATAGCAACACATTCCACCGTTGTGCTTACTACGGTCATGTCTACCTGATCAGGAACAGTTGCTCTGGCCTTAATCTCTGCGGCTGTATATGCTCTGTATTTACTAATTACTTTTGCCATTGTGCAGATTTTATAAATTATTTAACCACCACTTCTTCTTCTGTTAAAAGCCTTACAAGTTCTTTAATTAAAGCTTGTCTGTCATCTCCGATTATTAAAGGAACAGAAATCCTTAATCCAGGAAGCGCCCCGTCTTTTTCTTCTCTTAAATTAAGAGCCTGAAAGATCTGATTGCATTTTTGTAACTTATCCATGATATTTTTAGTTTTTATTGGTTATATGCTTATGTAGTAAATCAATTTCTTTCTTGAGTTCGTTATTCACTGATTTTAATTCTTTAACAGCTTGTATCAACACAGGCACCAGCTGTACATAGTCCACCGATTTATACTTGTTATCATAAATCCCATGCACCAGCTCAGGCATAACCTGTTCCAGATCCTGGGCAATCACACCATAATTCACTCTGTCATCCTTTGAGCTGTTAAGCTCTTTAGCCTTGGCGTTCCAGTTAAAGGCAACCGGATTAATCCTGTCAATCTTTTCAAGAGCTGAGAACTTACGGATATTGTGTTTTAATCTTTGGTCTGAGGAATAATAGGCTGTGACTTCACCTGAAACATTTAGATTACCTGATGTGGTTAAATGCATCCTGAGTCCTGAACTATCATACCATCGTATTGAAGAATCATCGTTTGCCTCAATGTACATGTGCCACTTAACAGAACCTCCTGTCGCAAAACATATTCCTTTTTGATAGCCTGCTGCTGCATCTGCTCTTATCCATGAATTTGATGCTTTAGTTGAACTTCCTGCAACAAAAGTATTTACCGGTGCATCATTTTGGACTCCTATGCTTCCATCTGTAAGAATAGTAAGATAATTAGTAGCGTTATACCTGATTGCAAACATATAATTTGAAGCAGAAGGATATCTTACTAACGTCCACTGACCAACACCCGTTCCGCTATCACCCGAAACAGCTCCCAATACTATAGATGAATACCCGGTTGAGCCATTTGGACGACACCTTAAATTCTCATTGTAGTTTCCTCCTATTCCTTGTAATACCAATGTACCCTCAGAAGTAAAGTAAGAGTGTTCAGTGTAGGTGCTATTAGCAGTATTATTTCTAAAATTTATTCTGCCAACTCCTGAGTTTTGCGTTGTAGAAGTAATATATACACTTCCATCACTATAAGGAAACCACGAATCAGCATCCCCTCCAGATGTAGAATTTGTAATCCTGTTTGAACCATTGCCATATATTGTGAATCTATTCTGAAAAACAGATCCGTTCCAAACATGAATACTTAAATCAGTGGCTTTTGTTGATCCGTTAGATATTGTGGCTCTAACCTGAGCATTTCCATCATCTCCCGCATATGTAGATGCTTCAAGTCCAAAATTTAATGCTGCACTTGCACCTACATTTCCTGATGAATAATTTACAATAGAAATTTCTCCTCCACGTCCACTTGCACTATCTGCTCTGACTGTTAATTTTGATGCAGGAGATGGTTCTCCAACACCCATATTACCTGAACTATTCCATATTCCCGATCCCGGAAAATAGATGTTGCCCGTAAATGTCGGACTACTAAACATGGTAGCCTTACTCTCATTGGTAACATTCCCAAGCCCCACCTGAGCTGCAGTAACAACATGAGGGTTATTAGTAAGCCCTGCATGTGAAGCAGCTGTATATAATCCCGCATGATTTCCCCATCCATAAGCTGTATTCCAGTTAGCCGAATTATTTGTTATAGATGTGCTCCATGAACTATATCCTGAGTACAATGCTATTCCGGCACCTGAAGGCCAAGACATACCGCTGCCCCCGTTATCTATCTCAACCCAATCACCAAGACCATTTAAATATAGATCAGCATTATTTGGAAGGTCAATACCTCCTCTTATTCCCACTTCTGCCAAGGGCATATCTTCCCACCAATTAGCAGGCGCATCTCCGGTGAAGGCCGATATCTCTCCTGTAGCTGTAATGTTTCCGGTGATAGCAAATGTCGTTCCGTCATAAGTAATACCGCTGGTCCCTTCAATAGTATTCGCATTGGTCCATACTGCTATTTGATTATTTTCAGGAGTGCCTGTCACGTATGCTACCGCCACTGCTTCAAATCCATAAGTAGTTGCCGATAATGCCCTCAAGAAATGACCGGCCGTTAATCCGCTTACAGGATGATTATCAGTGTCAATGAAATTATGTATTGTAGGCGCAAATCCCGTATGTCCTGAATCCGCATAAGCCAGGTGTTGTAGTCCTGCATGATCAAAGGTGCCAGAGGTAATAGCCACCCAATTACCTGTTCCATTATAAAAATGAGTAGCATTATTATCAAGCTGAAAACCACCTACTGAACTTGTTGTGGCTACCGGCATAGATTCCCATATGGTTCCCGGGAACTGACCTTCATCGGTCCATGCCTGTATCTCATAATCACCGGAAAGAGGTTTTTTACATCTTAGGTATTCATCTGCTTCTCCTTCGTTGACTATCTCGAACCAGTCATTTAGATCAACAGGCGCGCCACCTTCACCTATCTTTACATAGAGATCATCATGATTATGATATGCAGCTATACCGGGACCAAAAAGATCATCTTCATACTCAATAATCTCTGTTTCGTTACGGTACCAGAGTTTTCCATCTTTTACGTTTCGGGCCCAAGTGCCCACCTCTAAATCAGTCTCAAGAAAATTAGCATGAAATTTACGAAGGGTAACAGGATCAGGAACCGTAGGAACAATCCCTGTCTCTTTGAATATTACAAAACTCTGAGGGTTTATATATGTCTCTCTGGTCATACATATATAATTTATGAAAATGCCTCTACTTCACCAGTTACGTTAATATCTCCCTCTATGGTTTGTGCTGATTCACCAGTTTTTTTCACGTAATTTGATAAGTCAACACCCTCTCCTCCTGCCAGGGAAGATAGATCGACAGTTGTATCTCCTGATGATCCGATAGTTAATTCGCCTGTCCCTTCATTAAATGTAAGTAAAACAGGATCTCCACCACCAAGAACACCGGCTTTTATCTGAAGCTTGTTATCGACAATCTCAAATTGATCGGTGTTGATACTCAGAGAAAACGCCCCACTGGATCTTACAATAGGTGCCGTACCTGAGAAAAGTGCCAGTATTGCTGAACTGATAACTGCAAGCTTAGAAGATGATATCTCAATAGTTGTCCCATCAGGGGGAGTATGTATGTTTGCTGTGCCGGCATGAGTCGCATATGCAGATACTACTCCGTCATAAGCTGCTTTTAATACAGTAGTAAGGTCATTAGCTGAAAGTCCTTTGCCGGTTTCCTTTTCAACATAATCTGCAAGAATAGTCGTGAGGGCTGATTCAAAGTCTGAGATATCAGCAACTCCAAGGGAAAGAGCTTCTTTAAGCTCATAGATAGTATCATTACAGCGGTAATACCACTTATTATCTGTTTTATTAAGTGCAAATCCTCCTTCCATAATATGTAAGGCAGGATTAAAACCTGCATCATCAGGAGTTGTTGAAGCAGGATCAGGTACCTCTGGTTCAACACCGGCACCTGTAAGAGTAAGATTTGCAAAAGCAGCTATTATCTTGCCCACATCGGGAGGATCTTCAAAGTCAACAGGTGTGATATACCGGCATTCCTCAAGCGCTGCCTCTGCATCCAGGGAGAGATTATAGGTATAGTATTTTGCCAGCCAGTCAAGAAATACCCGGAAAAATCCCTGTGTAATAGGCTCATCGCCATCATGAGATATCATCATTTCCTCCTGGAACTGCTCAAGGCTGGTAGCCTCAGCGGTAACATCAAGCTTATTGGCAGCTATTAGCTCATTGAACTTTTCTTCAACAAGGTTCTCGATAGCATCTATTATATCCTGTGGTAAGGCTGACATTTTATAATAATGATAAAGCTTTTAAATATCTTGTATAGGCTATTTCGCTCTGTTTTTCTTTCTCAAAGACCTGCAGTACCTGAAAAGCACAATGCCAGGTCATAGGTTCATGTAGTTTGTCAGGCATATCTTCTGCATCTGTCTCAATAACACAATATGCCTGATATCCTGTATTTGAGGTAACACCGTAGCAAATAAGTTTTGCCACTCCTGATTCAGTAATCCATACTGCTGTTGGTCGGGACTTACCTCCACGGAGCCATCGATTAAACTGTCTGGAATATTCCGGATCGCCAGGATAAATAGCTTTAAATACCGGACGATCCCATGATGAGAACTGTATAATCCCTACTCTCAGGTAGGTATCAGGAAGGATAATTGTGGCCTTTTTGTTTGTAAGGTCAAATGCTATTGTAGAAAAAGCAGATAAAGGGAGTACATGAGAAGGAGCTTCAAGAAGTGTCTCCTTTGCTGATTCATTAAGAAACTGATCAATGTAAGTCTCGATAGGATTGTTGCCCGTATTTCCAGGAGCAGTAATAAGAGTTAGCCCACCATCAAAGGGGGCTAACTCGTCTATCTTGCTCTTTACAATGTCCGATAGTTCGGTTCTTGTGGCCATTGAGACTGCAGGTTATCATTAATCAGGTGTCGGAGATGTTAATGCGCCTGCATTTGAGTAATTATGAAGTATCCATGCAGTTTCTGATACTTTCATTACCATGAATGAAGCACCTGCAGCCAGGGCAGCTTCATTGGCAGTCACATGGTTATTATTAAGAGCCACATCGTCATCATCATCAGGATGTACGCGAATCTCACAGCCGGTAGCTGTACATACTCCAAAGATCTTATGTCCCAGGAGAACATCAGCTATCTTAGGCAGATGAATAATATCATTCGCATCATTGGCGGGGGTAAGAACAGCAAAGCCGGTCCCGGTGCCAATAGTAACAGCTTCTGAAGCGGCATCAGGAGCTAACTCCTCAGTTGCACCGCATCCTCTTGAGGCAAGATGCTCAAGGAGTGCTACAAACTTATCGAAAGGAACAGTTTCGTTGCCGTCCAGTCCGTAAGTATATGTCAGAACAAATTCATTTTTTGTCATGGTATTTTATTTTAATGTTAATTTCGAAAAGGTGATATTCATATCCTTCGCTCTGTTAAGAACGGCCTTAAGGTTCGGAAGATTGGCAGGCTTATATACTCCCGGGAAAAGGTCAAACATTTTCTGTCTGGCCTCCTGAAGATTGGTTACTTCCGGATAATCAACAGGACCAGTTGGTTCTTGTGGAACTTCCTTAGTTGCCGGAGTTGATTCAGGAGCAACAACCTCTTTTTCTGATTCATGCTGAGGTTCTTCAGGAGCATTTTCCGGCTCAGGTATTTCTGCAGGCTCATCAGAAACTATTGGTTCTCCTTGTCCTTGTGTTGGTACATCTTCCGGATCTCTACTGTCTGCAAATGATTCCTGTACTGGTTCTCCCTCTGGCGGCACTATCTCTTTTCCGGCACCAATAATATTCTGTGCCGTTTCTCCTTCCGGATAATCAGTATGTTCAAGATAGAATTCCTTGTTGAATCCGGAATCTGCCTCAAGAGCCTCCTGCAATTCAAGATTATCAGTTGAAAACCTTCCCCTTATAAGAGCAGGCTTACGCATTCCGTTCTGAAATGTAACAGTAACCTGTTTGCCATTAACAAGAACAAACATCATCAACTGAAAACCTTTTAAGAGCTGGTATCTTTTTACTGTTTTACTCATTGGTAAAAGTATAATGGGAGAGTATATTTCAACCCTCCCTGATTATATTATGCATGAGGGGCTACAAGCCTGTGGCAATCCGGATAACGGAGGATCGGGCAGCTGGCTTCATCAATAGCGCGAGCATTAACTTTACTCTGACCAGAGGTAAGAAGGTCAATCTCACGGGCAGCCATCGGAAGGAATTCATGTTTCTCAAGCTGATTAACATCTATGATAACACCTTTTTCATCCCAACCTATCTGCGAGAACAGAGGGTGAAGCTTCCAAAGAAGTTTACCGAAGTTTGTCTGGATAACTCTCCATTCGATCCCGAATTTAGCTTCTGTGGCACCGCCACCAAGCTGTTTTGTAAAATCTATTGCAGATATATACTGAGTAAGCGCAGCACCTGAGAAAAGTATCCTGGTATCACTTCCTGAGTTACCTGTAAATGCATCTTTACACCAAGCTACAAGGGTATCATTGGTAACGGTTCTGTCTGCTCCGCCTGTACCATATGTAACACTCTGATCGATCTCCCTGGTTATGCCACCGCAGGAATATTTTGTATCCCTGCCAAGTTTATCAACGAACTCTTTTCTGAATCCAAACAGGTAAGAAAGCTCAATGGTTGTTTTCATGTCATATATACCTAGAGCTTCGTAATCAGAGAAGGACCACTGTACTTCCTTTTTATGCATTGCCTGATAAGTACCTTCTTCAATCTGTGCCATAAAGATCTGACAGTAATTGTACTCTTTCTCCGGGATCATTGCATAAGGAGATGTTGAAGCATCTTTCTGAGCTTTACAGTTACCCATCCTTACAAGAACCTTAGCGGCTGCGATAGTAGGAACAACGATAAGACTTCCTTCAGCGGGTCCATTAAGAGCTTGTATCTTGAGCTTGCTATTTGCTACGTCCACATCAGCAATAAATATTACAAGATCCAGAGAGTCACTTCCTGTTACGCCTACAACAAGAGCTGTATCATCCTGCCGCCACATATCTACGTTTGTGACAATCAGTTCTGCAAGTTCAACTCCGGTTCCCGGTTTGGTATAAGTAGTAGCAACGGTATCAACAAAAGGCAGAACATCAACAGCATAGTAGTCTGTCTTGAATGATTCAACCTTTTTCTTAGTTGCACTTCTTATAATAGTATCCAGGGGTGTTCGTGCCGGCTTCATCTCAGTGATCTTCTGCGAGACAGTGCTCATCAAAAGGTCAGGAGCAGCTGCAGCAACCTCTGTAGTTGTAACAGCATCACCGGTTACTATTGTCCCGGTAGCATAAATAGCACCACTCCCAAGCATCCACGGAAGCATGGCTGGTGCAAAAGCTATGATCAAGGCAAGCGCGCCAATGATAGCCAGTGTCAGTTTTGCGATATTACTTTTTTTCATTTTAATCTGGGTTTTTGAATTATAAAATTTGTTTCTTTTTCTCTGTGTCAATCATAGTGTCGATCCAGCTCTTTGCCTTAGCAGGAGTATCTGTTTTATTGCTGTTTGCTATTACAGGAAGTCCGTCACCAGATGGTTTCTCTTCCTTCTTGGTTACTATCTGCTCATTCCTTCCTGCTATTTTTCCTGTATCTTCGGCAGTCGCAACATCAGTATCATAGTTGAATGCCTTGTACATGGAATTAAAGAACGACTTCGATATCTTACCTGTGTATATTTCATCCAACACCTCGCCAATCTTTGTAAGTATCTCATTTGCCTTATCAGGAGTCAGGTCATTTTCTTTCGCAAAGTCCTGAATTTCCTTCATGGTAAATTCATCATTCTCTTTCCTGGTTTTCTTTGAAAGCTCATTAGCCTCCATTCTTTTTACTCTGGCCTCTGAGTTACGTGCCCATCCTTCCCTGTCAGGATCTCCTTCTTTTGGAGTCAGTTCTTCCGGAGAGAAATGACGCGCAACAGCTTCAGGGAAACTTGCTCCCTCAATCATGTCCTTTAATACTTCCGCAACGGCAGGTTCGGCAGTGAATATAGCCATAAGAGATTTGTTGATCTCCATGTTATTGTTGCGGTAAGCTTCAAGGTTGTCAAGCTGCTCAGATGCTTTCTGGTAGAATGTTTCATCATCAGCAAACTCCTCATCGGGATAAGCGCTTTTGATTCTGTTTTTGAAAGTATCTGAATATTTAGGAGGAACTGTCTCAGCAGGTTCTCCGGACGGTGTAGGAACTACTTCATTTTCTGCAGGACCTGTTTCCTGTGCCGGAACAATAGCTGCATCACCAGCTGTGATTTCTTTATCTTTTTCTATCGGGTCCATAACGGTAATTTTAATTATCGTGGTTGAAAGTTCAAATCTATTCAATAATATACCTATAGGCGTAATTAATTATTTCATTAATTGAGTAATTTATGCCTTTGTTTAATCATATTAATATTTACCTTTGAAAAACTCATCCCTTAAAAATTATGGCAAGGCCCAGAAAAGAAAGCCCGGATTTAAAAGATGAAAGAGACATCGAACTCTTTGACGAATACAAC
>Ga0116204_1001487_pt1 | contig 13143 bp, 13 predicted proteins | sample LakKivwa52mmetaG_FD_94481 | JGI IMG/M metagenome (GOLD analysis project Ga0116204, IMG submission 94481) | Anoxic lake water microbial communities from Lake Kivu, Rwanda to study Microbial Dark Matter (Phase II) - Lake Kivu water 52m metaG | ecosystem: Environmental > Aquatic > Freshwater > Lake...
ACCAGGCAAATGATGGCAGCAAGAACAGGAGCATAATCAGAGTCATCCTGGTTTTACCAATATTTATAATAAAGTAATTCATATTAATTCATAGTAATCAGCTATAATTTGAATTTAAAGAGCTGGATATTTGCAAGTTTTCTGTTTTTTCTTTCCATGATCAGGAAATCAGTTAAGAGGAAGAAGAGGGCGATCACTGCAAATATCTGGAACTGTTCATTATAATCGGTATACATGGTGCTTTCCATTTCACGGGTCTTCATTTTCTTTATTTCACCGTAGATGGCATCGAGACCTATATTTGAACTGCTTGCACGCACATAATTTCCGCCTGCATTAATAGCGATCTTTTTAAGTATCTCTTCATCGAGCCTTGTTATCACGGTATTTCCGTCTCTGTCTTTAAGGTAGTCGCGTCTGCCAATCCGTATGACCGGAACCGGGACACCTTCCGGTGAACCTATTCCGATTGTATGTATGACAATGCCGGCTGCTGCAGCCTCAGAAGCTTTTGCCACAGGGTCATCCTCGTGGATTTCGCCGTCGGTACTAATGATCATTGCCTTGCTTTTTCCCACGCCCGGGGTGAATGATCTCATCCCCAGGTTTATTGCTGCTCCAATGGCAGTTCCCTGTTTTGGCACCATATCCGGGTTGATTGCTGACAGAAACATCTTTGCCGAAATATAGTCTGTTGTAACAGGTATCTGTGTATAGGCATCACCTGCAAAAACTATAAGCCCGATCCTGTCATTTTCGAGGTTGTCAATCAGACGTGTCAGGGCCTGTTTGGCCCGTGTCAGGCGGTCAGGCTGGATATCCTGTGCAAGCATTGAATTGCTTACGTCAAGAGCGATAATTACTTCGACACCCTGTTTTCTGACTTCTTCAAGCCTCGATCCAAACTGGGGGCGCGCCAGGATTATTATCACTGCGGTAATTGCCATAAACTGCAGTAAAAATTTAACCCAGGGTCTTGCAGCCGAAAATTCGGGCAGCAGTCTGCCTACCAGTTCCGGATCTCCCAGTCTCTTCAGCGCTTTCTTTCTTCTGACCTCATTCAGTATCCACAAAATGACCAGTACCGGCAGCACCAGCAGCAGGTAGAGGAAGTCGGGATTTGCGAACCTGAATAATTGCATAATATAAGTTTAGGTAAGTTTTTTAATAACACTAATCCTCATCAGGGCTTCAAATGCCATCATTATAAAAGCAATAAGAGACGGCAGCAGATATTTCTCCTCCTTCCGGGTAAACTGGCGCACATCGATCTTCGATTTCTCAAGTTTATCAATTTCAGCATATACCTGGACAAGCTTATCATTATCAGTCGCCCTGAAGTATGTGCCCCCGGTTTTAGATGCGATTTCCCTCAGGACTTCCTCGTCGATTTCAACCGGCATGTTCTGGTACTGGGTTCCGAAGGGTGTCTGTACCGGATAGGGGGCAGTGCCTCTTGTACCCACGCCAATGGTATAAACACGGATCCCGAATGTACTGGCAATATCAGCTGCAGTTAAAGGCGCTATGTCACCCCTGTTATTAACTCCGTCGGTAAGCAGGATAATAACTTTGCTGACCGCTTCTGAGTCTTTTATCCGGCTGACAGCAGTAGCCAGACCGTTGCCAATCGCTGTTCCATCCTCGATCATCCCGCTATGTATCTCCCTCATCAGGTTGATCAGCACGGCATGGTCGGTAGTAAGAGGGCACTGGGTAAAGCTCTCGCCGCTGAACACAACAAGTCCCATCCGGTCGTAGGGGCGTCCTGAAATGAACTCGGTAGCGACATTCTTCGATGCTTCAAGCCTGTCGGGCTTGAAATCACGGGCGAGCATGCTTCCCGAAATATCGAGAGCCAGCATAATATCTATGCCTTCGGTGGTAACATTCTGGAACCGGTCAGTTTTCTGGGGTCGTGCAAGGACAATTATCAGCAGTGCAATTGCAATGGTCCGTAAGCAAAAAAGAAGATGCCTGAGATAATGGCGGAAGGTGGACGCTGCATCATCAAACTGCCTGAGCCCGGGCATATGAAGAGATGCAGAGGTCTTCTGCTGCCTCAGGACATAGAAGGCTATCATTGCCGGTATCAGAAGCAGAAGCCAGAGATAGAGCGGTTCGGCATATGTAATTCCGTTCATGATTCCTTCATGTTTATATTATCTGTTTCCGGGGAAGCTGTCTCTTCTCCCCTTTCCATTGTCGCTTCAACAAATGCCCATGAATTCTGAAAATGAACATCATTTTCCACAGGGTCGGGCTTATACCTGGCAAATTTAACCAGATCGGATCCATTGAGTATTGTTTTCAGACTCCGGTACAGATTATCCTTCCTGAAACCTGTTTTCAGAAGGGCCTCCAGTGTTTCTGAAGTCGTCATCTCGAGTGAGTATACACCATACCTGTTTTCAAGATACCGTCGTAATATTTCAGTAAGGATCGAATAATAGAGCTTTACCTCTCCTTTCTGCCACAGCTGTTCATCTCTCAGTTTTTCGAGCTCCCTGAATGCAATAACATGTGCAGGGTCCTGAATGATTGATTCTTCCGGCTCACTTTTCTGTTTTCTGAATCTGCGTAACAGCTTCACCATACCCCATATGGCTGCACCTGCCAGGGTTGCGAGCAGTATCCAGGGAAGGATTTCTCCCAAAGTAACCGGGGCCCTGTAGGGTCCTATGATATCGAATATTCTTGCTGCAGAGTCTGCAGGTGCAATATCGACTCTCATCACTTCCAGTGATGAATAACCGGAAAAATAGCGCCTGATCCCGGATTCACTTCTGATCTCGGCAAATACCGGAGGTACTTCGTAAAATCCAGTATCAAAAGAGGTTATCAGATATCTTCCTGTTATGGTCAAGCGGTTGTTATCTGACAATATAGTGTCGGTTACCGGTCCTGACAGTATCTCGATCCTGCCGGAAAGAGTATCTCTGAATGATTGAATCTCAAGAAACAGGTCTGAAGGCTGACTGACAGTAACTGTATAATTAATCTGGTCGCCGATGAATATCCGCGAGGTGTCAAAAGCAGCTTTTACAATGACATCCTGACCTGATATCGGCTGATACGATCCGGCGAGCAGTATTAAATATGATATTACCCTTCTCATGTTTATCTGCTTTCAAACAGCCTGATCAGCGGTTTAACATAATCTTCCCCGGTGCTTATTGAGACAGTATCTACTCCGCACCTTTTAAATACACCGGTGATTCCAGCTGTATGATCTTCCCAGAATCTGCGATATGATTCCCGTGATCTCCGCGCAGAGGTGTCGATCCATTTCTCAGCTCCTGTTTCGGAATCCCTGACTTTAACAAGTCCGATATCCGGAAGAGCAGTCTCAACCTGATCATAAACCCTGATTGCTGCAATATCATGTTTGTTTGATGCTATCCTGAGGGCTTCCTCGAAATCGGGTGCCATAAAGTCGGAGATTATGAATGCGGTTGATCTTTTCTTTATGGCATTGGTGAGGTATCGCAAAGATTCGTCAAGGTTTGTATTATTGCTTCCGGGTTTGAAACTGAGCAATTCCCTTATTATTCTGAGTATATGTTTTCTTCCTTTCTGGGGGGGGATGAATTTTTCGACCCTGTCAGTAAAGAAGATCACGCCGATCTTGTCATTATTGAAAATCGCTGAGAATGAAAGGAGTGCTGCCACTTCAGTCATAACATCTCTTTTAAAGCTGGCTCTTGTGCCGAAATTTCCCGATCCGCTTACATCTATGAGCAGCATTACCGTAAGTTCCCTTTCTTCCTCAAATACTTTAATGTAAGGATGGTTGAAACGTGCTGTCACGTTCCAGTCGATGCTTCTTATATCATCGCCGAACTGATATTCTCTTACCTCACTGAATGCAATACCTCTCCCTTTAAAAGCGCTGTGGTATTCTCCTGCAAATATATGCCTGGTCAATCCCCTGGCTTTTATTTCAATTCTGCGGACTTTTTTTAAGAGATCTGATTCTTCCATTTACTATGGCACCTCCACAACATTCAGTATTTCAGCGATTATCTTATCCTGGTTCACGTTTTCAGCTTCTGCCTCGTATGTCAGGCCTATCCTGTGGCGCATCACATCAGCGCAGATTGTTCTTACATCCTCAGGAATCACATATCCGCGTCTGCGTATGAAAGCATATGCCTTTGAGGCAAGTGACAGGTAAATGGATGCTCTTGGTGAAGCTCCGTATGAAATCATGTTTTTGAAAACCGGCAGGCCGAATTTTTCCGGGTTCCGGCTGGCAAATACAATATTGAGTATATAGTTTTCAATCTTTTCGTCCATATATACTTCCCTTACGATATCCCTTGCCCTTATTATATCTTCAGGTTTCAGCACACGGTTTGTTTTCGGAAACTCTTTTGCAAGGTTTTCCCTGATTATCAGTTTTTCCTCGTCCATTGAGGGATAATCGATAAGGATTTTAAGCATGAACCGGTCGACCTGTGCTTCAGGCAGAGGATAGGTACCCTCCTGCTCTATGGGGTTTTGGGTTGCGAGCACAAGGAAAGGCTCATCGAGTTTAAAAGTAGATTCTCCTATAGTGATCTGCCTCTCCTGCATGGCTTCGAGGAGTGCGCTCTGAACTTTTGCTGGCGACCTGTTTATTTCATCAGCAAGGATGAAGTTGGCAAAAACGGGACCCTTCTTTACAAGGAACTCTTCCTTTTTCTGGCTGTATATCATTGTTCCGACAAGATCAGCGGGAAGAAGGTCCGGAGTGAACTGAATGCGGCTGAATTTAGCGTCAATTATTGATGCAAGTGATTTTATTGCAAGCGTTTTTGCCAGTCCCGGAACGCCTTCAAGCAGCATGTGCCCGTTTGCAAGAAGCCCTATCATGAGGCTGTCGGTCAAGTGTTTCTGGCCTATTATGACCTTGTTCATCTCCATCCTGATTATATCGACAAACGCGCTCTCCTTCTCGATTTTTTCATTCAGGATCCTTATGTCGGTAGTCTGCTCCATAGTTAAATATTTTAAAACACAAAGATAATAAAACAGGGGCTTTTCAATGTTCAAAGAAGCCGCTGAAACATCTTTAAGCAAAAGAAGCCGGGGATTTGATAAAGAGGTGTTAAGGAGTGTTAATTTTCTGTTAAATGTACTGAAAGTGGATTCCAGCTGAAGCCGGCTCTCAATGAGCTTCTGACAGCAAGCAAAAGCTCGAGCGGGATGAACGCAGAGCTGAAGGCATTTGGAAATATTATCTGTATAATAAAGGCAAATACGGCAAGGAAAAATACAATGCCGAACCATGCATGCCACTGTTTGTCAAGCAGGAGACTTACCAGACACAAAATGATAAACGGGTTCAGCCAGATGATATTCAGGTTCCATTTGGTCTGATCATGATCGGTGACAAAACTAAAAAAGAGTATCAGCAGTGCCAGAAGGGAATAAACAGAGAAAATGATCAGGTCAATTATTCTATTGGCTTTTCTGCCTCTGACAGTCGAGGAAAGTATGATAACGAGAATAAGTGCCAGTGAAAAAATGAACATCGGAGTTGTTGCAAAACTCCTCTTAAACTCAGGAGGATCAAATTCAAGAAGCGGCGAAGGATTCTGAAGCAGGGGGATCATCCTTCCGCCGCGGTTAACGACTGTTCTTGAGAGCCCCTTCTGCATTTCCAGGGGCAGGAACATCCTGTCCCTCAGGTCAGCTTTCTTATCCGCTGGCGTTCCAAGGAGAAGATCAACGGCGAAAAGAAGCCACGGGTAAGGTTGCTGGTATTCATTTACTTTTGTTCTGAAAGTCGGAATATCCTTCATCGGCTCTGGAGGGTAAAACAAATTACTCCCTACAGATTTTTCAAGAAGGTCCCTTATCCGGGTGGAGCAGTCATCGTAGAAGAAGTCATACGTGTATTTTATGTTTTCAGGCTTCAGGTTTTCAGCTATAAGTCCCAGGAGGGTCTCAATTTCTCGGGGCTCAAGATTGATTTTTTGCTGACAGACTGATCTGCGCTCGAAGAAATATTCCTGGAGGAACCTGTCAAATGAATAGACTCCAAGCATGTATTCAAGACGCCCCCTGGCAAATTTCCACGCAAAGTTAGGAGTTGCAAAATCGAACACCCCCCAGTTATATACAAGATCGATCTCTTCATCGGGGATCACTATCCGGAGGGCACTGTGACCATATATGGAATAGGTTGCAGTTCCGGGTGAACACGTTAACAGATACACTTCAGTGCCCGCAGAGACCTGCGAAAAGAGATTATAACTTGCAGATATAAAATATATTACCAGGAATAATCCTGCTTTTTTCAGGGTTTTAATCATTGAGTGAAGCAGATGATAAATCAGTGCGAAAGTGCAAAAAATATGCAATTTGCACTAAAAAGAAGCGATATTTTTTTAAAATACATACTTTTGGGAAGAGTATTAAGCATCGGAATATGGATCTGGAAAAATTATTGGATGTCAACCCTGTATTGCTGGCTCTGTTTGCCACCCTTTTCACATGGGGGCTGACAGCACTGGGAGCAGGGATGGTTTTTTTCTTCAGGAGCATTAACAGAAAAGTGCTCAATTCGATGCTGGGTTTTGCAGCGGGAGTAATGATCGCTGCAAGTTTCTGGTCTCTTCTGAAACCTGCTATCGAGATGGCAGAACTTGAAAGTACCAGGCCCTGGATACCTGCAGTAACAGGTTTCCTGGCCGGAGGCGCTTTTCTTTATCTCGTCGACAGGATACTTCCCCATCTGCACCAGGGTCTGGCAACCAGCCAGGCTGAAGGTATAAAAACATCGTGGCAGAGAAGTATACTCCTGGTGCTGGCCATAACACTTCACAATATTCCCGAAGGCCTTGCAGTGGGAGTTGCATTCGGGGCTCTCGCGATAAATCCGGATACCGGTATCCTCGCAGGTGCGGCAGCCCTCGCTATCGGGATAGGCTTGCAGAATTTTCCCGAAGGGGCTGCGGTTTCAATCCCCCTGCGCCGCGAAGGCTTTTCAAGACTTAAGTCTTTTTTTTACGGACAGATTTCAGGGGTTGTGGAACCGATATCAGCTGTGATTGGAGCATTTGCAGTGGTGTTGATAAAACCGATACTTCCCTATGCACTCTCTTTTGCGGCAGGCGCCATGATATTCGTCGTGGTGGAGGAGCTTATACCTGAATCGCAGCTTGGTAATGAAACTGATCTGTCAACAGTCGGTGCAATGTTCGGATTCGCAACCATGATGCTCCTCGATGTAGCGTTAGGATAACCAAAAAACATGATATGAAATCAAAAACCATCTTTATTATTGTTTTATTCTCTTTAATATTGATGAATTGTAAAGAGAAAGAAGAATTCAGGATTACCGATCTCCATGTTCACCTGAAAGGTAATTTCACTATTGAAGATGCAGTGATCAAATCAAAAACTGAAAACATCGATTACGGGATAGCATTTAACTGCGGATATAAATTCCCGGTCCACATGGACAGCCAGATCGATTCGGTATTGCTGATATTGAAGGATTACCCTCAGTTTTATGTTGGCATGCAGGCCGAAGGTCGCGAGTGGGTCGATATTTTCTCAAAAGAGTCAATAGAGAAATTTGATTATGTCTTCACCGATGCAATGACTTTTACAGATGAAAAAGGCCGGCGCAACAGGATATGGATGAAGGAAGAGACATGGATAGATGATGAAGAGATATTTATGGATAACCTGGTAAATACAATCGTGAAAATAATGTCAGAAGAACCTATAGATATATATGTCAATCCCACATATCTGCCCGAACAGATGGCAGACAGGTATGTCAGTTTCTGGACACCGGAAAGGATGGAAAAGGTAATCACAGCTGCAAAGGAAAACAACATAGCTGTTGAAATCAACAACACGTTCAGGTTACCATCGTCCGAATTCATTAAAAGAGCAAAAGCTGCAGGGGTTAAGTTCACTGTCGGGACAAACAATGCCAACGAGCATTTCTCAGGAGCGGATTATGCCAGGCAAATGATCAAGGAATGCGGTCTGACCCAATCTGATTTCTTCCTTCCCGTAAAAAAGAGACAGGATGGTTGATCTTGATATCTTCAGGACACTCAAGTTCCTGCCCGGCATTATACTCGGACTCACCATACATGAGTTCAGCCATGCATATGTTGCAAGCAGGTGTGGTGACGATACATCAAAAGACCAGGGCAGGGTTTCGCTGAATCCGCTTAAGCATATTGATCCGCTCGGGTTTATAATGCTTCTGGCTGTTGGTTTCGGCTGGGCTAAGCCTGTCGAATTCAACGAGAAAAATCTCAATAACCCTAAGAGTGATGTACTTAAGATTGCAGTAGCCGGACCGTTTTCAAATGCTCTGCTCGCAATAATCCTGTCAGCGATCTTTGTGGTTTTCAAGGACCTGGAGAGTGCAGGTTTTTATTATGGCAAATATCTCATTACCGAGTTATTCATGTATGCTATTTATATAAACTGGGGGTTGTTCATATTCAACCTCATACCGATACCGCCTCTTGACGGTTCTCATCTTCTGCTGGCCTATTTTAAGAAGTACCCGGTACTTTACGGGGTTCTTTACAAATACGGGACACTTGTCTTACTGGGTCTTCTGGTAGTATCAGCCTTTTCTGAGATGAATCTCCTGCCAATATGGCCCGCCATTCATTTCCTGGGTGAAGGTTGCCTGCTGCTGATGGGTTATAACATGTAGCACATCAGGTTATTGTGTTATTTCAGTATTTTGTGTAAACAGACTTATTGTGAAAAGCATACTACTTTTAGTGATAGCAATTATGGCAGGTTGTTTTGACACACAGGCTGATAAATATGAAATCCGGAGGATCAGGATGGTAGAAACCCAGATCCGTAACAGGGGTGTGTCAAACAATGAGGTGCTGAATGTCATGAAGAGAGTGCCAAGGCACCTTTTTGTCCCAAAGGAGTATATTGATGAAGCTTATAATGATTATCCTCTGCCTATTGGTTACGGACAGACTATTTCACAGCCCTTCATAGTTGCCTATATGACAGAGGCTGTACGACCGACAGGAAAGAAGAGAGCTCTGGAGATAGGTACGGGATGTGGTTACCAGGCTGCTGTTCTTGCCGAGATAGTCGATAAGGTTTATACTATTGAAATAGTACCTGAGCTGGCAAAAGAGTCTGCCGGGAGGCTGGAGAAGATGGGTTATAACAATATAATCTGCAAATACGGTGACGGGTACCTGGGCTGGCCGGAACATGCGCCCTTCGATATAATTGTTGTAACTGCAGCGCCGGAAGAGATACCGCAGCCTCTTATTGATCAGCTGGCTGAAGGAGGAAGGCTCATAATACCTGTTGGGGCTACAGGTGGAGTTCAGGAGCTGATTCTCCTGACAAAACGAAACGGCAGAACCGAAACGCAACGATTATCTTTTGTCAGGTTTGTGCCGTTCAAGCGATTGTGATTCCGGGGCGATTCGAACGCCCGACCCGCAGCTTAGAAGGCTGCTGCTCTATCCAGCTGAGCTACGGAACCTTTTTCAGGATGCAAAATTACATCTTTTTACTTAACCAGCAACCGTCAAACTTCTGGTCGGTATTCAGGTTAGCGACTTCGGCATGGTCAAACAGCTCCACGCTGTCGCCGGCAATCTGTAAAATAAATGCCTGTATAATTCGAAAAATATTTTTACTGAATAATTTGAAAAATACATTTCTTTTTTATAAATTTGTTACCAGCTCATGCTATTGGTGTAAGAGGAGATGAGCGAGGGTTGGGAGTGAAAATCAACAGGATTGTATTGCAGACATTGACTTTCACATCTGGGACCTGAGGAAAAGCGCCAGCTTTCCGTGGTTCCATCCTTTTATCAGACAGTAGACACGGGAATTATATCATTAATAAAGCCCGCTCCCTGATTTTCACAACCACCCTTTCTCCTCTTATTTTTTTTGTACCCCGGCTTTTGCCATCCCTTCCCTGATAGCGGGTATATGAGTTAAATAAATATATTATCTTTACCTCCTGTAAATTGGGTGCCTTTCCATCGGGTTAAATGAAAACTTATATCAGGCGCAGGGAAAAGAATGACCAGCTTGTTGTTGTATACGGGGGCTGGGGCACTGATGAGAATGTTTTTACTCCGCTGTGCAATGATGATTTTGACTTTATTCTTTTCTACAATTATTCAGCCGATGAAGCCCTTGTCCTTCCTGAAATGAAAGTGTACAAGAAGATCACTCTCATCGGCTGGTCACTTGGTGTATGGGCGGCAGAATACCTTACTCCGAGAACCGGTATTGTTCCTGATCTGACAATTGCTGTCAACGGAACACCTGTTCCGGCAGATGACAAGTACGGAATACCCCTGAGGATATTTGAGGGTACTCTGAATAATATCACTGAGAACAATATGGAAAAGTTCTATCTGAGGATGTTTGGCGACAGGAGGACCTACAGGATGAATGCTGACAGGATACCCCGGAGGACGATCAAATCACTGCATGATGAATTAAGATGGCTCTATAACAGGATAATGGAACACCCGGAGCCCGGATTCAGATGGGACTATGCCATATCGAGTGAAATTGACCGGGTCTTTCCGTCAGAAAATGTGAACAGCTACTGGAAGAAGCAGAAGCTGACGCGCCACATTATACTTCCCCTGCCCCATTATCTGTTCAACAGGTGGGATTCATTTTCCGCATTTACCGGCTTCATTGAGCAGTTCAAGAAAAAGAGAGCAGCAATGAGCATCAGGCAGGCATCTGCACTTAGAGATCTCTGATCAGAATATTTGAATCAGATTTTGCAATTATCTTATTGAATCTTTCAAGCATTGTGACTATCTTCTCATAGTCTTTGTTTTTTATCACAGTCTGATGTGCAAGCCCGTGTTTATCAAGTTTTGAGATGACATAGCTCACCGTAAGCTTACTTATGTCAAGCGCAGGCTGGTACAGCTGTTCTATTTTGTCTTTGTCGAAAATAGTTGACACCAGCCTGGCATTGGTAAGGTCCAGCATAATATCCCGGGCAAGGCGAACCGGTATTTTAAGAGTCCTGCCAATGGTTTCTGCACTTACAGGCTTCTCTCCGACTGCAAAGTTCCTGATTATCATATTCATTATCAGTATCACCAGGGCACGCTTATGGAAATGGCTTACGTTCAGTGCTTCAGACTCAAATTCATATCTGGAAATATTCTGGTTGGCAAACGAAAGTTCAGCCCCTATCAGGATTATTATCCAGGTTGTCTGAAGGAATATTATGAACAGGGGAATTGCTGCCAGACCCCCATAGATTGCACTGAGCTTGGTTATTCCGAACTGAAGATCAAGATAGAGCCATTGAAGTCCCATCAGCATGGTGCCCGCAACAATACCTGAAATAAGAGCCGGCATGAAATTGACTTTGGTATTAGGCATTATTATAAACAACAGCGTCAGTATTGTCCATGTAAGGAAGAAAGGGGCAAACTGTATGAGAAAACTGATGACCGGCTTGAAAAAGGAGAGTATCGGTGCCTTTGACATGAATTCTGTCAATTCCGTACTGATGAAAACAGTTATACTGCTGGAGAGGATCAGCAGCACAGGCGCGAAAAGCATAATTGTAAGATAATCAGCAAATTTCCTGTACCATGGCCTGGCTGATGATATCTGCCAGATGTGGTTGAATGAGCTTTCAATCTGCCCCAGAAGCGATATTACCGACCAGAAAAGTATCACAACCCCGACACCTGCAATATAACCGCCTCTTGTCTCCTGGATTGTGAGCCTGGCTCTTTCGAGAAGCGGAGTAAGAATCTCGTCGTATGTCTGGAAATCCCTGGAATTTGTGATCATTGACTCAAGGTTCTGATCAAGTCCGAATCCCTTGGCTATGGCAAATGCAATAGCAATAACAGGTATAATCGAAAGCAGTGTGTAAAATGTAAGAGCTGATGCCCGTAATTCAACATTGTCCCTGAGTGAACTGCGGCCGGCAATGAAAAGTATCCGCAGTTGTTTGATCAGGAAAGTCTTCCTTCTGGATAATTCTGAGAGGGGTGTATGCCATATTGCATCGTTCAGGTTCCTGACCTGCTTTACGGCCCACGATACGGGATTCGCCATTATATGTGTTTTTTCAAATATACAAAATTGACAGTGGTGATTAAAGAAAACCTGTTTGATTATTCAAATATCGATATCCGGGAGGAGGGCAGGAAGAAATTTCCTTCTGCTGTGAATCTCGCGGTAAGCACAAAACATACAGGTTTTATAGAAGCTGAACAGCCACAGAGGGGGCTTTGATGAATCTATCCTGCGCTCCATTCTGTCCCTGAACCTTACAAAGATCGCAACCAGGATAAGCCTTAAACGGAACAATCTGATCCTGTCATAAATTCGCAGCATCCCAACAGTTGATGTGAATGTCTTTTTGTCAGTTACCCGGTCATAGAGCCTGCTAAGGTTCTCAAGGCTATGCTTCGTTTTCTCAAGAAATTCACTGTTTGACTCAAGCCCCTCATGAATCAGACCGTTATCGATATGCAGAATTTCAATGCCTGCCTTTCTGAGCTGGTAGCTTAAGAGAGTATCTTCATGCCCATACTTCCGGAGATCTTCATTGAACCTTAGTTTTGAGAATATATTCCTGTCAATCAATACGTTAAAAGTTGTAAAAGCAGCATAAGCCCGTTTGTTCCGCTCTGAAGCCTTACGTTGTTCCCTTCTGATGCCATATTTCCACCTGAGAATCTTATCAGGATCACCAGGAGGGTTAGGATTATAACGAATACCTCCTGAGATCACCTGCGCAAGCGACATGGATGCAACCCATTTATTCAGATAGTTCTCCGCAGTTGCGGGTATCATCGCATCGGCATCTATAAAGAGAAGATAATCGCCTTTTGCCTCAAGAGCCAGCCTGTTGCGTATAGCAGCCCTCCCTATATTCTTTTCAGAGACGATTACCCTGACACCACCGCCTTCAAGTGACTTATATCTGACCCTGTTCTCAGGGGTGGATCCGTCGTCACCAATAATTATTTCAGCCAGCTCAGGTATCTTGCCCATGCAGCTTTTCATACTATGAACCAATGCCACAATATCGTAATCACAAACCGGAATGAGCAGGGAAATTGTCATTGGCCACCCTCAGAATTAACATATCAAAAATACAATAATTATTAATAATGC
>Ga0116204_1001489_pt1 | contig 13127 bp, 9 predicted proteins | sample LakKivwa52mmetaG_FD_94481 | JGI IMG/M metagenome (GOLD analysis project Ga0116204, IMG submission 94481) | Anoxic lake water microbial communities from Lake Kivu, Rwanda to study Microbial Dark Matter (Phase II) - Lake Kivu water 52m metaG | ecosystem: Environmental > Aquatic > Freshwater > Lake ...
GCTTTAATGTATCCAACCGATATTGAATCCTACCTTGACGGAAAAGCAAAGTTGATTCAACATTACTTGAAAAAAGCCCATGATGTCATTTTGTTGGAACGTCCTGCACGAATCGACGATTTGTTGATCATCCAATCGATTGCGAATCAAAATCATCGAACGTTCGAAGAAGGACATATACTGTCCCCCTCATTTGTCATCGAATTTCAAGGGAAAGTGATTGCTTATCTAGAAATTCATAGGAATCAAACTCTGGAAGGAATCGCATTTCAGTTTCACTCAATTGGGATTGACTCCACGATTCCGCCTTTACTCAGTCATAAAATCATGGATTTATTTGAAGCACGACTTGTCACACAAAATCATTTATTTCAACGAATATAAATGTGTTATCTGGCAAAGATGAAACAAGAAATGAGGAATCAAAATGGAACGAAGGACATTACAGCGTCAACTCTATGACCATGTCCGTGAAGATTGCGATACAGGCTTCTTTGAAATAAAGGATTCGGGTTTTCTCTACTTCGACCAAGCAGTGGCCCTTTTAGCCTCCTCCATGCCCCCCTTTGTGAAGGAGAAACAAACGCATGCTCGAGCCGAATTATTGTTTTACCTTCACAAACATCATCCCATTTTTTGTTATCTCGAAGGGGGAGTTGTTTTGTTTTTAGTAGGGTATAGTCCGATGGCACAACAACCCCATAATTATGAACTTGTGCCATTGGTTTTCGAATCCACGCTTCCCAGTGAGTTCTATCATACCTTTTTCTTAGAATGGATTGAAGAACGAATTATTTCGCTTCAAGGTCATACGACGTTCCATGTTTTCGTCACAAGGAATGACGAAACTCCTCCTCCGATGAAAGCCATTTTGTTCCGTCATGGATATCAAATCATCGAAAAAGAGGTCGGTTATCAACATCAAATGGACTACCAAATGGAAACAGTGTCGAAACGTTTATGTTCTTCTATCCAATCGATTCAATAAGCAAATCGATTGCGAATTTCTCACAATCTTCATAAACTTATGGTATAATAACGCAAGATTGTTAAAATAACCGATGGATGGGAGGCGACAAGATGAAAAAAGAAATGACCGATAAGTATTTCCATTCGGATGAAGAGTTTTTTGAAGGAGTCGATGAGACCCTAATCCCAGAAGAAGTCAATCGCGTGGTTGCATTAGAAGAAGTGGAAGATCCTCACGATGGCTACTTCTTGGTGGAGCCTGAGGACCACCGGTTCTTAGAAGATGCAGCGATGCTCTTACAAATGGTTTATCCCCAGTTACTTTATAGTCAAGAAGAAGCAGAAAGTGAACTATTGCGAGTCCATCAAGAAGGTTCTGTTTTCTTAGTCTATTTAGATGCTGGCACCCTATCTGGTATGATTGGAGCGCGTTTAACCCATGGATCTACTGGGTATGAACTCTATCCCCACGTAGTCAGTCCGGAATACCAAAACAAAGGGATTGGTAGTACCCTACTTAGTATGTTAGAAGAAGAACTCTCCCGTCGAGATGGAACAGTATTATTTTGTGCCATCGAAGATGAACTAGGTCAAACCAGCCTGTATGGGGAACGCCTGTTTCATCAAACCGTTCTTCCCTTGCATGATGTGCAAACAACCCAAGATCATCCGTTAGATTTTTATCGGAAACGCGGGTTTAAAGTCACTGGGGTCATCCCTGACGCCTTTGGGGAAGGTCGACCCGACATCATCCTATCGAAAACCCTCATTAAAAAGTAAAGCGACGCGCAGGCGTCGCTTCTTTTATGGGGTCTTGGAGAATATCCGAAATTGATAAGGGGGTATTTGAAGGGCTCCATCGCAAACAAGAATTTCGTTCGTCCAATGATTCAAAACTTCTCCTTGAAAGGCATCCATTTTGAATGTACAAGGATTTGAGCTGCGGTTCAGGAAGAAATAGACATCCTTTTTTTGAAACACAACGAGCGACTCTTGCCTAGATAAAAAGGTGAGATGAAGGGACTGAAACGCTTCTAGTTGTGAATAAAGATGATTCAAGGTAGTAAAGAATTGTTTGAGTTCTTGATGTTGCTTGGCTTCTTCCCATATCATGGGTCTTCTATTTTGGGGGTCTTTCCCGCCTGTGAGTCCCACTTCATCCCCGTAATAAACCGAGGGCATCCCAGGGAAAGCATACAGCATCAAGAATGCTTGCATTACCGATGGAAGATGTCCTTCCAAAAGGGTGAAGATTCGGGCTAAGTCATGGGACCCAATGAGATTATACAATACCGCTCGTTGCTTTTCGGAATAATAGTGGAGTAAATCGGTAATCGAATCTTGAAATTCGATCAATTTCCTTTTTGATTGAGGGTGAAAGAACTCTGTTATGATCGTAGTCAAAGGATAATTCATGAGACTGTCCCATTGATCACCTTGTAAGAAGGAGGTAGTAATATCCCAAGACTCGCCGATCAAACAAGCATTGGGATAGTGCGATTTGACTCTCTTACGAAGGTTGCGCCAAAAATCGTGGCTGATTTCATTGGCGACATCTAAACGAAACCCGTCCACATTGGCTTGGTCTAGCCAATAAAGCGCAACTTCCTGGAAGGTTTTTTGGATAAGTGGATGATCACAATTCACTTTTGGCATCCGATAACTAAAGGCAAACGTTTCATAGGGAATATGATAGTTGACTTCAAAGGGGTTCGTCTGTTTGAAATGTTCCAAAGATCTGATATCGATGGTTTCTGACTTCATATAGAACGCTGAGTAATAGGGACTGTTCTTCCCCTTTTGAATCACATCTTGGAAGAAAGGGTGGTGAATGGAAACATGGTTGAAGACCAAGTCTAATACAATGCGAATCCCACGGAAATGAGCTTGACGGGTCAGTTCTTGCAAATCTTCTAAACTACCAAAGAGTGGATCAATTGTGAAATAATCGATGGTGTCATACTTGTGTGCAGACAAACTTTGAAAGATGGGTGTGAGATAAATCCCATTAAAACCCAACCCTTGAAGATAATCGAGTTTGGAGGTGATTCCTTTGAGATTACCGCCATAAAATTGATCATTACGGGGTTCTTGTTGATTCCAGTCACAAAGTCCGATGAAACGATTATCAACATTACAAAACCGATCGGGAAAGATTGAATACCATATCGTTTTCTTCATCCATTCTGGCGCAAGAAAATCGTTTTGAGGGAGTAGATAGGGGATATTGAAGTAATGACCAAGAAAATATTTCTTGTCGGGGGTAGCCCATGTATCGATAAAAGCAAGCGATCCCACAACATAACGACCATCGATGAAAAATGCATATTTTGCACGCTTGGTTGGTAGGGGTACGGTAATTTCATAATAATCAAACGTTTGCGTGTTCGCAATCAAAGAAAGCGGCGAACAAGGGTTCTGTTCGCCGCTCCAAACCATTTCATGATTCGAGGTGCGGTGCCAATCAAAAGGATCGCCGTAGAGGAGTTCGACTTGAGAGCAAATGGATGCTTTGGTTTTCAGTCGAATCTTGACGATATCATCGGTGACAATCCACGTGTCAACACGGGGATCATGAAAGAAATCAGAGAGCATGTTATGCAGGAAGGACTTTTCGTTTTAGAATCAAGAATATCGCAACACCGATGACAGCAACGCCCCCACTGACGCCCCCGATAATCCAGCCCACAGGAGAAGTATCGCCAATGGCTGGATCTTGAACCATCACGTAGCTCGCATTCGGTGTTAAGGTAATCCGTTGTCCGCCCTTGAAGGTTTCTAGCGGTTCAACCCCAGCATCCTCGCCATTGACTAGGACTTGCCAGCCTCCGTTTTTTGGTAAGACGAGTTTGATCTCGGTTTGGTTTGCATTATGAATGACAAGTACAGTTTGTGCATCTTCACTGGTAATCGTGTAAGCAATGATATTTTCAACATCAGGATAGACAAAGGTTAACCGATCGCGAATCGCTTGTGCGGTAGGAATCCGGAATGCATCGGTGGCTTTCCGTAAGGCAATTAAACCTTGGTAGTAAGCAAACATTTCTTGTCCATTCTCACTTGCTAGGTGATCCCAACGAAGTTGGTTCACGGAATCAGGAGATTCATAAGAGTTATGATCAAAGCCACGATTGTTTTTCCCTGGTTTGGTACGGTTAAATTCATCTCCAGCATGCAAGAAGGAGATTCCTTGCGCGGTTAACACCATGGCGTTACCTTGTTTCATCAAGGGATAGAGCAATTCTAATTTGCCCATTTCTTCTAAGGATTGATATAACTTATCATGTAACGTGTTATTGTCATGAGCGGTTACGTAGTTGAGCACTTTGGTAGGTTCCATATGCCAAACATTTTGAGTGGATAATCCTGTATTTGTGACTTGAGGATGTTGGATTCCACCGACGATTCCATATTTAACCCGATTGGTTCTTGAAGCATCCGTTAAACCATGAATGTATCCGCCTTCGGTCCGGTTAAAGACAGAACCTTTGACTGCGTCGCGGAAATCATCATTAAATGCGCCAATAAAAGGCATATTCTTTAAATTGCTCTTTCCAGCTTGTTGGCTGGCAGGTAGCGGAGAAGTTCCTCCCATCCAAGGTTCACCAAAGATTAAGATGGTTGGATCAATTGCTCGTAAAGCCGTGGCGATTTGGTTCATCGTTTCGACATCATGAAGCGCCATTAAATCGAAACGGAATCCAGACATATTATATTCTTGAGTCCAAAATACTAATGAATCGATCATGAACTTGCGCATCATAACGCGTTCAGAACTCGTTTCATTGCCAGTTCCAGACCCGTTCGAGAACGATCCATTGGCATTCTTCCGGAAATAATAGCCTGGAACGATTAAGTTAAAGTTCGAATCAGCGGTTAACCCATGATGGTTGTACACGACGTCCATAATGATGCGAATATCTTGGTCATGATACGCAGCGACAACTTGTTTGAATTCTTGAATTCTGACTAACCCATCATACGGATTTGCGGAGTATGCCCCTTCTAAAACATTGAAGTTTAACGGCATATAGCCCCAGTTAAAGGAATTATATCCTTCGGTATTGATTTTGGTTTCATCTAAAACACCGAAATCAAAGAAAGGAATGAGTTGCACATGGGTTACCCCTAAATCAATGATGTGATCGAATCCTGTTTTGATGCCTTGGTAGGTCGTTCCACGTTCCATTAAACCAAGGAAACGTCCCCGATTGATTTCTGTGCCATTCCAGGAAGAATGGGTTGTTAAATCCCGAACATGGAGTTCATAAATAATCGCATCGGTCGCATTCGTCATATTATTCGGACGAACACCATACTCAAATCCAGTTGGATTGGTTTGAGAAAAATCAACGACGAGACCACGAATGCCATTGATTCCGGCACTTTTCGCATAGGGGTCAATGGTTTCATGAGTTGCGGAACCGTTGGTGACGGAATAAGTATAATACGTTCCGTGAAGATTTCCAGCGACTTCAGTATAGAAGGTTCCATTGACATCTTTTGACATGGTAATTTGTTGAGTGGGAACGTTGGAACCACCAAAATTTGCTGGAGTTCCGGTGTTATAAAGATTTAAAACGACATTCGTCGCAACCGGTGCCCACACTCGGAAACTGGTTTTAGTGGGGTGAACGACAGCACCTAAGTCATTACCCGTATATCCAAAGACATTTTCAAAAGCTTCTGTGGAATAGATCCCGTCGTAGGTAACAGCTAAGGAACGCTCTACATCATCGGAGAAAGTTCCAATGAGTTCATAGTTCTTCGCAAAATCGAGTTCACCAGTGATGGTTACCACACCGGTTAATCCCGTAATCGCAACTGAAGTAATGCCTACTGAAGCATTATCAGCTTTTACGACTAGATCGGTTTCAGCCATGGCTTCAGTAGCAGAAAAGTAGATTTTATTTAAATCAGTGAAATAAGCTTGTTTGAATTTTGGTAAATTACTGGGGCCATTCGGATCGTTTAAGAACGTTCCAATGGCAGGGTCGCCTTCTACTAAATAGGCATGGAAGATGCCGTCTGTTGAAGTGGCGGGGATATTGATGAACCGATCATTATCAATATCTTTTTGACTCCAGTCCGGTTTGCGAACAATAAAACCGATTCTCGTTGCACCTTCCAGCGTACCAGTTAATGGTACTTTCGCGACCACACCACCGTAATTATATTCGACGCTGGTATCGTCTGCGACAAACGAGAAAGCAGAACCTTCTTCCGAAGTGGGCTCGTTTTTCCAAACCCAGATATCCCATGGGGAGTAATCGGCTTGGTAGCGGAAATAGTGGATGTACACTTCCGTTGTTGTTTGAGAAGCAGAAAGAGAGGGAATAAAGGGGATGGTCATTAAGACCAAAAATAGCGCTATCAATACTTTTTTCATAGAGGCCTCCTTGTTTTCGAACTCATTATAGCATGCGAAAAAACAAGCGACAATCATTTTGAAATAGAAAAAGGCGTTTGGGAACTGACACCGTTACCATATTGTGTAATAGGTTACAATTTTAGTAAATTGCCAACTCCTTGCAATGAAAACCCTTTAGTGATAAGATAAACTCAAACAAATGTCAACAGACAAAGGAGAAAGACTTATGAAAATGAAATCATTTTTACTACTAGCCTTACTAGCCATCGTTGCATTCGTCATCGTAGGGTGTACCCCCAAAGAAAAAGCTACGCTTACCATTTGGGTGGGCGCAGAAAGTGCCGATTTTTATCAACTTAAAATGGATGAATATGTCGCTGAGTACAACGCAAACAACGACAAAGAATTCCCCTACATCATTGATGTAGTTGCTTCAGACACAGGTTCCGCAGCTGGACGGTTCTTAGATGACCCCGACGCTGGTCCTGATATTTTTACAGTTGCGCATGACAACTTAGGACGCTTAGTTGCTGGATCATCCGCAATCGCTCCCATTACCTTACAACCCCTTTTAGACCAAATCAATGCAGATAACCCAGAAGGATTCTTAAATGTAATTAAGGCAACTGTGGGAGGAACAGAATATACCTTTGGTGTTCCCTATGTTGCTCAATCCTTAATTCTATACTATAACAAGCAATATTTGAATGAAACCCAAGTTCAAACATGGGAAGGCATTTGGGATGTTGCCAAGACAGAAAACAAACGGGCTATGGTTGTAACCGGAACCGATGGATTCAATAACTCTTTCTTGCTCTTATCAAGAAGAGCGAATGATGGATTCACTAGTCTTCGGTTATATGAAAATGGCGTTCAAGAAAACACTTTTGGTACAGGCGATGATACCATCTCCGTATTAAAATGGGGTCAACGGTTCTTCATGGATCCTAACGGCGGTGCTCAAGCGTCCAGTTCCGGATGGGAAGTAGAATTAAAAGACGGATTAGCGTTATCGGTGATTGGTGGGGCTTGGCATTTCAATGCCGCTCAATCCGCTCTTGGAAGTAATTTAGGAATTGCGGTATTACCCCAATTTACCATTACCGCTCAAGATGCCTACGGCACTGTAACGGCTGGAACTGTTTATCAATCCGGTTCATTCACTGATACCAAGATGTTTGTCATGAAAAAAGGTTCGGATAAAGCCGATGTGTTACAACAAATTCTGCTCTATCTTTCTAGCAAAGAAATGCAAGAATTATCTTTCAATGCAGCTGACAACTTACCAGCTTATAAAAACGCAGCTGTAGAGTTTGCCAAAATGCAAGAAAATACCATTGAAGCTGCATTAGCCGCAGCACAAGTAGAAATGTTCGCAAACGGCATTCCTCAACCCTTCGGTTTCCAAGCAAGATATAACACCTATTATTATTCCAAAGGGGCTCCTGATTTGATCTTAGCGATTTTACGGAACACCACCGGTGAATTTTCGACTTTCGAACAAATCAAAGCTCAAATGACAATCGTTGAAACGATTTGGAAAACAGGAAATCAACCTGCTTAATTAAAACGTTCATGGTCTTAAAAATAGAATAAGGGAGAAACGTATGCAAAAAGCAAAAAAAGAACGCATTCGTCCCCTTCCCTTGAACGAGCAATGGAAGCAGATTGGCTCAAAAATCGCAAAAGGATTTTCCCGAATTGGGAAATCCTTTCAGCGTTTTATTGCCCGTTTTAAAGATGGAAGTGTTGGCACGAAAATTAGCCATTTTATTTGTGGATTTGGGAATTTATCAAAAAAACAATACGCAAAAGGAATTTTGTTTCTTGGCCTGCAAGTGATATTTCTCTTATTTATGATTTCTTCACCTGAAGTCAATAGTACCCCGTTTGGATGGAAATCGCTTGGAAATATGATTACTTTAGGTACCGAAGCAGGAGATTTATTTAATCCAACCGATAACTCCATGTTAATGTTACTCTTTGGAGTTGTAACAGTTGGCGTAATTGCTGTCTTTGTGTTGGTCTACTTTTCGAATATTAAAAGTTCTTATGAAGGCGACTTACTCATTCGAAAAGGGAAGCGTGTCCCAACATTTAAAGAAGATATCGCTTCTTTGTTTGATTCGCGGTTCCATGTTTTGATGTTAACACCCGCCATGCTAGGGGTGTTACTCTTTACTGTTTTACCAACGCTGTTCATGATTTTAATCGCCTTTACCAACTTTGATGCGGAACATGTGCCAGGGCAACATTTAATTGACTGGGTTGGATTTGCGAACTTCGCTGCGATTTTCCAAGGAACTGGAGAAATCTCAGCACGATTCTTACCTGTCTTAACTTGGACGTTGACGTGGGCGTTCTTTGCGACTTTCACCAACTATATCAGTGGAATTTTGTTGGCTCTACTCATCAATCGCAAAGGCATTAAGTTTAAAAAGTTATGGCGGACGGTTTTCATCTTGACGATTGCTCTACCCCAATTTATTAGTCTCCTTGCGATGCGAAATCTGTTATCGCTTCACGGACCGATTAACTCTGCTTTGGTTCAACTTGGTTTATTATCTTCACCGATTGAATTCTTGGGTCAAGCCACCAATGCGATGACAGCTCGAATTACCATTTTAGTCATCAATTTATGGATTGGGATTCCCTATACCATGTTAATGACATCGGGAATTTTAATGAATGTGCCTACCGACTTGTATGAAGCAGCGATGATTGATGGAGCGACGAAACGACAAGCCTTCACAAACATTACTGTGCCGTATATCTTATTCGTAACTGCACCTTATTTAATCACTTCCTTTATTGGCAATATTACCAGTTTCAATATTATCTTCTTACTCACCGGAGGAGACCCAGTCGTACCTGGATTTAAAGCCGGGCAAACGGATTTATTGGTTACCTGGCTGTATTCTTTAACGATTGAAGAGTCAGAAGTCAATATTGGATCGGTTATCGCGATTTTCACATTCTTGATTACCGCGACCGCAACGTTGATTAGCTATAGACGGTCGAAGTCGTATAAAGAGGAGGATGCGTTCCAATGATGACTACAAGTACTCCGAAATTCAAAAGTTATAAAGCGAGTGAGCGGACGGGAACGATTATTAGTTATATTATCCTCATTTTGATGTCTTTGATCTGGCTCTATCCGATTTTATGGATTATCCTGAATGCATTTCGGACCGAGTTTAATGACCAAGGTCAATTGATTGGGGTGGTTGTATCTCACTACTTCCCAAAACAACTAGGATTGGATAACTTCATCAAGTTATTTACCGAAACAAGATTTTTGACTTGGTTTTTGAATACATTATTCGTTTCAAGTATTTCGTTTGTTTTATCGACACTTCTCGTGTTGTGTGTGGCTTACGTGATGAGTAAGTTGAAATTCAAACTTCGGAAGAAAATCTTAAACATTGCGATTATCTTAGGGTTATTCCCAGGATTCATGTCAATGATTGCGATTTATTACATCTTGAAAGCCCTAGGATTAACTCAAACACTCTTTGCGTTAATCTTAGTCTATTCCGCCGGATCTGGACTTGGATTTTATGTAGCGAAGGGATTCTTTGATATTATTCCGAACTCGCTGATTGAATCCGCTCGGTTGGATGGGGCGACCAATGCTAGAATTTTCACGAGCATTGTTTTACCAATTTCGAAACCGATTATTATTTATACTGCCTTGCTATCCTTTACAGGACCATGGATGGACTTTATCTTCGCAAGGGTCATCTTGGGAGAAACCAACTCCCACTTACATACCGTTGCGGTAGGACTTTATTACATGATTTATGGTCAACGCGTCGACTCGAATGTCTTTACGATGTTTGCGGCTGGATGTCTATTGGTAGCGGTTCCGATTGTAACACTGTTCTTAGCGATGCAAAAATATTATATCGAAGGTGTCACCGCAGGAGCAGTCAAAGGTTAATCTTAAAAACAGACTTGCGATCAAGTCTGTTTTCATTACGGAGGTTCATATGAAAAAATGGATTGTATTTGTTTTGATGGTGTTCGTTAGTTTCTCCTTAGTAAGTTGTTCTGGGGGGGAGGCTCGTCTCAAGGTCGGCGAGTTTGATCAAGAAATCCCGAAGGATCACTACCGTGTTTTTTACGAAATATTTGTCGGGGCATTTTCCGATTCCAATGAAGATGGAATTGGCGATCTTCAAGGATTGATTAATCGCTTGGATTATCTAAATGATGGCGATCCTACTTCGGGGAAAAGTCTCGGCGTAGAAGGGTTATGGCTGATGCCGATTATGCCTGCCAATAGTTATCATAAATACGATGTTCGTAATTATAAAGGGATTGACTCGAATTATGGTTCTTTAGAAGACTTTCAAACCTTATTGACCGAAGCAGAAAAACGGGGAATCAAGATTGTTATTGATTTGGTGATTAATCACACCTCCGATCAACATCCCTGGTTTAAAGCAGTACGGACAGCGATTCAAAACTCTAATATGGAGGAACCCTATATTGATTACTACACAATTGTAAGAGGATCAGAACGGATTCCAGGAAGAACCTATTATCTCATTGCGAATGATTATTATTATGAAGGGAATTTCTCGTCCTCCATGCCTGAACTCAATATGGATAGTGACGCTGTGAAAGCGGAACTCGTCGATATCATGGCGTTTTGGTTAAACATGGGGGTTTATGGATTCCGTCTCGATGCGACGAAATATGTCTATTTTAATGAAACTGCTCGCAATCTTGAGTTTTGGAATTGGTTTATGACAGAAGCTAGAAAAATTAAAGAAGATGTATATGTTGTCGGAGAAACCTGGTCTGCAGATTCCCAAATCATCGATTATTATGAGGCGTTTTATAATTTTGATTTTGGGATGTCAGGTTCTGGGGGAGCGATTGCAGTTACTGCGAATGGCCGTGACTCCGTGAATTACTATACCCTCTATGTTCAAAATTATCGCAATCTAGCAAAAGCGAAAAATCCGAACGCTGTCTTGCATCCATTCATCTCGAATCATGATATGAACCGTGCTGCAGGATTCTTAAATCCCACCACAGGTGCGGCACAAATGGCTGCCAATTTATACATTTGGAGTAGTGGAGCCCCCTACATTTATTATGGAGAAGAAATTGGTATGAAAGGCTTGCGAGGATCCGAACCGACCGATGCGAATCGACGGTTAGCGATGCTTTGGGGTGATAAAGATACGGTTCAAGATCCGGTGGGTTCGACGTTTGATCCTGCCAATCAAACCAATGGAACCGTCGCTGATCAAAAGAAAGATCTCGATAGTTTGTACAATCATTATAAACGTATCATCACTTTACGGTTACAAAACCCGGAAATCGCAAGAGGTCAATATCAATCCATTCAATTCAATGGATACCAGCAATTTGGTGGTTTCTTAGCCACGTATCAAGGAAGTACAGTTGGAGTCTTCCATAATACTGGCTCAGAACCTCTCACCATTCAGCTGTCTCATTTTACTGCTCAAAGTTTTTCCGTGATTCGTGGCTACGCTGGAATGGGGAAAGCAACCTTGAACGGTCAAACTTTAACGATTGATGGAATGACTTCCGTTATTATGAAATAGGTTACCTATGTATTTTTGCTTGCTTGATTGACGATTTTATGCATTAGTGATAAAATAAAAGCGCTAACAAAATAAAAAATATATCTTTAGAGGAGAAGAAGAAAATGAAACGTATCGTTTTAATGTTCGTTGCTGTGTTTGCGGCATTAGCATTAGTTGCTTGTGCAACAACTACAACAGAAGCACCAATCCTTGCTCGTGCTGACAAAGATTACTATGCTACAGGAAACTTCGCTGGATGGGGTGGCGCTGTTGGTAGTGAAGACTACAAAATGGAAGCTATCCGTGTTACTGATGCTCGCGTTGCATCCATCGTTAGCCAATTAACTGGAGCAACTGCTCTTTATATCAAAGAAGTAGTATTACCTTCTGGAGCAGCTGGTTGGGATGTAAGCTACACAATCGGAGGCGTTGTAACTGTATTTGATGGTAACCTTACTGTTAAAGTTGTTCGTACTTTAGCTGGAGATGCAGACTCCATCGATTTCTGGGCTCAAAATCCAGAAAGTGGCGCAATCACCAACTTAACACCAGCTACTCTTTACATGCCAACATTCCAAGCTGAAAACACAGATGGAACTGGAGATCACAACTCCAACCCCGTTGCTAAGGCTGCCGGCACTTATTATTTAGTTTACGCTGAATTCGGCACAACTTCCAAAGCAATGGCTTTAATCGTAAAACCATAATCAAGACATTCAACTAGTAAGAACCTTGTTCGCAAGGTTCTTTCTTTTTTGGCGAATTTCGGCTTTCATCTTGTCTCAAAAGGGTCTCCTTGTTATAATGGACTTGAATTAAAGAATAGGGGAGGTCCTATGCGGTTATTTATTGCTATCCTGTTTCCAGATGAAATTACTCAATATATTCAAGGGGTCCAAGAAGAGTTACGTGCTCAAAGTAAACAAGGAAACTTTATTGAAATGAGTAATATGCATTTAACCGTTATCTTTTTAGGTGAAATGGAAGCGACTCGCCTAAACCATGTGAAAGAAGCGATGCGGAAGATTACTGTACCGTCTTTTTCAGTGTTAATTCAAGATATTCAATCCTTTAAAACCCAAGAGGGAAGACTTTATTACCTCTCAGTGAAGAAGAATGACCAGTTAGAAACGATTGTCGAAGAATTAAATGATGCCTTGAGTAAGTTTGGATTTGATATTTCTGACAGAGAATATAAACCCCATATTACTTTAGCAAGA
>Ga0116204_1001490_pt1 | contig 13119 bp, 9 predicted proteins | sample LakKivwa52mmetaG_FD_94481 | JGI IMG/M metagenome (GOLD analysis project Ga0116204, IMG submission 94481) | Anoxic lake water microbial communities from Lake Kivu, Rwanda to study Microbial Dark Matter (Phase II) - Lake Kivu water 52m metaG | ecosystem: Environmental > Aquatic > Freshwater > Lake ...
ACATTCAGCATCCGGATAATACGGTCCGATCCCACTGACCCTTCAATAACACCGGTAAAGAAACTGTCCCTCCTGAGGTAATCAAGCCTGTCCATATCCATCTGTCCTGCAATAAGCTCATGAAGGAACTTCCTGTGATATGTTCCTTTGAATATCTTAATTGCCAGGGAGAGCCTTCCGTTAAAATGCTCGTTGAGCTTGTTCATTATCAGAAGCGAAAGGTCTTCATGCGAGATGCCGGTAATAATTGATGTCTCGAGCGCATGCGAAAAGGGTCCGTGGCCTGAGTCATGAAGCAATATGGCAATCTGTGCAGCCTCTTCCTCCTCAGCGGTGATTTCCACCCCTTTGTTTTTGAGTGTTTTGAGTGCAAGATCCATAAGATGAAGCGCTCCAAGGCAGTGCTGGAACCTGGTGTGGACCGCCCCCGGGTAAACAAAGCTTGTAAGCCCAAGCTGCTTTATGTTTCTCAGCCTCTGGAACCAGGGATGCTCAATAATATCAAAAATAAAATCGCCGGGGATGTTTATAAATCCATAGACAGGATCATTGATTATCTTCCGTTTGTTTGTTGTAAATGCCAATTCTCACGATTATTGTTGCACAAAAGTATGAATTTGTTTTTACAAGACCCCCTGTCAGGAGCTCTTTGTGCTCCCGTTTTTCCCGGAAAGCACGAATAGTTCCTGTGGTGAATAAATTTATCCGTCTGTTTTTTTCATATTAGCATTCCAGTATTAAATTTACAACTTAAATAATCCGGGGAGCAGTCCTATGAAAAAATATTCACTTGATAGAAGCAGGATCAAGGTTGTACTTCTGGAAGGAATCCATGAAAATGCAGTAAACTTATTCAGGGAGAACGGCTACAGTGATATTGAATGCAGCAAGGAAGCACTTTCGGGCAAGGACCTGGAAGAAAAGCTTCAGCAGGCTCATATAATCGGTATCAGGAGCCGTACAGAACTACGCCAGGATCTGCTTCGCAAGGCTCCAAGGCTTTTTGCGATAGGGTGCTTCAGTATCGGTACGAACCAGGTTGATATCCATGATGCCAAAATGCTTGGCATTCCGGTCTTCAATGCCCCCTTCTCAAACACAAGGTCGGTTGCCGAACTTGTCATTGCCGAATGTATAATGCTGATGAGAGGCATTCCTGAGAAAAATGTCCTCGCACATAATAAAATCTGGGAAAAGTCAGTAAGAAACTCTGTTGAGGTGAGGGGTAAAGTCCTTGGAATAATAGGATACGGACATATCGGATCTCAGGTATCAATTCTTGCTGAAAATCTCGGCATGAATGTTTATTATTATGATATTGAAAAGAAACTGAGTCTCGGAAATGCAAAACCGGTGGCTGCTCTCGAGGATCTTCTTAGGATCTCCGATACGGTTACTCTGCATGTTCCATCGACAGAGCTGACCAGGAATATGATATCATCCGGACAGATTGCCCTTATGAAAAAGGATGCCTGCCTCATAAATGCATCCCGCGGTGATGTTGTTGACTATTCAGCGGTTGCCGATGCACTAAGGACAAAGCATATTTCCGGAATCGCAGCCGATGTCTTTCCTGACGAACCTGCCTCAAGCGAAGAGCCCTTTGTGAACGAGCTCCAGGAATTCAGTAACGTGATCCTCACCCCACATATAGGTGGAAGCACAAAGGAAGCCCAGGCAAATATCGGAACCGAGGTGGCGGAGAAACTTGTGAAGTACAGCGATACAGGCTCCACAATCGGAGCGGTGAATTTTGTCGAGATATCACTGCGGCCGAATGCTTCAAAACAGAGATTCCTGCATATTCACAAAAATGTCCCCGGCGTGCTTCGCGAAGTAAATGACTTTTTCTCCTCAAGAGGCATAAATATTGCTGCAGAGTACCTTCAGACAGATCCCGATATAGGCTATGTCATCATCGAAACCGACAGCGAACTCGATTCATCAGTGCTCAGTTATCTGAAGAACATTGAACATACGATAAGGGTGAGGTTTCTGTATTAGAACAACAGCATTTGTTATGACAGTATTATGGATAAAGGTGTCAGGAGCTCATAAAGAGACTCTTGCCTGAATATTCAGGATCACAGGTCAGGTTTACCTTCAGCTTTCGCAGGCCTGCCTCATCACCTGGTGTAGGAATATGCGTCAGATGAACTTCGCAGTCACGCAGCCATTTCAGGTTCTCGAGTGCCATTTTTGCTGCAGGGTTCGAAAGGGCACTTATGCCCAGGACAATAAGTGTCTCATCCACATCGAGACTGACCATTTTCCCGTCAAGGATGTCTTTCTTCAGATGTTTTACCGAATCAATAATGTTTTCAGGCAGAAGGTACATCTTGTCGGGCAGTCCTGCCAGATACTTGGATGCATTAAGCACCAGGCTTGATGAAGCATGCATAAGCGGCGAGTTCTTGCCTGTGATGATCGTCCCGTCTTTAAGCTGAATAGCTGCACCGCAATAGAGCCCGGCATTGCCCTTCCCTTTCTTTTCAGCTTCCCTTGCGGCTTCCCTCGCGGGTAAAACCACCCTGCGGTCCTCTATCTTTGCCCCTGTGTTTTTCATGATCACGGTGATCCTGCTCAATGTATCCGCATCAACAAGTCCCAGTGCATACTCCACCGCACACCTGAAATATCTCCTGATGATCTCCTGGTATGAAGCTTCCCTGATAATAGTGTCATTGACTATTCCCGCACTTGCACGGTTCACACCCATGTCGGTAGGTGACTGGTACATCGACTCCCCTCCTGTTATTTTCTCAATGATCCTTTTAAGCAGGTGAAAAGCTTCAATGTCGCGGTTGTAGTTTACAGTCTTTACATTATACGCCTTCAGGTGGTGTTCATCGATCAGCACCCTGTCCTCAAGGTCAACCGTAGCCGCTTCATAAGCCAGGTTTACCATATGATCAACAGGCAGGTCCCATATCGGGAATGTTTCAAATTTTGCATAGCCGGCCCTCACTCCGTTCTTATGTTCATGGTAAAGATTGCAGAGGCATGTGGCGAGCTTACCGCTGCCCGGACCCGGCCCGGTTACAATCACGATAGGGTTTCTGGTCGTGATATATTCGTTTGAACCGTATCCCTCATCACTTACTATAAGGTTCACGTCAGCAGGATATCCTTTTATCGGGTGGTGAAGATATACCTTTATCCCTCTGAGCTCAAGCTTATTCCTGAATGCCCTTGCAGGCGGCTGATCCTCGTAACGGGTGATGACGACCGCAGTCACATCCAACCCCCATTCCCTGAAATCATCGATGGTCTTCAGTGCATCAACATCGTATGTGATCCCGAAGTCAGCCCTCACTTTCTTCCTTTCAATAGCTCCTGCATGGATACAGAGTATCACGTCAATCTTGTCCTTCAGCATCTGAAGCAGTCGCATTTTTACATTAGGGTCAAATCCGGGCAATACCCGCGCTGCATGATAATCATAGAGTATCTTGCCGCCGAATTCCAGGTACAGTTTCCGGTCTGAATGTGTAACCCTTTCAAGGATAGAGGATGTCTGCTCCCTGAGGTATTTCTCATTATCGAATCCTATGGCGCCGTCGTTAACCATATGTTTTGACTGTTCTGTGCATGAAGTTTCAATATTAGTAAATTTTTCACTGCAACGGTTCGCCGGGACTGAGTTCGTAAGTGAATCCTTTTTCTGATGCCTTCATTACAATGACTTTCATGACGATGAGGTTTGAAAGAATAGCCTCGGCCCTGTGAGCAGATATCCGGGCCATTTTCCTGAATCGCGATATAGTTACTGTTCCGGTCTGTTTAAGGTGCTCAAGAAGCATATTCTCAGCCTTTCCGAACCGTACAAGAACTCCTTTCACCTTCTCCTCCTTTTTCCACACCTGCAGGAGCACCCTGTTCACTGCCAGGTTCTGGTCATGATGTCTGAAATATGCAATCCATTTCCCGGTTTCATCCTTTGCCTGGTATGGTCTGTTATCCCCCCTGGCCACATCAACCTCAACAATGGTCTTGCCTTCCGTTATGTGCTGTTTGATCTTAAAGTCTATCCCCGGCCGGCAGAAAAGATGAGCAGCAGTATCGACCATATAGATCTCCTCATCAGACCTGATACCTGAAACAGTGCCATTGTCCCTTATCCCGATAAGTATTTTGCCGCCGTCGCTGTTGGCAAAGGCTGCCAGTGTCCTGGCAATTTTCCGGCTGTCGGAGACGCAGAACTTGAAATCAAGCTTCTGCCCCTCTCCCTCTCCGATCAGTTTCTTCAGGCGATTATCCATTTGTAAAACTCTAATCACAAACCATGCACTGTAATCCCGGATAAAGAAGAACAGTGTTGCTAACTGAAATATTTCATGTACTCTTCAAGGCCGTAAGTTTCACATAAACCCCTGAACTCGTCGAGAAGCTCATGGGTGAAAGGCACACCTTTGTCTTTTCTTTCAAGCCAGGTGTAGTATTCTTTTTCGCCGGCTGTCCATATTCTGTTTTCGTCGGGCATCTTTTTCGAAGCCCTCAGCTCACGGCATATATCACCGGAGATCTTTTTAAAATCTGCAGGATCGGTGAAAGCGCTTATATCGATAGCCATGAAGAAATGTCCCAGAGGATATGGTGCTTTTCTGCCCTCCTTCACTCCCATGAGCATTTTGAGAAAGGCTCCCTGCTGGAGGGCTGCCGACAGTATTTCAACCACGGTAGCATATCCGTATCCCTTGTATCCTGCGGTTTCTTCACCGATACCTCCAAGAGGGGTCAGGGCGGCACGTCCTGCGATAAGATCGTTAAGCACCTGGCGCGAGTCGGTTTTGCTTTCACCGCTATCATCGATAACCCATCCCATAGGCATCTCCTTCCCGAGGCGGGCATAAAGCTCCACCTTCCCCCTCTGTGTGATGGATGTTGCGCAGTCGAGCAGGAACGGAAAAGGTTCATCTGTAGGCATGCCGAATGTCAGCGGGTTTGTCCCGAGCATATTCTCCACTCCGAATGTGGGTGCAATTGACGGACGTGCATTTGTACCGGTTATGCCTATCATATTTTCCCTCACAGCCATCAGTGCATAGTACCCGGCAATCCCGTAGTGGGTTGAGTTTCTCACGGCTGCCATTGCCATCCCGAATTTCCCGGCTTTTTCAATGGCAAGATTCATTGCCCGGCATGAGATAACATGGCCCATCCCGTTGTGCCCGTCCACCACGGCCGTAGTCGGACCCTCCCTTACTATCTCGAATTTTGTTACCGGGCTCAGAATGCCATCCCTTATACGGTCGAGATAAATAGGTTTCAGACGGTTGATTCCGTGCGAATCGATCCCGAACTTATCGGCCTGGATCAGGACATCGGCGACAATCCCTGCATCCTCTTCAGGTATCCCGGCCCTGACCATCACCTTCACAATGAACTCTTCAACCAAATCAAAAGCAATGAATTTCGGTTCCATAATCATGCTGTTTTAAATGTAAATATAGATAATATGGATGGAGATTGTCAGGGAGTTGAGAAGTTGTTAAAAACAAGGCGTCAGGCGTTGGGCGTCGGGCGTCGGGCGTAAGGCTTTACAGGTTTTGCCTGTTGCCTGACGCCTGCAGCCTGTCGCCTGTTTGTATATCTCTGTCATTTATTTTATCTTTATAGTTTATGACTTCCACAGTACTATTGATAATATTGATAGCACTTTCTGCTGCGGCAATTGTGCTGATTATCTTTTTCCGGCCACGGGAAACACAGGAAACGCGCCTTCTCACCAACCGTATTATTGAACTGCAGACAAGCATTTCAAATATCGAGAAAACCCTCAGGGAGAATTTCAGGGTCAACCGGGAAGAAAACCTCAGCATCGCCAAAGAGAACCGCGAGGAACTGATGCGGACACTGGCAACTGCTTTCAAAGGATTCCAGGAAACATTTGACAAAAATGTCCAGGCATTCAATGACCTTCAGCGTGAGAAGTTCAGAAACCTTGATGAGAAGCAGAACAGCCTGGTTGAGAGCACCGGGAAGAAACTGGAGGAGATAAGGGTGATGGTGGATGAAAAGCTCCAGAAGACACTTAATGAGAGACTCGGTCAGTCATTTGAGCTGGTTGGAAAACAGCTTGAAAGTGTCCAGAAAGGGCTTGGCGAAATGCAGACTCTTGCGCAGGATGTCGGCGGGCTCAAGAAGGTTCTGAGCAACGTTAAGGTACGCGGGGGTATAGGTGAGGTTCAGCTTGGCATGATGCTTGAACAGATACTTGCACCGGAGCAATATGCCGAGAATGTGAAGACAAAGCCGAGAAGCAAGGAAAATGTCGAATTTGCTGTAAAGCTGCCTGGGCGCGACGATGCAAACTCGGTGGTATGGCTTCCCATTGATGCAAAATTCCCGAAAGACAAGTACGAATACCTTCTTGAAGCATACGATACCGGCGATCTTTCAAAGATAGAGGAAGCGCAAAGGAGCCTTGAGGCTACAGTCAGAAACATGGCAAGGGATATACAGGAAAAGTACCTCAATCCGCCCGATACAACCGACTTCGGGATCATGTTCCTCCCTTTTGAAGGCATATATGCGGAAATTGTCCGTAAAGCAGCCCTGCTGGAAGACCTCCAGAATAAATATAAGGTCATTGTCACCGGACCAACTACGCTTGCTGCTTTGCTGAATTCCCTCCAGATGGGCTTCAGGACGCTCGCCATCCAGAAACGCAGCAGTGAAGTGTGGAAGATCCTCGGGGCAGTAAAGAAAGAATTTGAAAGCTTCGGCGGTTTATTGCAGAAAGCTCAGGGGAACATACAGACCGGGCTCAACCAGCTTGAAGATGTTGTAGGTGTCAGAAGCAGAGCTATCCAGAAAAGACTCCGTAATGTCGAAACCCTCGGTGCAGCCGAAGCAAAGCTGATACTCCCTGAAACATCCGATGATGACAGAAATGATGACGCTGAAAGCGAACCCGGCAGGTAACAAACATTAGTGCAATTCCTTCTTTAAACCGTAAGATATTTCGAATACGGACATCTATTATTCCATGCTCAGACATAATTATTAATGTAATTGCATATATAACAGAGATATATACCTCTCCTGATTGGCAATTATTTTTCGAACAAAAAATTCGAACATGTTTTTTATTTCAAATTAATCTTTATCTTGGCTTCCGGAAAAAACGGAATTCTAACTAATTTCTAAACCTATGTTACTCCACCAGCAATTTGTAAGGTCGGCAAAAAAGTTCGGCAAGAAGCTTGCTATAGTCGACAAAACCACAGGTAAAACAGTTACTTACTCAAAGTCCCTGATCGCATCACTGATCCTGAGATCAAAGTTCAGTAAATATGAAAAGGGATTTATCGGGATCATGATACCAACATCAGCAGGGTGTGCACTGGCTTCAGTGGCAGCCCTGATGAGCGGAAGGATCCCTGTTATGATAAATTACGCAACAGGTGCTGAGGTTAACGCAAGATATGCCCAGAAGAAATGTAAATTTAAAACCATAATCACCTCAAAAGCCCTGCTTGAAAAAATAGGATGCCCGGTAATTGAAGGTATGATCCTGATTGAGGACATCATGCAAGGGATCACAACAGGTGATAAGCTTAAGGCAGCCCTGAAATCTCTTCTCCCTCTCAGTATCCTGCTGGGCACAATCCATAAAGGAAATGAGAACGATGCCGCAGTGGTACTCTTCACCAGCGGAAGCGAAAAAGATCCCAAAGCAGTGCCGCTGTCACATAAAAACATATCAGCAAATATTGATGCATTCAGCGACTATGCAAAAATCTCATCCGAAGATAAGCTGCTGGCCAACCTGGTGTTCTTTCATGTATTCGGACTGACGGTAAACCTCTGGGTGCCGTTCTATCACGGAATGACATCGGTTACATATGCCAATCCTCTTGATTTCCAGACAATCTGCAAAATAGCCCGTGAAGAGCAGCCTACTCTGATGGTCGGAACGCCCAGCTTTTTCTGGGGCTATCTTCAGAAATCCGAACCTGGTGATTTTAAAACCCTCAGGCTTATGATCGCCGGAGCCGATAAGTGTCCCGATGCCCTCAGGGACGGGTTTAAGGAGAAGCACGGCGTTACTCTTCTTGAAGGCTACGGAGCAACAGAGACATCTCCTGTGATCTCAGTAAACACTCTTGAATTCAACAGACCCGGCAGCACAGGGAAAGTACTGCCCAACATCCAGGTGAGGATCGAGAATTTTGAAACCGGCGAAGATTGCCCCGCCGGAGTGGTTGGCAAAGTACTGGTAAAGGGACCATCGGTAATGAACGGATATTACGGCGATCCTGAACAAACTGCCGCGGTACTGAAAGAGGGCTGGTACAATACCGGCGACATGGGCTACATTGATCAGGAGGGATACCTGTGGCACGCAGGAAGGTTCAAGAGATTCACCAAGGTGGGCGGTGAGATGGTATCACTCGTCAAGGTTGAGAATATACTTGAGAAATACATTCCCCAGGGAGCATCCTGCTGCGTTGTTGAGGTGATGGATGAAAAGAAGGGATCGGCTATTGTGGCAACTGTATCGCAGGAGGTTAACAAGACTGAGATCCTCAGGAAAATGATGAATGACCTGCCCACCATAGCGCTTCCGAGACACTTCGTTACTATCGAGCAGCTTCCTATGATGGGAACCGGGAAGATTGATTTCCGGTCTGTCACCAAAATGGTTAACGATATAATGGCATCAGGCAAATTCAGTGACTGAGTGCATGCCGGTCACTTATCCCTGATGCATCTACAGTGGTGCCGGTTCACTGGCATTTGAGGTTCGTCCGCTGTGCTTTGGACGCTGCTGCAAAAGGACCGTAGAGCGCATTTTTGAATGATTCGCAAGCCAGTGCGTTCTGTCCTTTTCCGGCCTGTGCGACAGCAAGCTGGTAGAAGAACTTTGCCCTGGCCTCTGCATCGCCTGTCTCAAGACCGAGACCCTTCTGCGAATATTCTGCTCCCTTGTCGAAATCCTTCTGCTTGTTATACACATCGGCGAAGTAGTAAAAGAGATCTTTGTCGTCGCCGTATTTTGCCGCCCTGTTCAGAAGGGCCAGCGCTTCGTCAATCTTTTCTGCCTGGTTTGCCTGTGATCCTGCGGCACGGAAATATTCCAGGGCCTGGGTTGAAGCCTGGCTGATCCTTTCGTCATCCTTGCCGGGCTCCAGCTTTGACAGGAACAGATCAACGGTTTCCTCGTATGCGTCGTTATTGTTGAGCCTGATGTAAATCAAAGCCTTGTTATAGATTGCATTGGCAAAACCCGGATTTACCTTCAGAAGACTGTCAAATGCCAGCAGCGCATTGTCAAAATCATTCTGTCCGAAGTAACCTGTAGCCATGGTGTTATATCCCTGTACAAGGACTTTCCCGGAGTTTTCCTTTGCTGTTGCATTGTTGTATTTCTCTGCCATTTCAGCAGCTTTTTTTGCAGCTCTGATTATCTCAGGAGCAGATTTCTTCTCATTGATGGCATTAAGGGCAGCCCTTACATACAACCCGGGAAGCACCTGTACTGCCTTCTGCTTCAGGTCGGCAGCTGTTTCGCCAACCTTGTCGGAGAGTGTAATTACATTCTCAAATGCTTTAATAGCGGCATTAACGTCGGTCTGCATTGCCTTAGCACCTTCGTTATAGGACGCGATCACTTCATTCCTGTCCTGCGCATTGAGGGTTGTCCCAATGAAGGCACATACTATCAGTATCAATGGAATCCTTTTCATTTGTTTAATGTTTATATTCATACAGATGATCAATTTTTTATCAATACTTTGTTTACAAAGGCGGTAAAGATAAAAAATTAATTTTATTTCACTACCCCGGGCAGGAATTGTAACTGAAAAACGTAAAAACAAGAGCTTTATTCTACATTCCGGAAAACCTTCCTGAAATGATACCCGTAAATAGTATAGGTGACAGCCTGTGAAAATGAGCCGGGCTTGTGCAGCAGGCTCCAGATAAGAAGATGCCAGTAATACCGGCGGTTCTTCTCCAGTATCCCTATATAGAAAATCGATTTCAGAAATGCCAGGAACCTGTTCAGGGTAAGCGGTTCGCGAGACGGAGGATTATACTGTTTCAGGAACATCCTTACCCTTTCATAATATGACCTGCAGGAATATATGCTCTGCAGTATCTTCTGGTATCCCTGAAGCAGCTCATTTTTATCCATCACCGGAACGAAGTTTATAGAGTAATCGGTATTGTCGCCGGTAAAATCGTCGGTTATCCTCCCTTCATCTTTCAGTCTGCTGTAGAGTCTTGATAATCGCGGAGCATTCAGCAACCCTACCATTGCAGTTATAATACCGCTTTTCTGGATAAAGTCAATCTGCCGCTGGAATATATTCGGCGGATCATTGTCAAACCCTACAATGAACCCTGCATGCACCTCAATCCCACTTCCCTGGATAACACCAACGCACTCCTTAAGATCCCGGTTATTGTTATGCAGCTTGTTGCATTCCGTAAGGCAGCTCTCCTCAGGAGTCTCAATGCCTATGAACACCCTGGTGAATCCGGCTCTTACCATCATGTCAAGCAGCTCCTTGTCATCGGCCAGGTCAATGGAGGCTTCCGTCAGGAACCTGAACGGCCTGTTATTCGTTTCCATCCAATCAATTACAGCCGGCAGCAATTCGGATTTCAGCCTCTTCCTGTGACCGATAAAATTATCATCTACAAAAAATACCGTGCCTCTCCATCCTGATTGCAGAAGCTGCTCAAGTTCGGCAATGATCTGTACGGCCGTCTTTGTACGGACACGCCGGCCGAAAAGTGCCGTGATATCACAAAACTCACAATCATACGGGCATCCTCTCGAATATTGTATTCCTGCAGTACCGTATTTGCCGGGCTCCAAAAGCGAATAATCGGGAAGAGGCGATTTTGTTATATCCGCAAACCTGTCTGATCTGTAGATTCTCTCCGCCCTGCCGTTTTTAAGATCTTCAAGAAAGGGAGGCAGGGTTATTTCCGCTTCATTCAGCACCAGGTGATCTGGTTCCGGGTACCTGTCATATTCCTCTGTAAAGAGAGGCCCTCCGGCAACTATCTTTGTTTTATGCTGCCTGCAGCGGTCAATGACCTGTTTCACCGAAGCCTTCTGTACTGACATCGCACTGATGAAAACATAATCAGCCCAGATAATATCGCTCTCTTTCAACCTGCTTACATTCATGTCAACAAGTCTCCTGTTCCACTCTGCGGGCAGCATAGAGGCTACGGTGATCAGTCCCAATGGAATGTCGGATGATTTCCTGGAGATGAACTTCAAAGCATGCCTGAAACTCCAGAATGTGTCAGGATGAAGCGGGTATACAAGAAGGATATTCATAGCGGCAAAAAAACATTTCCGCCAAAAATATTCTCTCATTGTGATCCGGGCAAAAAAAAGGGACAAATCCCGGGCAAACAGGGATTTATACAAAAAACAGGGGTAAATGACATTAACCTGTGGCAAATGGCATTCGTCCCCGGCACCGGCTACAGCGCCTCCTTAAGCTTGAGCAGGTATTGCCTTGAAACAGGTATCTTCTCCTGGCATCCTTTCAGCGTTAGCCAGTGACTGCCATAACTCTGGTTGAGTTTTTCAATATAGTGCATGTTCACGATACATGTCCTGTGGCAGCGGATGAAATTTGAATATGGTTTTATCTGGAGCTCTACATTCTTCAGAGTATTCCTGATGAGAGATTTTCTGAGGCTGCCTGCGTCAATATACGCTATTTCAACATAATTATCGGCCGACTGGATGAAAACGACCTCGGCGATAAGGAGTGACAGGTTTTCACTGCCGGTCTCGGAGATGAATTCAACAGATTTATTCAGGTTATCCTCCTCGTATTTTTCTATCTGTTTCTGTACTGCCTTCTTTTCAGAGATAAGTGATTCATTCTGCCTCATCAGTCCACTGTTCATGTCGTATATCCTTAATGCCAGCGCTGCTCCCATGCAGATCAGTATTATTTTAAATTCTGTATAAAATGAAATATGGACAGATCCGACGTAACGGAGGTAGAATGATAAAGCAACTGAAGAGAGTGCAACAATTACGAAACCCTCAAGATAGACATTAACTGAGGTCTGCTCACCCTCACCGTCCTTTTTACGGATGAACCACGGGAAGATAATACGCATCAGGAACATGAATACAAGTACTATTCCTGAAAATCCTCCGATAAAAAGCAGGCTGTTGTTAAAGTCGAATTTTTCCAGCGGGAAGGGCTGGAAAAAAAGAATGAACAGGAAGACTCCTAAAGTCACGCCCAGGAGGATCTTCATTTCCCTGTTCAGCAGCTGAACGAGTCTGCCTGATTTTTTATTCATGATCCAAAAGTAAATATTTCGGGGGAGGTAACCAATTTTCTGGTTGAAGAGGGTTGAACAGCGATTAAAGGAATTTTGCTATTGCCATAACGACAAGGGGAAGTGTTAAAATGCTGAACAGTGTCGATATAAAAACATTGCCCACGGCGAGTGAATCATCGGAGCCAAACTCCTTTGCCATTATCACCACAGTAGCCATGCAGGGCATGGAAGCCTCAAGGATGATAACAGACGAGACAAGCGTGTCGGGGGCAGTACCGGTTATGAATGAAAAGAGATAGAATACGGTTATGAGGAGGGCCGGAGCGAAAACCAGCCTGGTGAAACTGATGATGTAGGGACTTCTTTTCCTGATCAGTCTGCCCGCGTTTGAGAAAACCAGCATTGCTCCGATATAAAGCATCGAGAGCCAGGTGTTTGCAGATCCGAGTTCTGTCATGGGCTTCAGGATCACTGCCGGCAGTTTTATGGAAAGAAGAAAGAAAATAAGTCCGGCAACTGTTGCTACAGTATTTATATTCACTACTCTCAACAAGCTCTTCTTCCATGATATCCCGTTGCCATGACTCAGAATCACCACACCGAGCGTCCACATCATAAGAGTTGACACAAGCTGAAACATGCTGGCATAAAGGAGTCCTTCGGTCCCGTAAAGTGCTGTAATGAGAGGAAATCCGAGGAATATGGTGTTCCCGAACATCGAATGCGTTTTAAAGATCGCCGCCTCGGCGCCCTGCAATCTGAAGATCCTTGATGCTGCCAGCCCGATCAACAGGAGGAAAAGTATGACAAAGCCTGTGACAGCCAGAACCGTGAGGC
>Ga0116204_1001492_pt1 | contig 13114 bp, 16 predicted proteins | sample LakKivwa52mmetaG_FD_94481 | JGI IMG/M metagenome (GOLD analysis project Ga0116204, IMG submission 94481) | Anoxic lake water microbial communities from Lake Kivu, Rwanda to study Microbial Dark Matter (Phase II) - Lake Kivu water 52m metaG | ecosystem: Environmental > Aquatic > Freshwater > Lake...
CAGTTCTCCATTCGGGACGGCTTTTCTTCTTGCTGTAGCGGTTATAAGCAAAAATGGCAGCAGCGATTACCAGGATGATTAAAATTGTGCGCAGAGTTTTCTTAAGTGGTTTTTTCATGATTGTGATTTACCATTTTCCCAGAATTTTATTAGATAGAAGCAGGTTCAGTGCTTCTCTGGATACCATTATCTGATACCGGTTTGTGTTACGGGCAATGTCAGCATCCAAAAGTTCAGATCTTGTTTTATCAAGATCAAGCTGAGCGATCATGCCAAAACGGTAACGCTCTTCAGCGGTTCGGAGTTGCTCAGTTGCCTGGTTGTATTTTTCGTTATAAAGTTCATTAAGTTGCAAAAGATAGGTGAGTTCAAGCTTCAGGTTCTCATATTCCAATCGGATCTCATCTTTCTTGTCGATAAGGTCCAATTGGTTCATCTGACGTGAAATCTTTGCCCTTTTGGTCGATTCTGACTGACGGAATTGGTTCCACAAAGAGTATGATGCATTTAGCGAGAAGCCGTGAGAGCTGTTGTAGTTATCAAAGTCAAAATCAAACCCTGAGACACTGCGGTTAAAATTATAGGAGATCGAGATTTTTGGCCAGAGGTCCAAGCGTTCTTTATTGAGGGTGAGGTCATTTTTGCGGAGTTCAGAATTCAGGAGCCGGATATCAAGATTTGTTTCATAATTCAATTCCGGAACCATATATTCAGCAGTAAATTCCAGTTCCGAGATCGGGTATCCCTCATCCTCAATCAGCACCAAACTAAACAGATTGTTCCGGCTTTTATCGATCTGGTTCTGGATCTTGAGCAGAGATATCTCAGAATTCAATACTGCAATCTCATTTTGCTTAACATCAAAGTCCGTGATCCTGCCCTGAGCTTTAAGAGCTCTGCTTTGCTCCAGGATGCGGGATTGGATTGTAAGATTGTCCCGAAGCGATTTCTGTTGTTTTTCAGCGCTCAAGACCTCAATATATGCATTAAATATCTGATAGATATATGCACTGCGGGTTTTTTCCTCTCGATATTGTGTGCTTTGGACATCAATTCTGGCTTGTTTGTACTGAAACCAGGCAGGATCATTCATACTAATAGTCTTGCTGAGAGTTACACCCACTCCGCTGCTGATGTCACTTCCAACCGGCAGGGGATTGTAGATCTTTTGTTCTGCACTTAGATTAACAGAAGCTTCCGGAAGCAGATTCCATTTGCTCGTTGCGAGGTTGGAAGCTGCGCTGGCTGTGCTTAACCGGGATTTCTGGCTGCTTGTGCTTTTTTCAATTCCCAGTTGAATTAGTTCATCCAAAGTGTATTGCCTGGCACACAACACCATCGGAATGAACAGCAGAATGATTATAAATCTTTTCATATCTCCTAAAGTCCTCGTTGGTTTTTTCCCAACTTCATGTCTCAATTTATGATACTCTGGTAAGCAATAAAACCTGCAAAGAAAAGCAGAATTTAGGGCTCAGGGTGCTCATTATCCCCTTACGGATCAAACCCTTGTTAAGCAGCCTGGTGTCAAGCCAAATCATCTCTCTATTGACAAAAAAATGCCACTCTGGAAAGGGTGTTCAAATATAGTATAACTAATGTGGAGATATATGAAAAACCTGTTTTCAAAAAAAATCCTGATTCCGATGGTTTTGCTGCTACTGGTTACAGCATTGTCTGCCAATCAGTTGGCAGATAGGACGGTTGAGTATTTACAGACCAATGGTATCAGCCCGATCCTGATCATAGTGATAATATCGATGTTGCCATTAATAGAACTGCGTGGCTCGATACCGGTGGCAATTCTGCTGTTTAAGATGAGCTGGCAGGAAGCTGTGTTGATCTCCATGATTGGAAACATGATTCCAATCCCCTTTATATTGCTTTTTATGGATTGGTTTTTCCGGCAGATAAGTCGTTTTGGAGCTGGCAAAAAGTTTACGAACTGGCTTTTTACCCGCACTCGCAGCAAGAGCAAAAAGATCGAGAAATATGAGGCTTGGGGACTTACCCTTTTTGTGGGAGTTCCGTTACCGGGAACAGGGGCCTGGACTGGTGCCTTTGCTGCCAACATCATGGGCTTGAAGTTCTGGAAATCCATGCTTTGCATCGCTCTTGGAGTATTGATCGCAGCCGGGATCATGACCACTCTTTCGCTTTTCACAAATATGTTTGCCTGAGGAGATTCCATGATTGATGATCCGCGCCTCAAACCATTCAAAATCTTCTGGCTGGTTGGGGAAAACTCTGGTGACTTGCATGCCGCTCAATTGATGAAAAAGATCAATGACACCCTGCCTTATGCAACCCACGTCGGCATCGGTGGTAAGCTTATGCAAAATGAGGGTTTGAGGACGCTTTTCCCTTTCGAGAAATTCTCCATTATGGGCTTTGTGGAAGTTTTGGCGCATCTTTCCTTTATCTTCAAGGTCGAAAGGACAATCAAACAACTCTTCAAAAAAGAAAAACCTGATCTGGCTATTTTGGTGGACTATCCTGGTCTAAATCTCAGGGTCGCCTTCTATGCCGATGAAGCCCGAATTCCTGTTCTATACTACATTTGTCCCCAATTCTGGGCTTGGAAACATAAGCGGGTCTATAAATTGCGGGAAAGTGTCCGCCATGTGGCTGCGATCCTGCCTTTTGAAAAGGAATTGCTTGATATTCATAATGTTACAGCAACTTATGTAGGTCATCCCATTGCCGAGGAAGTGCATTATGAACTCGATCGGGGCCAGTTTGCCCGTTTTTATGGTCTTGATCCCGGCAAGAAATGGTTGGGATTTTTCCCTGGCAGCAGGAATACTGAAATCCAAAGATTACTGCCAATTTATCTGGAAACAATCAAGCATTTTGATCCTGATGAATATGAGTTTCTTTTTTCCAAGGCCCGTAGTGTCTCCCACCAGAACTATCTGGAAACAATAGCTTTATCCAAAGTAAAGATGGTAAAAGTAATAGATGGTTACAATTATGAGATGATGAAATACTGCGATTTTCTTGTCCTGAAGTCCGGCACCACCACTTTGGAGGCAGCATACATCGGAACCCCCATGCTCATTGTCTATAAGGCCTCTGCGCTTTCATATCTGATTGGCAAGCAACTGGTGCGGGTTAAGTATATCGGACTGCCCAATCTCATATTGGACAAAGCACTGCTTCCGGAACTGGTTCAGGATGATGTCAATCCCACCGAAATCAAAAAGCAGATAGAGATGCACCTATCCAATCCCCAGCTATATAATCATATCAGACGCGAGCTTGAAAAAATCAGAGCAATCCTGAGCGAGAAAAGAGCCAGCGATGAAACCATGAAAATTGTAAGGAAACTGCTGAAGATAGATGCATAAGTCCATCCTGTATATAGAGAGAAAAGTAGCTGCATTTATGTTGCGGATGCTGAATAAATCATTGAAATATAAAGCGAAAAACCGGATGCCATCATCCGGGAAATGTATCTACATGTTCTGGCACCGCAATCTTCTGATCCTTGCTTTGCACCGCATGGAGGAGTCCATTGCCGTTGTTATTTCTCCTTCACTTGATGGCGAGTTGATAGCAGGTCCGGTTACTGAACTTGGTTATATACCTGTGCGTGGCTCGAGCTCAAAACAGGGCTCCAAAGCGCTGAGGCAGATGATCGAGCTCTCAAAAGAGCATCAGCTTGCCATTACACCGGATGGTCCCAAAGGTCCTCCCAAGAGGATTCATCCCGGGGTAATCCAGATTGCCTATTTTGCCAAAGTCCCGATTATTCCGGTCGTGGCAGACGCTTCAAGGGAATGGGTATTCAGTTCCTGGGATAAATTCCGGGTTCCCAAGCCCTTTGCCAAAATCAAAGTTATCTATGGTGAACCTGTGTTTGTGACGGACAAGTATGATTTTGAACAGGTTAAAACCCTGTTAAAAAGGCAAATGGAAGAACTGGAACAGGAACTGAAGAGCTTTTGATCAGCGGGTGAGGCATCTCTCCGTTCAATCGGAAAACAGCATATTCACAAACAGCGGGATCATAATCTCGTGATGCCCAATAAAATAATATCCTTTTCCACTTTGCCGGTTGGGCCGGTTGACGATATTGGTCTGAGGTCTGTAGTGCAAATTCATGTCAAAGACGGCAGTTGTGAAATTGTGCACAGAGCTTTGAATGTTTCTTGCCACGCTCAGTGCTTTCAGGAAGACCTCTGGAATTATCACTGCCGAGCCAAAATTGATGAATATCCCACCATCATCCATTTGCTTCACAATCTCACAGATAATTCGGAAATCCCTCAGCGAGCAATCGACAATCGCCTTTCCATCCGCGGAAGGATGTTGATGGATAATATCGGTGCCAATTGCCACATGCACACAAACAGGAATATCCCGGGAATAGGCATTGGCCAGCAGCGAAAGTTCGCCAAACTGTGCCTGTCCGGAAAGCAATTTCCCCATGCCTTCTCCATAGCCCAAACCATCTTCAGAAGCCCTTGAGATCGCATGGTTGATGGTATCAGCGGTCTCGATTGCCATCCCGAAGGAACCATCCTCCAAGGCCGTGGAAACATCCTCTGAGGTGTTGCCATACATGGCCATCTCAAAATCATGGATAACGACAGAACCATTAACCATAAAAGCACTTACATATCCGGCATCCATCATGGCAATCAGAAGGGGAGCCAACCCGCATTTGATAACATGACCGCCCAACCCGATGATGATAGCTTTGCCGGTTTCCCGGGCTTTTTTGCAGGCCGAAACCAGTTCTATCAGATCTTTGGCTTTGAGGATATTGGGAAGTGATTTTTGAAAGGCACTGAGATCAAGCATTGCATTGGATGCAATTAAGGTCTTATCAACTATGCTTTTACGATCTTGTATCGAAAATCTTTCGAGGGTCTTTAGGTCAATCTCCTGGTATTTTGTCATTTCTTTCCCAGATACCTGTCTTTTTCACTGAAGATACATCCGCAATACTGCTGACGATACATCCCTTCTGCCTTGGAGAGTTCAATTCCCTTGCCCCAAAGCGGACGGAAGTCCTCATAATAAAACGATATATCATATTTGTTGGCAGCGTCTTCTGCCATCCGCCGGATCATCTCATGTTTCTGATACCTGCTATAGAGAAGGGTGCTGGAAAAGGCATCAAAGCCATTCCTGCTGGCATACTCAGCCGCTTTTTCCAGGCGAACGCTATAGCAATATTGGCAACGATTTCCAATATCACCTGTTGTATTTATCAGAAATTCCTCCAAAGCATAGTCGTCCAGGACAATAAGATCGAACTGCTCTTTTTCTGCAAATGAAACCAGAGCTTCTTTGCGCTTGAGATATTCTGTGTAGGGGTGGATATTGGGATTGAACCAGAAAGCGGTAATTTTCATACCGCCTTCTGATAAACTGTGATAGGGTGCCACAAGGCAGGGTGCACAGCAGGTGTGCATCAGGATATGTTTAATCCCGGACATAATTTGGCATGGAGCTTGGGATCACGATGGACATTTCCACTACTCCGGCAATAATGCCATCATCGAACCAGGGCTGTTGATGGATGAGCTTCTTGGTCCCACCCTTTTCGATGGTGTAGGTATTGGCTTCTCCACTGAGGAGCATTTGCCTGATCTTATCACAGGCATAGGGGGGATGCACGTCATAAATGCTTGTCCCGATAAGCTTTGCTCCACCATAGGAGGCAAATGTCTCACAGGATTTATCATTCATCTGGATCACGATCCCATCCCTGTCCACCACGGTGATGGCAGCCGGGAAATGCTTCACCCAGTCCAACATTAAAATTCCTTCAGGATATTGGCGGCAACGATTCCGCGCTGGATCTGATTGGTTCCTTCATAGATCTGGAGGATCTTGGCATCCCGCATCATCTTCTCAACCGGATATTCTTTCATATAACCATATCCACCAAGGATTTGCACGGCATCAGTTGTGACTTTCATAGCCACATCAGAAGCATAATACTTGCACATGGCAGATTCCTTGGCATAGTTCTTGACACCTGAATCTACCATTTTTGCGGTCTGCATCACCAATGCCCGGGCGGCTTCGATCTGGGTGGCCATATCTGCCAGCATAAACTGGATTGCCTGAAACGAGGAGATCGGCTTGCCAAACTGATGTCGCTGCTGTGAATACTTGACGGCTGCTTCAAAAGCACCTCTGGCAATACCAACGGCTTGAGAACCGACCATGGGACGGGATTTGTCAAAGACCTTCATAGCTGTGATGAAACCGGTACCTTCTCGGCCGATCAGGTTTTCAGCCGGGATAACGCAATCCTCAAAGATAAGTTCGCGGGTGGCCGAAGAACGGATTCCCATCTTGTTTTCCTTTTTGCCAAAGGAGAAACCGGGACTGCCTTTTTCCACCACAAAACAGGAGCAACCCCGGGCACCCTTGTTTTTGTCGGTCATGGCAAAAACGGTATAAATGCCAGCCTCACCGCCATTTGTGATCCATTGTTTGGTGCCGTTCAGGACATAAGTATCGCCATCTTTACGGGCAGTGGTCTCAATTGCTCCGGCATCGCTTCCGGCATTTGCCTCTGTAAGTGCAAAAGCGGCAAGCTGTTCTCCGGCTGCGATCTGACCCAGATACTTCTCTTTCTGTTCTTCATTGCCGGATATAAGAATGGGATACATGCCCAACCCTGTGGCTCCAAAGGCAAGTGCAATGCCGGCATCGACAGCACAGAGCTCTTCAGTAACTATTGCCAGGTCTGTCACTTTGCCACTTATTCCGCCATACTCTTCCGGGATCAGGATGGCAAACAGATCACTCTGACGCATGATCTCGACGATGTCCCAAGGGAAGATTCCCTCTTCATCATATTTTTCACTTAAGGGGCGCATTTTTTCTTCGGCGATGCGTTTTGCCAGATCTCTCATCTCGATCTGATCTTCTGTCAAAAAGTAGTTCATTGTCTCTCCTAATTGATTATAATGAAATAACTTATGAACGATTTATCCACGAATCTTATCCAAAAAGCAGGGCATAAAATGTCAAGAAAAATCGTAGTTTGTGAAATTCTCTATTGGGAAACCGAACCAAACTCTGTATTATATTTATGTGTGGATAGAAATGTCCCACAGTTCCACAGGATGCACTTTCCAAAAAATAAACAGTGGAGGAACAATGAAAAAAATCCTTATCTTAACAAGCATGCTGCTCATGGCAGTATTGCTTGCAGCCGGAACCGGAGAGTTCTATGAGACTTTCCAGGGCAAAAACAGCACCAAACTTTACGGAAGCGACACTTTCCGTGACGACTGGACAATAGTTTTAACAGTCAACCTCAACAACGATGGCTTCGACGACTTGTTTTTGTATGACCCCATCATGGGAGAAGCCGAGGGTTACCTTTTCCGTAATAACAAACTCGAGCAGGTCTATGCCAACAAGACTTTCCGCAAGACCTGGAGAACCGTCCGTCCAATCGACTACAACGGCAAAGGCACCGATGCCCTCTTATTTTATGATCCCGTAGCCGAAGCAGCAGAGCTCTATTCTCTTGATATCAATGCCAAACAATTGAAACTTATCTTCAAATGGGAGACCGGTTGGCGCAAAAACTGGAAGACCTTTATTCCCATCAATGTGGACAGGGATTTTGCCCAGGAATTGTTTCTCTATGATCCCGCCACCGGAGAGGCCGAAATCCTGAAGTTCAACTCCGATGGCAGTGTTCGTTCACTGCGCAAATACACGGGATTCCGCAAGAACTGGCAGAATATCCTCGAGGTAAATCTCAATAACGATGGCATTTCCGATCTCTTTATGTATGATCCCAAAGACGGTGTTGGAGAGTTCTATACCCTGAACGAGAAGATGGATCTTGGCCTCGTGAAATCCAATCCTTCCTTCCGTAAGAACTGGCGTCACATCGTTTCAGGTGATTTCAGTTCCGGCATGAAGAATGGCGATTTGTTCTTCTATGATCCCGTTACTGGCGAAGCAGAATTCTATCGTGTAACCACCAAAGGTGATCTGCAGAAGATCAATGAAACCACCGGAACCTACCGCATGAACTGGTCGGTCATTCTTTCCGGGCGTTTCAGTCCCAAGGCCTCACACGGTCTTTTCTATTATGAATCCGGCAAGTTTGTCCAAAACTATAAAACGATCTTTGGAGTGAATCCCTGGTAGAAAACTAAAGATCACGCATTCAAAAAAGCAGGATGGATTGATTTTCATCCTGCTTTTTTACATGTTATAATTATCATTCTATTTTCTTGATTAACAACAGGATAGTATCATCAAAAGTTGAAGCGTAGAAGAAAAGATTTGACAGATTTACCTATGATTTCGGATTATCACAAACAGTAAATTAACAAATGAAAAGGAGTTGATTCATGCCCAAAATGACGGTCGATCCCAAATACTGCAAGGGTTGTGGACTTTGCATTGTTGCCTGCCCCAAGAAGATCATTCGTTTTTCGGAAGATATCAACAGCAAAGGCTATCATTATGCCGAATGTTTTAACCAGGAAGCATGCATTGCATGCAAGATGTGCTATATCACTTGTCCGGATGTAGCGATTACAATCGAAAAGTGAGGTGAGAGAGATGGCAAAGATCTTAATGAAAGGAAATGAAGCAGTTGCCGAAGCCGCTATCCGGGCCGGTTGCCGCTTATATTTTGCATACCCCATCACTCCCCAAAGCGAACTGATAGAATACATGGCAAAGACCATGCCCAAAGTGAAGGGAACCTTCATCCAGGCCGAGAGCGAAGTCGCTGCCATCAATATGGTTTACGGAGCTTCCGGTTGTGGCAAGCGGGTGATGACATCCTCCTCCTCACCGGGAATTTCCCTCAAAATGGAAGGAATCTCCTATATTGCCGGTGCACAGCTTCCCGCCGTGATCGTCAATGTGCAGCGAGGCGGACCTGGCTTGGGAGATATCCAACCCGCACAGGGTGATTATTTCCAGGCCACCAAAGGTGGGGGACATGGGGACTACCGCCTGATAGTCCTGGCACCAAGCACAGTTCAGGAATTTGCCGACATGGCTTCCGAGGCATTTGATCTTGCCGATAAATACCGCAATCCCGTCTTGATCCTTTCCGATGGAATGCTGGGTCAGATGATGGAGCCCGTGGAGTTCAAACCGGCCAAGACCGACGAGGAAATTGAGGAACTTGGCAAACAGCATCTTTCCTGGTGTATATGTCCAAACGAGGATGGAGCAGCCCATCACCATCACGAGATCAATTCTCTGGAGATCGATCCCACCGTTCTGGAAAAACACGTCAATGAACTTTACAAAAAGTATGCCATTATCGAGCAGAACGAGATCAGATATGAAGAATTTAATGTTTGCGATGACAACGAAGTGCTTTGTGTGGCATGGGGAACCGCTTCCCGCATCGTCAAATCTGCTATCAACGAGCTGAAAGCCGAAGGGAAGAGCGTAGGTCTCATCCGTCCCATCAATGTCTGGCCCTATCCTTATGCCCAGGTCGCCAATGCCATAGGCAAAAAGGTAAAAAAGGTCTATGTGTTTGAACTGAATACGGGTCAAATGCTCGAGGACGTGAAAATCGCTGTCTGCGGAAAAGTCCCGGTCGATTTCTGGGGCAAGGTGGGTGGAATTGTTTTCACACCGGCCGAGATCAAAGCAAAGCTCGAGACCTGTTTTTGAGGGAGGAATAATGGAAATAATAGCACAAAGACCCAAAGCACTCACCAAACTTGGCTTCACCTATTGTCCGGGTTGCCTGCATGGTGTTGCTCACCGCCTCATCGCAGAAGCCGTCGATGAAATGGAACTGAACAACGTAATGTGTGGAGTTGCTCCCGTGGGCTGCTCCGTTTTTGCCTATAAATTCTTTGATTTTGATATGGCAGAAGCCGCGCATGGCCGGGCTCCGGCTGTTGCAACCGGTATGAAGCGTGCCCGTCCCGATATGCATGTCTTCACCTATCAGGGTGATGGCGATCTCGCTGCCATCGGAACCGCGGAAATCGTCCATGCTGCCAATCGCGGTGAACATATCTCCGTTTTCTTCGTCAACAACGCCATCTATGGCATGACCGGCGGACAGATGGCTCCTACTACTCTGCCGGAAATGAAGACAACCACCTCTCCCTATGGACGCAAGACCGACGACATCGGCTTCCCCATCCGTATGAGCGAGTTGATTTCCACTCTTGTAGCACCCTATTACATTGAAAGGGTTTCACTGCTAAGCCCGGCCGAGATCATCAAAGCCAAGAAAGCAGTGGCCAAAGCCATCCGCTATAACAAAGAAAGACGTGGATTTACCTTTGTGGAACTGATCAGCACCTGCCCCACCAACTGGGGAATTGACCCCATCAAATCCCGCGATTGGGCAAGGGAAAACATGCTGCCTTTCTTCAAAATCCAGTGCTTCCGCGACAAAGGCGAGGGGGTGGAATAATGAAACACGAGATAATCTGTGCCGGTTTTGGTGGACAGGGTGTTCTCACCATCGGTAAGTTCATTGCTCAGGCCGGAATGAAGGAAGGGAAGAATGTTTCCTGGCTGCCTTCCTATGGACCCGAGATGCGGGGCGGAACCGCCAATGTTTCCACCGTCATATCCGATGAGGCAATTGCCTCTCCCATCGTGAGTTATCCAGATATCCTTGTAGCTTTGAACCAGCCCTCGCTGGATAAGTTTGGCCCCAGTGTCCGGCCGGGTGGCTTAATCATCCTTGATGCCGGAATGTGCCCCCACGGCATCAAAAGAGATGACGTGAAAATCGTCTCCAATCCCCTCACCGACATTGCCAAAGAGATCGGCTCTCTCCGGGTGCTGAACATGCTGGCCATCGGCGTGGTAATCGGCTGCACCGGCATCATCCAATACGACACCATCGAACACGACCTCACGGAGTTCCTCAAAGCCAAAAACCCGGATCTGTTGGATCAAAACCTCAAAGCCGTCAGACGCGGCATCCAGATAGGACAGGGCTGAAACCCAACAAAACAAGTATCCAAACTCTTAAACATAAAGAATGGCGGGATATCAAAGCCCGCCATTCACTTTGTTAACCCCGATTACACCTTGATCCCAATGCCCTCGAGCAGCCGGAGGATTTGTCTCAGCAGATAGCGGATAATGGCACCCTCCTGACTTTCGCTCAGGAAGGGAAGGTCGATCATCTTATTGATCTGCTCCACCAGTTTTTCAAACAGCGAGGCGTCCATCTTACTCGCCCATCGGGTTGTCGAGTTCAGAATAGTTGGTGACCCGCTTCAGGAGGTCTGCCTCCACCGCAGAGGCGATGGAAATGACCGGAGCATCAGCCAGAACGATATCACCCACAGTGATGGTAGCGAGGTCAACATGCTCGGGATCGCTCTCCTGCCAGGCAAACATCATCTTCACGAAGATGCTGTATGGGGTGGGAGGCAACTGGTTATACTTCACGTTCTGACGCGCATTGCGGGAGCTATAGAGCTTGAGATCGTCCTGATACTCTCCGCTGGTGTCACGATAGACAGAACCGAGATTTTTCAGGATCTCACCCATGGTGATATTCTGCTCGGTCTCGGTGGGAACCACATATCTGCGCCCCAGGCAGACAGTGTGCTTGCGATAACTGCCATAAGTCATCTCGTCCAGGGTTCCGGAATAGGTCCGGATGCCGTACTTGAATTTGACCTTCATTTTGAAAGTCCTCCTTTCTTTAGTGAGGATGATCCTCTATATATATATGCACGACATTTGAGGGCTTAATCTTGATTATTTTGACAGAAAGTGTGACATCTCATCATAAACATCTGCAAAATATGTGATTTAAAAATGTCACTTTTTTATCTGCAAGTCCAAACAAAGTTACGAAAATCAGAAAAATTTTATCTTAACATCTGTAAATGACTTATAAAAGTGTTAAGATAGCTAACGTGAAATTTTGCGAATGAGCATTGACAAATTCTGGGAGGCAAATGAAATGGACTCAGATCTTTAAAAGTAAATAGTGTGAAAATGGGCTGTCAAACAGCAAAGTGCTGATATATCAAACAACCAAAGTAGGAGAAAATGAAACACCAGTATTTGAAGCTAGAGCCCTGCTTGTGCACATTCATGGAAGAATATGCAGACATGCAGGGCGTGAAACTCCTAAACATCCTGATCAATCAACAAGGTCCGGTGCATTGCATCCGACTTTGTCAGATGGCAGCGATTTACCCAAGCAGCATCTTGCCATTCGAGGCAGATCTGATTCGTTTCAATCCAATCCCAATGACGGATCCTCAAACCCTGAAGGAATTGGACCGTGAATTGAACAGAACTATCAATATCATCGCCCTCAGAGAGGGTCAAGGACTGCCTGCGGATGATTTGAAGAAAAAACTGGAAATGCTCACTGCCTACCGGAAGGAATGCACCTTCCCAAACGGCAAAATAAAACTCTTCATACCGGAACAAAGAAAGGCATACAATGCTGTTGCCACTGCCATCCGGCGTATGAAAATGGTTGCTTTCCAGGTAAACAGAGATGCCTTTAAGAGTATATGCAGGCATCTTAAAATCGGTTACTATGTGAGTTGGAGAAAATAGAATTACAATCTCCATGCCACGTCAATGTAGACAAAACTGGCACCTCCAAAGGTGCTTGTGACAGAAATGATTTTTGAATACCCGACACGGCTTAAACATCATCTGGAATGTATGTACTTATGAAGAAAATTACTTGCTCGAAAACAGGCAAAATATAAAATAGTAATCAAATAGATAAGATATCAATGAGATATAGCCCCTCCCCGGAAGACAGCCCCCGGGGAGGTTTTTGCACACCCCGCCTATGTTATGTCGCCCCTGGTCGGGGCTGGGATGACATCCTGCCTATGATATACCGTTCACGAAGGGTTTGGCTGAAGCGCTCAACAGATCCAGATATTGCGACTACAAGATTTCCATGGTCAGCGGTGAAGACGTAGCATGATTGAAAGATTTGATTGATTTGAATGATTACATTTCTCTACCTGAGCATACCTATAGGACATAGGTATATTATAAGTTATTGATATATAATACTATATACTAATATATATACTATCTATGCTGAAATGTAGAGAAAGCATATCATACAAATTCATCATATTATTCATCAGCATGGTTTATGCAGAAAAAGAATGCAGCA
>Ga0116204_1001493_pt1 | contig 13109 bp, 11 predicted proteins | sample LakKivwa52mmetaG_FD_94481 | JGI IMG/M metagenome (GOLD analysis project Ga0116204, IMG submission 94481) | Anoxic lake water microbial communities from Lake Kivu, Rwanda to study Microbial Dark Matter (Phase II) - Lake Kivu water 52m metaG | ecosystem: Environmental > Aquatic > Freshwater > Lake...
ATATTATTCTGGCCACAGGTGCCCGCTCACGAGAATTGCCCGGAATGAAAATTGATGGCAAAAAGATTATCGGTTATCGCGAAGCGATGGTTTTACCCCAGATGCCAAAATCAATGGTTGTTGTTGGATCAGGTGCTATTGGAAGCGAGTTTGCCTATTTCTATAACTCACTCGGAGTGGATGTTACCTTGGTTGAATACCTGCCGAATATTTTACCCATCGAAGACGAAGAAGTGTCGAAACAACTCGAGCGCTCTTTTAAAAAAGCCAAGATGAAAGTGATGACAGGAACAGCGGTCGAATCGGTGGATACTTCAGGCGAATTATGCAAAGTAACCCTTAAAACCAAAAAGGGTACTGAACTTATCGAAGCCGAAATCGTGCTTTCTGCTGTAGGTGTGGTTACCAATCTCGAAGGTCTTGGCCTCGAAGAAACTGGTGTGGCTACCGATAAAGGAAAGATACTGGTTGACGATTTTTACCGCACCAATGTTGATGGCGTTTATGCAATTGGCGATATTGTTCATGGGCCTGCACTGGCGCATACCGCAAGTCATGAAGGCATAACCTGTGTTGAAGCTTTCTGCGGACTCAATCCCGAACCTGTTGACTATGGAAATATACCATCCTGTACTTATACCAGTCCCGAGGTGGCATCAGTGGGATTGACCGAGAAACAGGCTGTTGAAGCCGGATATGAAATAAAGGTAGGGATGTTTCCTTTTTCCGCATCTGGAAAAGCAAGTGCTGCCGGCAACAAGGATGGGTTTGTAAAAGTGATTTTTGATGCAAAATATGGAGAATGGCTGGGTTGTCATATGATTGGTGATAACGTAACCGAAATGATTGCCGAAGCGGTTGCAGCCAGAAAACTTGAAACCACCGGCCACGAAATCATTAAAACTGTGCACCCACACCCAACAATGTCGGAGGCCATCATGGAAGCGGCAGCAGCAGCCTACGGAGAAGTGATACACATGTAATTATAAAATTAGTGCTGATAAGTTGTCACCTTTTATATAATAACTTATCACCCGTCATCTCGTCAGCTCTTGCATCGCCGATGAGAGAGGTTCGTCACTTATTGTTAAATATCTATCTTTCAAATCATGGAAATACTCGAAACCGGCATAGCCGACCTCCTCATCGTTAAGCCGATGGTATTTGAAGATCATCGTGGTTACTTTTTTGAATCGTACAACAAAGAGAAGTTTTTGCAAAAGGGCATTGATCAGAACTTTGTGCAGGATAACGAGTCGAAATCCATGAAAAATGTATTGCGTGGGCTGCATTTTCAAGCACCTCCATTTGCACAGGGCAAACTGGTTCGGGTGATGAAAGGCGCCGTTTTAGACGTTGCCGTTGATATCAGAAAAAACTCACCAACTTATGGAAAATGGGCTTCAATCGTACTCAGTGAATCGAATAAATGGATGTATTGGGTGCCGCCGGGCTTTGCTCATGGCTTCGTAACGCTTGAGGATCACACAGTTTTTTTCTATAAATGTACCAATGTTTACAATAAATCCTCAGAGGGAAGCATACGCTGGAACGATCCTGATCTGGGGATTGATTGGGGACTGGCTGAGCCTGTGCTGTCCGACAAAGACCGGGAAGCACCCTTGTTCCGTGATTTTGTGAGTCCGTTTTAATAGCTCCCTGTCATAATAATTTCTGTTAACAAATGAGTATCAAAAAGATAAGTTTGTGGTTGTTGGCCGCAGCCTTTGTTGTTGGATTCCTTTTATTGCTGATTTTTCGAAATGCACCAGAGGCGCTCATCGCGCAATCATCGCACTCCACATCAGCCCAGAATTACAGAATTATCAGTTTCGATTTGCCGCAATCGCTGAAATTTGCAGGTGAGACAATTCCGATGGAATTATTCTATGTGCGCGAAAGCCTCGAAAGAGAGCTGATCGTAAACACCTATTGGCATAGTTCAACTTTATTGCTGCTTAAACGCGCCAACCGCTGGTTTCCGGTGATTGAGCCCATCCTGAAAAGGCATAATATTCCAGACGATTTTAAATACCTGAGCATGATCGAAAGCAATCTGACCAATGCCCGCTCTCCTGCCGGAGCCGTAGGCTTTTGGCAGTTTCTGGAAGCGACAGGCAAAGAGTACGGCCTTGAAATCAATAAGGATATTGATGAAAGATACCATCTCGAAAAAGCAACAGCAGCGGCATGCCGATACTTGCAGAAAGCTTACAATAAATACGGAAGCTGGTCATTGGTTGCTGCTTCGTTTAACGCAGGCAACCGCCGTATTGATGGATTTTTAGCTGAACAACAGGCTGATTCGTACCATGATCTGCTTATGGCAGAAGAAACAGAACGATACCTATTCAGGATGATTGCCGTAAAAATGATTACCGAAAATCCGGTCAATTATGGGTTTTATCCAGAAATAGAAAAACTTTATACACCTTTGCAGTGGAAAGAAATCGAAGTAAGTGCAACAATTAATAATCTTGCTGAGTTTGCGGCTTCGCATGGAATCACTTATAAGCTGCTAAAGATTTTTAATCCCTGGCTTCGCACTAATCAATTACCAGTTACTGCCGGAAAATCTTATACTCTGAAGATCCCAACTGGTCATTTTGCAAAAACACACCGTCAGGTCAGACAAAACTAACTATTAATCAAATATTTAAGGTTGAGCCAAATGGATGAACAACAGCAAAGCTTCTCAGAAGATCAATACCTCGAGGTACTGGGTGCTAGGGTTCACAACCTGAAAAATATTGACATACGCATACCCCGCAATCAATTGGTTGTAATTACAGGTCTCAGTGGAAGCGGAAAATCATCACTGGCATTTGATACCATATATGCCGAAGGACAACGTAGGTATATGGAGTCGTTTTCGGCCTATGCCCGCCAGTTTATTGGCAATATGGAACGACCTGATGTAGATAAAATCACTGGACTGAGTCCGGTTATCTCTATTGAGCAAAAATCTGTTAACCGAAACCCACGCTCAACTGTAGGGACAATCACCGAAATTTATGACTTCTTCAGATTATTGTATGCGCGGGCCGCTGATGCCTTTTCAAGCGAAACCGGTGAAAAAATGGTGAAATATTCCGAAGAACAAATTGTTGATCTTATCACAGATTTGTTTCGGAATCGCAAAATCGTTATTCTGGCTCCTATAGTTCGCGCCCGAAAAGGTCATTATCGTGAGTTGTTTGAGCAGATCAGGCAGGCCGGCTTTCTGAAAGTTCGCATTGATGGCGAAATACGTGAAATCGTGTTCGGAATGCAGATTGATCGCTATAAAGTTCATGATATTGAGATAGTTATTGATAGACTCGATCTTGCCTCCACCGAAAGAAACAGATTGATGCAGTCAGTTCAGTTAGCCATGAAGCATGGCAAAGGTCTGATGCAACTACTTGACATCGAAAGTAATAATTTGCGCTATTTCAGTAGGCTGCTGATGTGTCCTACAACTGGAATTTCTTACAATGAACCCGAACCCAATACATTTTCGTTTAACTCGCCTTATGGTGCCTGTAGCAAATGTAATGGGCTGGGTCAAATTGCTGAAATTGATCTGCAGCGCATTATTCCCGATGCTTCTGTGAGCATAAAAAAGGGCGGACTTTCACCGATCGGCGAATATAAAAACAACTGGATTTTTAATCAGCTGGAAGCTATAGGGTTAAAGTTTGGCTTTAATCTAAGTACTCCCATTTCCGACATTCCCGAGGAAGCAATTGATACCATATTGTATGGTTCGAATGAATCATTTGAAGTGAAAAAGGAATATCTCGGAATCACCTCCTCATACACGCTTAATTTTGATGGAATAATAAGTTTCATTGAAAGCCAGAATAATGAAAATGCTTCACCGGCAATTCGTCGTTGGGCACAAGGATTTATGAATCATATTAACTGCCCGGCATGTGGGGGCACCCGCCTGAAAACCGAATCATTGCATTTTCGCATCGACGATAAGAGTATTGCTGATGTTGCCTCAATGGATATCGTTTCGTTGGCTCGCTGGGTTGATGATCTCGAAAACCGCCTTTCAGAAAAACAGATGGCTATTGGTCGCGAGGTTTTGCGTGAAATCCGCAAAAGAATCAGCTTTTTGCTGGAGGTGGGTATTGATTACCTGAATCTGAACCGACCTGCCAATACGCTCTCAGGAGGAGAGGCACAACGCATTCGGCTGGCAACCCAGATCGGATCGCAGCTTACCGGAGTGCTGTATATTCTGGATGAGCCAAGTATTGGTCTGCATCAGCGTGATAACCACCGACTTATTGAGTCGCTGCGCCAGTTGCGCGATTTGGGCAATTCTGTAATCGTAGTGGAACACGATAAAGATACAATTCTGGCAGCCGACCATGTAGTTGATATTGGTCCTGGTGCAGGAATTCTGGGTGGTTCAATCGTTGCCCAGGGGCGTCCGGACGAAATGACCCATTGTAACAGCATTACATGTGAATACATAAGCGGTATTAGGAAAATTGATGTTCCATCACAGCGCCGAACTGGTCAATTGGGCAAAAGCATTGTTTTGAAGGCAGCGCGTGGAAACAACCTGAAAAATGTTGATCTCACTATTCCGCTTGGAAAAATGATTTGTATTACAGGCGTCAGTGGCAGTGGAAAATCCTCCCTGATCAACGAAACCCTGTATCCCATATTAAGCCAGCATTTTTACGATTCCCTTAAAGCACCCTTACCCTATGAAAGCATTTCGGGTTTGGAGCTGATTGACAAGGTCATAGAAATTGATCAATCGCCGATTGGCCGAACACCTCGTTCTAATCCTGCTACTTATACCAAGGTTTTTGATGAAATAAGAAAACTGTTTGGCGAACTTCCGGAGTCCAGGATTCGGGGCTACAAACCTGGTCGTTTTTCTTTTAATGTTACCGGAGGTCGCTGCGAAACCTGCAAAGGTGCCGGATTACGCATCATCGAGATGAATTTTCTGCCTGATGTTTCAGTGCTGTGTGAAGACTGCAACGGGAAACGCTATAACCGTGAAACACTGGAAGTAAGGTACAAAGGCAAATCTATCAACGACGTACTCAACCTTACGATCGATCAGGCTTTAACGTTTTTTGAGAACATCCCTGCCATACTTCAGAAAATCAGGACATTAAAGGAAGTGGGACTGGGGTATCTCAGTTTGGGACAGCCTTCGACCACCATTTCAGGTGGCGAGGCACAACGGGTGAAACTGGCTGCTGAACTGTCAAAAAAAGATACTGGAAAGACCTTATATATTCTTGATGAACCAACTACAGGCTTGCATTTTGAAGATGTAAGAGTATTGCTGGATGTGCTCAATAAGTTGGTTGACAGGGGAAACTCTGTACTGATTATCGAACATAATATGGAGGTGATAAAAGTTGCCGACCATATTATTGATATGGGTCCGGAAGGAGGTGCTGCGGGCGGTAGCATAGTTGCGGAAGGTACACCCGAAGAAGTATGCAAGGCCGGAATAGGGCATACAGCCTACTATCTGGCGCATGAGCTTGATTAGAAGCTTGAACTTAGTAAACGATGATCCAGAAATAAAAAAAAGACCCCGAACGAGCGTCCGAGGGTCTTTTCTCTTAACCAACCAATATTCAAATGAAAAAAACTACAACGCGAACATTGCACAAATCGTGCCATAAAATATATACATCTGATTTTAATACGCTTTTTAACTAAAAAATTTACCTTTTTTAACAATCCTGAATTGTCCTTCCACATGATTACTTAGTGCTTCACTTTGCGAAAAAATAATTTTCCCCCATATGTATTCCCGTTTTAATAGTGTTATTATTCAATTTTGGAACATCTTTCCAAATTTGGTAAAATAACTGATTATGAGTGATTATTATAGTATTTCTGGCTGGTTCTGTCGGGCCTGCTGCCATTATTCTTCTTTGTATTGCAGCGTAACAATAATCCAAGCCAACTAACATGTTGGCATCAAAGCGATCTTTACCCAACCTATTGAATTAAGCGTGCAAAATTTCCATCTTTACAACCGAAAAAATCTTTGTGCGAAAATTATTTTTTTGTTATTTAGAATTCGTCTAAATTAGTGGCGCAGAATCAGGCCAAACAAAAACGTAAAAAATTAATAATGAGCAAATTAACTCAAAACGTATTGTTCACATTATTATTCGCACTGCTCTTTAGTTTGTTTTCATCCAACTTTTTAAGGGCAGATAACCAGCTTGGGGTTTACGAACAACTTGATCAGTTTCTTGCTGATGATCTGGTATTTACTGATGAAAAATTTGAAAAGGTTAACCTGCGCGATGCGATTGTAATGCCTACTGTAATCGCTTTGGTGTACTATGAGTGTCCGGGTATTTGTACACCCTTAATGAACGGATTGGCTGATGTCATGAAAAAATCTGACTTGGTGATAAACAAGGATTACCAGGTTTTTACAATAAGCTTTAGTCATTTCGAGAAAACAATTCTGGCGCAGAATAAAAAGAAAACCTACGAAAAGCTTGTTGGTAAAGGCGATACTGAAAATGGGTGGCGGTTTTTTACGGGCGACAGTATCACCATTCGTCGTTTGCTCGACAATATTGGCTATCAAATCAAGCAGGAAGGAGCCGATTTTATACATCCTGCTACTTTAGTTGTTTTAAGTCCGGGCGGAAAAATAACCCGTTATCTTCATGGTACCTATTTTTTGCCTTTCGATTTTAAAATGGCTATTGTTGAAGCCGGACTGGGGCGTTCCGGGGCGACCATTAACAAAGTTTTGAAGTTTTGCTTCAGCTACGATGCTGAAGGTAAGCGTTATGTTTTCAATGTAACAAAGGTATCAGGGTCTATTATTTTACTGCTTGCCCTTACCTTTTTGGGCTATTTAATTATATCAGGAAGTCGAAATAAAAAAAACACAAACATCTGATTTTATGGCAAGTTTATCTACAAATGTGAATTATTTCCAGGCCAAAAGTGGAATTTTCTCGTGGATATTCAGTGTTGACCATAAGCGAATTGGCTTGCTTTATTTGTATTCACTCATCACTTTCTTTTTGGTGGGTGTAACTTTAGGCTTGTTAATGCGCTATGAGTTGCTCAATCCCGGAAAAGACCTGCTCGAAGCCAAAACCTACAACCAAATTTTCACACTGCACGGGGTGATTATGATCTTTTTGTTCATTATCCCAAGCATTCCGGCAGTTTTTGGAAACTTTTTCCTTCCTATAATGCTTGGAACGGATGATGTTTCGTTTCCAAAACTCAACCTGCTCTCGTGGTGGGTGTATATCATTGGTGCAATTATGGCGCTCAGTACCCTTGTTTTTGGTGATGGACCCGCCGATACAGGATGGACTTTTTACGCTCCATACAGTGTTAAAACCGGAACCAATGTAACCATGTCGGTTCTGGCTGCCTTTGTGCTGGGCTTTTCATCCATACTTACCGGATTGAATTTTATCGTTACAATTCATCGCTTGCGTACACCGGGTATGACATTCCTGAAAATGCCCCTTTTTGCCTGGTCACTCTATGCAACTTCCTGGATTCAGCTACTTGCAACACCTATCATTGGTATTACCCTGTTAATGATTATTGCCGAAAGAACATTAGGCGTTGGATTGTTCGATCCTTCAATTGGCGGCGATCCAATTCTATATCAGCACCTTTTCTGGATCTACAGCCATCCGGCAGTTTATATCATGGCCTTGCCGGCATTCGGAATTATTTCTGAGCTGTTGCCTACATTCAGCCAACGTACCATTTTTGGATATAAGGCAATCGCATATTCGAGCCTTGCCATTGCATTTGTTGGCTATTTTATTTGGGGACACCATATGTTCACATCTGGAATGAGCGGCACCGCAAGGTTTATTTTCTCGATGCTTACTTTCCTGGTGGCTATTCCAACAGCCATAAAGGTTTTCAATTGGGTGGCTACGCTTTACAAAGGCTCCATTAATGTGCAGCCGCCCTTGCTGTATGCATTGGCTTTTATCTTTCAATTTATGATTGGTGGATTTACAGGACTTATTCTGGGGGCATTAGCAACTGATATTCATTTACATGACACCTATTTTGTAGTTGGACACTTTCATTATGTAATGTTTGGCGGAACTGGTTTTGCTTTCTTTGGAGCACTACACTACTGGTTCCCGAAAATCTGGGGTCGCATGTACAACATCAAAATTGCCAATATTGCATTTACCATCTTTTTCATCGGCTTCAATTTATTGTACTTCCCGATGTTGATTGCCGGTTTAATGGGTATGCCACGCAGGTACTATGACTACCTGCCTGAGTTTCATCTGCCCAATATGATCAGTACCTATGGTTCATGGGTGCTCGCAGTTGGATTGATTTTAATGTTGGGTAATCTTGCGTTTGCTCTGTTCAGAGGACGTAAAGAGGTTGGCCGAAACCCATGGGGTGGCATAACACTGGAATGGCAGACCCAATCGCCACCAGTAGTGCAGAACTTCGACCGTATGCCTGAACTGCCCAAAAACGGACCTTACGACTATGACAACAAACCAACTATAAATGACTAGCCCTATGGAACATTCAACCGGATTTGTTTTACCCAATTCGGGCCACAACCGCGACGCCGAGGCCTCAAAAATGGGAATGTGGCTCTTTCTTTTCACGGAATTGCTGCTTTTTGGAGGATTGTTTATTGTTTATCTGATTTACAGAGTACTTAATGCTGATGCATTTCTTTCGGCTAGTTATGAGCTGGATGTAACCATGGGAACAATCAATACTGTTGTGCTGCTTGTCAGCAGCATGACAATTGCTATGTCCATTACAGCTATTCAGAAGGGTGATAGTAAAAAATCTATTCAGCTCCTGGGAACTACGCTTTTGCTTTCATTGATGTTCATGGTAATCAAATACTTCGAGTGGAGTGCGAAAATTTCACATGGTCTTTTCCCCGGATTAGATTTATACAAGAGTTTGCCACCGGGTGAAGCGCTTTATTTCTTTCTTTATTTTATCATGACAGGCTTGCATGCTTTGCATATCATCATTGGCGCAGTTATTATAGCTGTAACCATGTACCGAACCCGCAAAGGACTCGTAACAGCTGACAAATATACCCTCACTGAGAATGCAGGACTATATTGGCACCTCGTGGATCTTATCTGGATTTATTTGTTTCCCTTGTTTTACCTAATACATTGAAAACCATGGCACATAAACATACAAACGACGACCACAGCGAAAATCATGAACATCATATCGTAAGCTACCGTGAGCACTTCAGTACACTAATTGCCCTGCTGTTTTTAACAGTGGTAACGGTGGCTATTTCCGTTTTCGGAGCAAGTCTTGCATCACTATCGGTATTCACTGCCATGCTCATTGCCACCGTAAAAGTGGTAGTAGTTGCATACTACTTTATGCATCTCAAATACGATAAAAAAATATATGGCTGGCTTGTAATAATCGTTTCGATTTTGTTTGTCGCTGTTTCTGTACTCACTGCTATTGAATATCTTAACCGTTAGTTTGCCATGAGAACATCAGCATCCACTTTTGCCGAAGGCGTTGATTTATCCCTGTATATTATCACTGGGATATCCTTGTTTTTCCTGCTGGGAATTACAATAGTCATGATTTATTTTGTTTTTCGATACAACAAAAAGCGAAACCCTGTGGCCTCGAATATCGAGGGGAGCCATACACTCGAAATCTTATGGACTGCCATTCCCACCCTGCTTGTTATGGTTATGTTTTATTTCGGTTGGATGGGTTATAAACCCATGCGAAAAGTTCCGGAAGGCGCAATGGAGATTAAAGCTTATGCCCAGATGTGGAAATTCTCTTTTGAATATCCCGATGGTCGTTACAGCGATACACTTGTTGTTCCAATTGGAAAGCCGGTAAAACTTCACCTTATTTCGCGCGATGTGCTACATAGCTTCTTTGTTCCTGCATTCCGGATCAAGGAAGATATGGTACCCGGAAAAGATAATTTCATGTGGTTTGAGGCTACTAAAGAAGGAAGATACGACGTTTTATGTGCTGAGTACTGCGGGCAATTGCATTCCTATATGCTCAGCTCTGTTACCGTCGTTTCAGAAAGTGCATACGATGAATGGCTTGCCAATGCTGTGAGTACTGCCGATGAACATCCTGGTCTTGCCCTGCTTAAGCGCAATGCCTGCCTTACTTGTCATTCTCAGGATGGCAGCAAACTAATTGGCCCATCATTTTTAGGAGCCTATGGCAGGGCGCAGATTGTTGAGACTAATGGAGCAGACCGTGAAATAATCGTTGACGATGAGTATATCATTCGCTCTATTAAAGAACCCAATGCAGACATCGTAAAAGGGTACATGAAAGGACTTATGGTTTCCTATGATAATGTAATTACAGACGATCAGCTGGCCGAAATCATTGATTATCTGAAAACACTCAGGTAAAAGTGTTTTTAAGAGATTTTATTCAAACTAATCCGATTCAATTCACGATAATTCTATGATTGTCAGATTTCTTTCAACATTGATTGAGCTTTCAAAAGTAAAGATAACTTTTGCCGTATCGCTCACTACGATAGCCGGTTACCTTTTAACGAAAGGTAGTTTGGACACTGGTCTTATATTACCGGTTATTGGCATTTTTTTGCTGGCCTGTGGCTCATCAGCGTTGAATCATTTTCAAGACAGTGATCGTGATGCACTTATGAAACGTACAGCTTCGCGCCCGATACCTTCAGGCCGCATCAGTCGCAATGGAGCGCTATTGGTGGCAATTCTGCTTACAGTATTGGGATCGGGTCTGCTGTATCTGGGTTCCGGATTTGTTGGTTTTCAGCTTGGATTACTTGCTTTGCTTTGGTACAATGCCATTTATACACCGCTCAAACGCAAAACAGCCTATGCGGTGATTCCCGGCTCGGTAATTGGCGCCATTCCGCCTGTTGTTGGATGGGTTGCCGGTGGTGGTTCCGTTTTTGATGCCCAGGTGCTTATTCTGGCATTCTTCTTTTTTATCTGGCAGGTGCCTCATTTTTGGCTGCTGATGCTCAAGTACGGCGATGAATATACCAATGCAGGATATCCATCGATAACGCAGCGCTACAATGATGAACAAATCAAGTATATTACCTTTTTATGGACTTTTGCAACAGCTGTTGCAGCACTGATGCTTCCGTTGTTTGGAATTTTACACAGCCTTGCAGCAACCATTGTTGTTATGATATCAGTGGTTTGGCTGATCGTTGTTTTTGCAGGCCTGCTCCGCAGTTCTGCAAAACCTTTCAATCCATTCTATTACTTTATGCGCATCAATTACTTTGTACTTGCTGTAATCATCGCGATTTCTGCAGATCCGTTTTTGTAAATCAGCAAACTTATACAACCAAAAAGAGGCTGTTTTGATTAGGAACAGCCTCTTTTTTGTTGAGTAAAAATGTTTGATTTAAACTGATTTGGAAAGTTCGGCACCAGCTTTAAATTTTACCACTTTTTTCGCAGCGATTTTAATTTCCTTGCCTGTTTGAGGATTACGTCCTTTTCTGGCAGATCTTTCAGAAACACTAAAGGTTCCAAAACCAACGAGAGTTACTTTATCACCACCTGCTAAAGCTTTGGTAGTAGCACCAACAAAAGCATCGAGCGCTTTTTTGGCATCAGCCTTGGTCAAACCGGCCTCGGCAGCAATTGCATCAATTAATTCAGCCTTGTTCATTTTTTTGAATATTAGTTAATAATGGTCGAATAACGCACAAAAATAATCTATAAATCAACAAATGCAAGCTTTTTATGAAAAAAACTTCTCAGTGTTTGGTTTTTTGTTTAATGATTGGGTTGTGGAGTAAGTTATTGAGAAGTTGAGGGATAGGCTGATGCTATTTTTCTCTTATGCTGTGGGCATATGATGCATGCCCAAAGCGAAAGCCTCTCAGAAAATCGGTGACAATCAAAGGCTTTTTTCCTGACTGCTGGAGCTCATGTATCCAGTAATAACCATCGGTGACTGCAACTTTGAGAAATGTTTTATGGTCAGTTAAAATGCTCCCTGGATTTTCGACACCACTACGAGGCTCAAACCTGCCCCTGAAAATTTTTATTTCAGTAGTGGTTTTCCCGGAGGTGATATAGGTAAATGCTGCCGGATAGGGACTTAATCCTCTTATCTGATTGTGAATGCGGAGTCCATTCTGATTCCAATGGATGATACAATCGTTCTTGAAAATTTTTGGAGCTGTTTTCTGTTCGTTTTTTAGCAGCAAAAATTGCTGCGCAATGGGCTTTACTGCATTTGATGCAAGCGCATCAATGGTATCGGTAACAAGTTTCTTTCCTTCTTCAATCATTCTGTCATGCAGTTCACCTGCTGTTTCATTATCATGAATTGTCATGTTTTTTTGGTACAGAATATTTCCTTCATCTATGGCCTCATTAATGAGGAAAGTAGTCAGTCCGGTCGCTTTTTCTCCATTCATGATAGCCCTGTTTATGGGTGCTGCTCCTCTGTATTGTGGCAGGAGCGAAGCATGAAGATTGAAGGTGCCAAGTTTTGGGAGCTTCCAAACAGTTTCGGGCATCATTCTGAATGCTATCACGATAAACAGATCAGCATTGATGGTTTTCAGCTCGCTTATAAACTCCTCATCCTTCAGTTTTATTGGCTGCAGAACTCTTATGCCATGCTTTACTGCAGTCTGTTTCACGGCCGATTCCTTGAGGCTCATTCCGCGGCCCGCAGCTTTGTCAGCAGCGGTAACGACAGCTTTTACCTGATAACCACGCTCCACTATATTTTCAAGTTGTGCCGCGGCGAAGAAGGGTGTTCCAAAAAAAACTACCGAAACTTTTGTTACTTCGGGCATAGGCGATTTTTTTACAAATTTCCTGAAAATTCTGGTATAAAAAAACCCGGACTGAACTTGTCCGGGTTCAACTTTGGTATTTTGAAAATACTACTTGCTCATTTGCTTTGCCTTGGCAAGATATTTTTCAATATTTCTTCCTTCTGTGGAGTTAGGGAATTCTTTCTGAATTTGTTCATAAAGCTCAGCGGCTTTTTTATAATTATTCAGCAACTCGTATGTGCGTCCTGCCTTGAAAAGCATCATGGGTGAAGTGAACTCATTGCTGTTCTTTTTGGCTGCTTTCAGATAC
>Ga0116204_1001498_pt1 | contig 13083 bp, 11 predicted proteins | sample LakKivwa52mmetaG_FD_94481 | JGI IMG/M metagenome (GOLD analysis project Ga0116204, IMG submission 94481) | Anoxic lake water microbial communities from Lake Kivu, Rwanda to study Microbial Dark Matter (Phase II) - Lake Kivu water 52m metaG | ecosystem: Environmental > Aquatic > Freshwater > Lake...
ATCTCGTCCCAGTCGTTATTTAGCATGCGTTTCGGATTTGGGACGGACCGAACAGGCTCCCGTGGAGCCGCAGGTCGCGCATCCGGTGCCTTCGGGCAGTTCGCACCCTTCCGGCTTGGTCGTCTTCTGATTGGCGGCGTAGCTCCAGATGTAGAGGGCCACGACCGCGGCCACGATCAGCGCGCCGATGACATATTGCATACGATCACCACCTTGTGATTGAAGTATACCACGTTTCGCCTGGGAAGAAATACGGGTTGCACGGCAACGTGCATCCCGTCCTCAGGCGATCGGTTCGACCAAGGCGAGGACCGCCTTGGACAGGGCGGCGAGCCGCATTCCGGCTTCTTCCAGGGTGTCGCCGGTGGTGCCGACGTAGATCTTCAGTTTCGGTTCGGTCCCCGACGGGCGCAGGACGAACCAGTCGCCGTTGTCGAGGATCGTTTTGATGACGTTGGATTTGGGCAACGTGAGCATCTTCACGCTGCGGCCTTCCAATCGCCTTCCGGACTCATAGTCCTCCGTGACCGCGACGCGTCTACCCGCGATTTGGCGGACGGGGTTGTTCCGGAACCATTCGACGATGCGGTGGATCCGCTTGGCGCCTTCGATCCCGAACAGATCGATGTTGTGAAGCGTCTCGAGATGCACGCCGTATTCCGCATAAATATCGAGAAGCTTGTCGTAAAGCGTCTTGTTTTCGTGCACGAGATAATGATTCGCCGCTTCGACGGCGAGCATCATCGCCTGGAGACTGTCCTTGTCGCGGACGAAATCCTTGACGACGTAGCCGTAGGATTCCTCGTAGCCGAACAGGAACTCGACGCCCGTGTTTTCGATCAGGCGGGCCTGTTCGCCGATGAATTTGAAGCCGGTGAGCGTCGACACGACGTCGAAGCCGTAGGATCTTGCGATCTTGGCGCCCAGATCGGAGGTGACGATCGTGTTGAAGACGACGCCTTTTTTGGGCAAGGTTCCCTGCACCTTGCGTTCGCGCAGGAGATAGTCGATCAGGACCGCGCCGGTCTGATTTCCGGTCAGAAGCAGGTATTCGTCGTCCTTCTTGACGGCGATGCCCAGACGGTCGGCGTCGGGATCGGTCGCGACGAGCAGATCGGCGCCGATTTCCTTGCCGAGCTTGATCGCTTCTTCGAAGGCTTTGGGACTTTCGGGATTGGGACTTTTGACCGTCGGGAAGGACGGATCGTGGATGCATTGCGACAACACGGGGTTCGCATCGTATCCAGTCTCCTTGAAGAGGCGCATGCCGAGTTCGTAGGATGTGCCGTGCAGCGGCGTGAAGACGACCTTGACGCGTTTTGGCGCTTGTGGATGGAGAAGGACGGTCTTGACCGCCGACACGTAGGCGTCGTCGATCTCCTTGCCGATGGTGACGAGCAGACCTTTATCGAGCAGTTCTTTCTCGGAAAGCGTGCGGACACTGAACAGATCGGTGACCTCTTCGACCATCGCGATGATCTGGTCGGCGAACAACGGCGTGAACTGGCAGCCTGAGTCATCGTAGATCTTGTAGCCGTTGTAGTTGGGCGGATTGTGCGAGGCGGTGATGACGATACCGGCGAGCGCTTTGAGTTTGCGGACCGCGTAGGAAAGCTCGGGCGTCGGACGCAGCGCGTCGAACAGGTAACTCTTGATGCCGTAGGCGCCGAGGACCTTCGCCGATTCGAGCGCGAATTCGCGGCTCATCCTGCGGTTGTCGTAGGCGATCGCGACGCCGCGGGCAAGTTCGCCGTGGCGGGCGTTTCTTCTCAGATAACGGGCGAGTCCGTCATTGGCGCGGCGGACCGTGTAGACATTCATCCGGTTGGTGCCGGCGCCCAAGACGCCGCGCATGCCGCCGGTGCCGAAACTCAGGGACTGGTGAAACATGTCCTCGAGTTCGTGTTCGGATTTGTCCGCGATTTCCGCGCGGAGCGTGGGGTCCAGCTCTTCATAGGCGAGCCAGCGTTCATAATCGTCGCGCCACATGGTACGCACATCCTTTACGTTGTAATCAGCGAAGATAATCGACGACGCCGTCGCGGCGGGGCTTCGGCGCGGGGTTGTCTCCGTCCCGATACCCGATGCAGATCGAGCAGTCGTGTTCGTAATCCATCGGCACCTTGAGCATCCGGTGGATGTCGACCTTGTTGGTTTGGGTGTACATGAAACGGGTTTGTCCGATGACGCAGGAATCGAGCCCAAGCGACTTCGCGGCGATCGCCATGTTCTGGATCGCACACCCGGCGTTCATTTCCGAAAAACCTTCGAGGACGAACTCACGACGATGACGAGCGGCGCGTGGTAGAACACGTGCTCGGCGGGGTCGACTTTGATGCCACGGCTTTCCATGCCTTTCTGCATCAGCCGGTGCATGTCCTCGATCATCGCCTTGTTCGTGACGACCGTGAAATGCCAGTTCTGGCGGTTTCTTGCGGACGGCGCATACGTGCCGGCGGAAACGATGGCCTCGATCATGGCTTCCTCGATCGGGGTCGGCAGGAATTTCCGGACGCTGCGGCGGTCCAAAATCAGACGGATGGTCTCGTTCACTTTGTCACCTCGTTTGGGGTTATTCAAGCGCGCTGGGCGTGAGATAGGGGGATGTCGCGGCTTGGACTTCCATCGTCAGACTGGCGGCCTTCTTTCCCCAGTTGACGGCCTCGTGCATCGATTTGCCTTGAAGCAGGCCGTAGATCGTGCCGGCGAAGAGCGCGTCGCCGCAACCGAGCAGGGAGACTTTCTGGGCCGCTTCGAAGACGACGGTCTGGTAGATCGAACGGCCGATGTTGTAGGTGATCGGCTCGCCGCCGTTGGTGACGAGGACCTGTTTGGCGCCCGCCTGGATCAGGTCGCGGACGGCGAGGATGACGTCGTCGGCGTTTTTCCGCGACAGCGCCGCCAGTTCGCGGCGGTTCATCTTGATCAGATCGAGGCGTGCGAGATGGGGACGGAGCCGTTCCACTTTGGCCTGGGAGACGCCGTCGGCGTATACTTTCACGGACGGGTACTTGCTCAAAAAGGCGTCGATCGTCGCAGCGGGCAGGTTGGCGTCGAGGACGGCGACGTCGAACGGTTCGAAGCGTGCGACCGCTTTGCGCAAGCGTGCGGGTGCCATCGTCTCGACAGCCGAGAAATCGTTCACCGCGCCGATCAGGCGTCCTTCCGGATCGTCGATGCCGACGAAGGTCGGAACGGGGTGGACGCTTGCGGGCCAATGGTCGGTCGCGAGGCCGACCTGAGCGAGTTCGCGTTTGACGACGTCTTGAAACAGTCCCGTGCCGAGGACGGAGACGAGCACGGGATCAAGACCCAGACGGGCGAAGTTGACGGCGATGTTGGTCGCGACGCCGCCAAGCGAAAACATCACCGACCCGGGATTGGAATCGCCGGGACGGTAAGGCGGCGAACAGATGCCCAAAACATCGATGCAGGCGGCCCCAAGGACGAGAATGCGGCTCATCGGTTCACTCCAGGATGTTTGACGTGATATAGTCGACGCCGAGCCTGATCAGTCGTTCGGCGGTGTCTTTGTCGTCGACGGTCCACACGGCGACCTTGAGGCCGATCAGGTGCAGGCGCTTGATCGAGGCTTCGTCCAGCTGATCGTGGCGCACGTCGAGATGGATGCCGTGCTTCTCGCAGAAATCGAGGACCTTCTCGTCGAGTTTCTCGGACAGAAGGTAGAGCACGAGGTCGGGGTGGTGCTTCTTCATGTGGAGGAGGTACTTGTCCTGGAAGCTGATGATCGAGGTGTGCTCGACCCAGCCGACGGCGCGGATGATCGCGGCGACCTGATCGAGCGCCTCGGCGTCGAGGTTGTTCTTCAGTTCCACGAACGCATGCTTCTGATAGGTTTTGCATAGGACGATGACGTCTTCGAGAAGCGGGATCGTCATGTGTTCGGAAAGGTTGCCCGTTTTCCGGTCGATCAGCGAAAATCGCCGGATCTCGTCGTAGCGGAAGGAGGGGATGTAGAGGTTGAGCATGCCCAAACGAAGCAGGGTGTCGTCGTGGGTGACGATGATCTTGCCGTCTTTGGAGGCGTGGACGTCGCATTCGATCCCGAAATAACTGCGGTTCACCGCGGCTGTGAAAGCCGCGAGGGTGTTTTCGGTTTCGATGCCGCTCAGGCCGCGGTGCGCAATCATGCCGCGATAGTATTTGTCGATTTTCACCGTGTTCATGGCATAACCACCCGTCGATTCATTCTTGACACTATTGTACCATCAAACCGCGCTTTTTTATACAAAAAAAACCGCATTCGCAAAACAAATCCCCCACATCGGAACGCTTTTTGGTATAATGAATGAAAGCGAGGGATGCCTATGACCTTTGAACAAATGAAGCAGCGTTTCCAATCGATCCGGACCGTCACGGTCGCCAAACAAAACAAACTCGGTCTCTTCATCGGAGCGATTCTCCTGCCGACGTTTTTGATTATTGCCGTCATGTTTTTCGTCATGAACATCGCCGGGGTCTCCGTCGAAGTGAATGGAATCGAGTACTATCCGGGCTCGGCGCAGTATGAAAACTTCTACACGATCGGCATCGCCGTCAGCGGCGCGATCCTTCTATCGACTCTGGTCGTGATTGTCCTTTCGGTGTTTCAAAAGCCCAAATTCGCCTACGCCGTCGGGATCGACGAGGGACAGGATGCCTATGTCTTCGCCGAAACGGCGAAGGAAGCCAAGTGGATCGGTCAAACCAGAGCGATCGTTTGGAACCGCCGCGACGATCGGTGCGTCGTAAAGAACGATCCCGCGATGATCCAAAGCGAACGCGAACAGATCGCCTTCTGGACCCTGGAGCGCGCTCCCGAAAAGTTCCGCATCAAGGAGAACGGCAACGGCTTCACGATCAAGTACGCCATCTACCGCTACGGACGAAGCCAGACCCGGTCGCTGCGCGTATACGAAAGTCCCGACGGACAACTCACAGGCTACCGTGAGATGGTCTGGGATTCCTACGGCGGGAATTCCAATCTCCAGGTCTATGCCCGATACACCTTCGAAAACGTCAACCGCAACGTGCGTCCGGCCATGCCGGAGAAACTGAAACGCGAAGTGTACCGCTACGAATAAGCAAAACGGCGAGCCGCGGCTCGCCGTTTTTTGTGGAAATGGATGCGTTCTCGATGCGTCTATTCCTCGTCGTGATGCCGGCCTTTGAGCAGCGGGCTGACGCGCTTGTAGATCACGAACACGATGACGCTGATCATGAGGCCTTTGAAGAGGTTGAACGGCACGACCGCGAAGAGGATGAACGTCGTCAGATCGGTGATCGCCGGATTCACGGCCGTACCCATCGCGATGAACGCCTCAATCGGCGCGTGGAAGGCGTACGCATACGCCGGAAGCAGCACGTAGGCGTTCAACACCGCGCCGACCGCGCCGACCGACAGCGTGCCGACCGCCATCCCAAGAACGGCGCTCTTGCGCGATTTGCGCAGCGTGTAGAAGATCGCCGCGGGAACGACGTAGGCGCAGCCGATCAGGAAGTTGGCGATCTCGCCGACGCCGGCCGTCTGGGTTCCTTCGACGGCGAAATTGAGGAAGACCTTGATCGCCTCGATCGCGACGCCCGCCATCGGTCCGAGCGCGAACGCGCCGACGACAACAGGAATCTCGCTGAAATCGAGCTTGTAGAAATTGGGCGCGAGGAACATGAGCGGAAACTCCACGAGCATGAGAACGGTCGCGAGCGCTCCGAGCACCGCGACTTTGACCAGCCATTGAACGCTTTGTTGTTTCATCTGTTTTTCTCCTTTTTGGACAAAATAAAACGCCCCCTTCGGGGCGTGGTTCGCACGGAAAAAAACGTGAAAAAGCATCGTTCTTCTTCCATCCAGACTTTACTGTCGGTACAGGAATCCAACCTGTTCTGCTTGCGCTCGCGGACTTGACCGCCGATCGGGAATTTCACCCTGCCCTGAAGACGTATGATTCAATTGTCTATGTTGATTATACCTTTAATTCAACGCGTTGTCAACAGCGCCAGGCACGGAAGACGCTTTCATGATCGCGACGGCGCGCACCATCGATCCGTCGAAGCCTTCGAGTTTGAGCGGAAACGCGGAAAACCATACCCGGCACGGGAGTTCGTCCAGACGGATCAGGTTTTCGACGATCACGATGTTCTTGGACAGAAGCATCCGGTGGAATCCGGCGTAGTCGCCGTCGGCGAACCGGACCGAAGGCATGTCGACGCCCAGGAGGACGAGTCCGGTCTCTTCCACAAAAGCCCCGAAGTCGCGGTCGAAACCGGGAAAGTCCGCGAAGTAGGCGGGTTCGAATCGATGCTTCGACCAACCGGTGTGAATCAAAAGAATCTTGTCTTTCTTCGCGCTTTGCTTCCACGCGCGCCGCAGTTCGGCCGTCGCGATCACGCCGTCGACCGCGGGGACGTTCAGGACTACCGCGTCGCCGACACAGCGGGAAAGATCGATTCCGGCGACGTCTCCGCCTTGACCAAGGAAATGCGCCGGCGCGTCCAGGTGGGTGCCGACGTGCATTCCCGAAGACCAGGTCTTGATCGCATGGCCTTCCTTGTCGACTGTCGAATGGACGGCCGTCGCGATCTTCGGATCGCCCGGGAATACCGGCGTCGTTTCGCCGATCGTCCAGGACAGATCGATCACAAGGCTATTCTTCGGTGACGGGCGCATAGGTCGACAGTTCCGAAGCGGCGGGTTGGGTGATGATGACGTATTGGTTGATCTTGTCGAAGGTGACGACGTAGTTCGCCTCGCCGAGCACCGTTTGGATCGATCCCGGATAGCTGACCTCGATCGAGATCAACCGAAGGTCGTGCGCGAAGGTGATCTTCGCCGTCGCCTTGCGGACGCTCGTCAGGAAGGAAGGCACGAAGAACGTCGCTTCGACCTGGTCGCTCGAGAGTTCGAAGGAAACCTCGATCTGCGAACGGTCCATGACGACGGTGATGTTCTGCGTCTTGTCTTTTTGAACCGCCTTCTTGATCCAGGGATTGTAGTTTTCAAGGAACGCCGCGAAGGTTTCTTCGTAGCGGCTGCGGTCTTCGCCCTTGTTGTCGACGCGTTTGGCGTAGAGATATCCGCCCTTGTAAAAATTCATCGCCGTGAATACCGAGTCGCCGCGGTCGATCGTCATCTCGGCGCGGCCGATCGCATCTTCGGTTCCGCTTCCACGGACGCGCACGTCGATGCGTTCTTCGGCGGAATAGGTTTCGTTTTCGTAGAAACCGTGGTAGTTGGCGCGGAAGCTTTCGGCGTTCAGGTAGACTTCGATCGCGTCGTTCATCAATTCGAAAGCCTCGTCGACGGTGTAATCGGTCCTGACCGGCGTGCAGGCGAGCACGGTCGAAACCAGGACCAGGGACAAAAGCGCAAGCAGGGATTTTTTCATGTTGGACACCTCGAGCCTATTATATCAAATCCCGAAGCGCTTGGCACCAAAAAAGATGAAAGCATCCAGGACGGATGCTTTCGTTTCATTCGAGGGGCTTGAGATTCCAGATGTTGTTCGCGTAATCGCGGATCGAACGGTCCGAGGAGAACACGCCCGACTTCGCGATGTTGTGGATCGCTTTCTGCCGCCACAGACGCGGCTGTTTGTAGTCCTCGTTGGCCTGCGCGTGCGCGGCTTTGTAGGCTTCGAAGTCCGCCAGGACGAAGTAGTGGTCGTTGTAGATCAGGCGGTCGTAGATTTCGCGGAACTCGTTGGCGTCGACGTTTTCGAAGAATCCGTTGACCAGCTGGTCGAGCACCTTGTGAAGGGTCGGACTCTTGTCGTAGATCGCCTTGGGATTGTAGGAGCGGTTGCGGTAAAGTTCGGTGACTTCCGGCGTGCGCATCCCGAAGACGTAGATCGCATCGTCGCCCACGAGTTCGTGGATCTCGACGTTGGCGCCGTCTTCGGTGCCGATCGTCACGGCGCCGTTCATCATCAGCTTCATGTTTCCGGTGCCCGAAGCTTCTTTGGAGGCCGTCGAGATCTGCTCGGAGAGGTCGGCCGACGGCATGATCGTCTCGGCGTAGGTGACGTTGTAGTTCTCGACGAAGACGACCTTCAGCCAATGGCTCGTGTCCTTGTCGTTGTTCACCTTCTCGGCGATCGTGTTGATCAGCTTGATGATTTTTTTCGCGAAATGGTAGCCCGAGGCGGCCTTCGCGCCGAAGATGAAGGCGTGGGGGACGTATTGATCCTTGAAGCCGGCCTCGTGCTTCAGGCGGTCGTAGACGTCCAGGATGTGGAGAGCGTTCAAGAGTTGGCGCTTGTATTCGTGCAGACGTTTGACCTGGATGTCGAAGATCATCTCCGGATCGAGGCGGACGCCTTGTTCGATTTCGATCTTGTGCGCCAGTTGACGCTTCTTTTCAAGCTTGATGCGGGCAAACGTTTCCTGGAACGTTTCGTCGGTTTCGAACGCCGTCAGTCCTTCCAGCGCTTCGGTCCGCTTCCGCCAGTCCTTTCCGATCGCCTTGTCGATCAGGGCGGCGAGTTCGGGATTCGAATGGATGAGCCAGCGGCGGTGCGTGATGCCGTTGGTGACGTTTTGGAACTTGCCCGGATAGAGGTCGTTCCAATCCCTCATCTCGATCGTCTTCAGGATCTCGGTGTGGAGTTTGGCCACGCCGTTGACGGAACGGGCGGACACGACGCAGAGGTTGGCCATGCGGATCATTCCGCCGTAGAGGATCGCCAGCTTCGCGATCCGATCGTTTTGTTCGTGGCCGAACCGATCGATCAGGTCGTTCAGGAAGCGGCGGTTGATCTCTTCGATCAGCTGGTAGATGCGCGGCAGGATCGGCTGGAAGAGGTGGATCGGCCATTGCTCGAGGGCTTCGGCCATGATCGTGTGGTTGGTGTAGGCCGTCGCGTTCGTGACGATCTTCCACGCGTCGACCCATTCCATGTGTTCCTCGTCGAGGAGGATCCGCATCAGTTCGGGGATGACGAGAGTCGGGTGCGTGTCGTTGATGTGGAAAAGGACGTATTGGTCGAGGTTGGCGAGCGTGCCGTATTTTTCCTTGTGCTTCCGGCATACGCTCTTGACGCCGGCCGAACTGAAGAAGTATTGCTGCATCAGCCGCAGCTTCTTGCCTTCTTCGGTCGTGTCGTCGGGGTATAGGAATCCCGAGATCTTCTGGAGTTCGAATTCGTAGTCGAACGCGCTCTTGTTCTTGGGATACTTGCGCGAAGGTTCCGCGTTCCAAAGGCGGAGGTGCGTCACGAAGCCGTTGGCGTCGCCGACGATCGGGACGTCGTAAGGCACCGCCTTGATGAACTCGGCGGCCTTGTAGGTCATCTTCCCGTCGTATTCGACGTAGCCGAAATAGGGAATGTCCTCGGCTTCTTCTTCCTTGCGGATTTCCCAGACGTACTGGTCGGAAAGCCAGTTGTCGGGACGCTCTTCCTGATAACCGTTTTTGATCTTCTGCTTGAACAACCCGTAGCGGTAGCGGATCGTCTGACCGTAGCCGACGTACTTTTGCGCCGCGAGGCTGTCCAGATAGCAGGCGGCGAGTCTGCCGAGACCGCCGGTCCCGAGGCCGGGATCGCTTTCGTAGTCTTCGACCTCGTTCAAATCGAAGCCGAGCCATTCGAAGGCCGCTTTCGCGACGTCGCGCAGGCCAAGCGAGATCAGGTTGTTCGTGATCAGGCGGCCGATCAGGAATTCCATCGAGAAATAATGGACCTGGCGGGTTTCGGACGCGGCGATCTTCTCGTTGGTCGCTTTCCAGTCGCGCGCGATCCGCTCTTTGACGAGCGCGCCGAGCACGTTGTAGCGCTGGCGGACGCTCGAGTCCTTGATGTCGATCAGATAGGCGGTCTCCATTTTGACCGCGAGCGCCTGGGCGAGCGCCTTGGGGGATTCGAAGGGATTGGTTGTCTTCATGCTTTCACCTCACGTCAACAGTATAGCATTCCCGCGGGTCATGCCCTGTTTTCAGGTTTGTGAAACTGGTTACATCATCATCCGGTAGAGCTCGACGTAAGCCGCCGCGGTGACTTCGAAGGAGAACTTCGAAGCCATCGCGTTTTGCACGAGCGCCTGCCAGTCGGCCGCGGATTTCCAGGTCTGGAACGCGTTTTGGACTTGGAACTGAAGGTCGCGGCCGTCGTAGTTGTAGAACTTGAAGCCGTTGCCCCGTTTCGTCACGGGGTTGTACTGCTCGACGGTGTCGTTCAAGCCGCCCGTCTGGCGCACGATCGGGATCGTGCCGTAGGCGAGCGCGATCATCTGCGAGGTGCCGCACGGCTCGTAGCGGGAAGGCATGAGGAAGGCGTCGGCGCCGGCGTAAATGTAGGCCGGCTCGGTCGCGTCGTAGGCGAGGTTGACCTTGACCCTTCCGGGATAGCGGGCCTGGAAACTTTGGAACACGTCCATGTAGTATTTGTCGCCGGTGCCCAGGAGGACGAACTGGATCTGTTCGTTTTGCATGATCTGGTCGAAGGCGGAGAAGAGGATGTCCAACCCCTTCTGCTCGACGAGCCGCGAAACCATGCCGAGGACAAAGCGGTCCTCGCCTTCCCGAAGTCCCATTTCCCGCTGCAGGAACCGTTTGTTCTCCGGCTTGGCGAGGGAAACCGACGCGGCGTCGTAGCGTTTGGCGATCGCCAGATCGGTCGAAGGCGACATCGCGCTCGTCAGACCGTTCAAGATGCCGTAGAAGTCGCGATCGCGGCGGTTGATCAGATCGACCAGGTTTTTGGAGTAGTATTCGTATTTGAGTTCGTCGCGGTAGGTCTGCGACACGGTCGAGATCTTGGTCGCGTGATGCAGTCCGAGCTCGAGGAAGTTGATCTGCGGGTAGTGGCGGTACTCGGTCTCAAGACCGAGCTTCTCGAGAATCGAACTGGGAAAGAGGCCCTGGTATTCGATGTTGTGGATCGTCATCAGGGTGCGGATGGACGTGAATCCGGGGGTATGCTTGAAGAGCAGCGGGGTGAGCCCCAGATGCCAGTCGTGCAGGTGGACGACGTCGGGTTTTTTCGGAAAGACGTCGAAGAACGCCATCGCGGCTTTCGTGAAGAACGCGAAGCGATCGCCGTCGTCCTGATAGCCGTAGATCTGGTCGCGGTCGAAGAAGTCGAAGTTCTCGATGAAGTAGAACATCACGCCGCGGTCGTTGTAGCCGTACAGCGACGTGTGCCTGCCGATGCCGTCGTATTCCACGACGGTTTCGGCGATCGGCTCGAAAAGCACCTGGAACTTCTCCTTGATCCGTGGAAACAGAGGCATCATCACGAGCGAGACGACGCCTTGTTTGGATAATTCTTTGGATAAAGCGCCGACGACGTCGGCGAGTCCGCCGGTCTTGACGAATGGAACGCACTCGATGGACATCTGGAGGATCGTCAGTTCCTCGTCGTTGGCGAGAATCTGCTTCTTTTCCGAGACGAAGAGCCGTTCCGGCGTGCCTTCGACGACGGCGCCGGCCTTGACGACGGTTTCCTTGTCCAAAATCGCATAGCGCACGATCGCGCCGGGTTCGATCACGCATTGGTTCATGACGACCGAATGGTCGACGGTGGCGCCGACGCCGATCTGCGCCTTCCGGCCGACGACGCTGCGGTAGATTCGACCGTCGACGACCGCGCCCGAAGCGACGAGGCTGTTCTTGACGAACGCCTGCAGACCGTAACGCGAGGGCGAGGACATCGTCTCTTTCGAGAAGACGGGGCGGGAGAGTTTGAAGATCTGGTCCTTCAGTTCGGGATCGAGCAACGCCATGTTCGCCCGGAACAGCTCGGCGGGGTCATCGATCAGAAAGCACGGCTCGTCGTAGACGTAGGACGAGCGTTTGATGCCGTGCGCGTAGTCGAAAACCTCGGTCAGGTTGCGGAACGAGATCTCGTCGTAATGGCGGATGTATTCGAGAAGCATCGCTTTCGAAAGCAAAAACGTGCGGAGTCGTTCGCCGTCCTTGTTCAAGACCTCGGTGATGTCGGCGTTTTGGACGAGATGGTGGTGGAGGACGACGTTGTAGTCGACGTTCCAGACGATGTTCGCCGGACTGACGATCACGTAATCCTGCGAACTGCGGACGAAGTACTCCAGATGCTCGTACATCCGTTGGAAACTGATCTGATCCTCGTAGGTCAGGTTCAGATTCTTCGGCGGCAGGATGAAGATGCCGTCCTTGCGCCGGTTCAGATCCCAGCGGTCGCCCGAGCCGATGTGGTCGGACAACGAACGGTAGTTCCCATAGGGAAAAATCGCGACGTTGGTCACGACCGAGTTCTTGCAGTTGGAGAGCGCGAAGTCGATCAGCCGGTACTTCGCGCCAAACGGCAGCGCGCCAGGCATCCGGTGCCGCGTCAGTTTGCCAAATGAGCCTTTGTTGGTCGCGTCGACGACCATGAACAGGTTGTTCATCGCTTGTCGCCGTCCTTTTCGAAGGCGGTCCGATCGAGGATGGCGACGTGTTCGGGTTCGAACACGAATCCCTCGGGAATCACGACGTCCTTGTTCACGACCGCGTTTTTGATCCGTGCGCCTTCGCCGACGACGACGCCGGGAAACACCACGCAGTTCTCGACGCGCGCGTTTTTGCGGACGTGGACGCGATAGCCGATCGTCGAATGGATGACGACGCCGTCGATGGAGGTTCCGTCGGCGACGATCGAGCCCTTGATTTCGCCGTCGTCCAACACGACGTGGGGGGGATAATTCAGCGATTTGGAATACACGGGCAGATGTTTCGAGACGTTTAAGGAAAGGAAGTTCGGATCGTCGAGCATGTCCATGTTCGCCGCATACAGCGATTCGACGGTTCCGACATCGCGCCAGTATCCTTCGAACACGTAGGCGCCCACGCGCATTTTCGAGGCGATTGCCTTGGGGATGACGTTTTTTCCGAAATCGATCGATTCCGCCGAGTCCGCCCCGGAAAGGAGCGTCTCGAGCGCGGCGGTGTTGAAGAGGTAGATCCCCATCGAGGCGAGCGTCCCTTTCGGCCTTTTCGGCTTTTCCTCGAAGGAAACGACCAGGCCTTCGCCATCGACTTCCAAGATGCCGAAACGGGAAGCCTCTTCGATGGGAACCTGCGTCGCCGCGATCGTCACTTGGCGGTCATGGGTCAGGTGGTCCTTGATC
>Ga0116204_1001499_pt1 | contig 13082 bp, 15 predicted proteins | sample LakKivwa52mmetaG_FD_94481 | JGI IMG/M metagenome (GOLD analysis project Ga0116204, IMG submission 94481) | Anoxic lake water microbial communities from Lake Kivu, Rwanda to study Microbial Dark Matter (Phase II) - Lake Kivu water 52m metaG | ecosystem: Environmental > Aquatic > Freshwater > Lake...
GCAAAACGGATACGACATCCGCACCGTGCAGGAACTCCTCGGACACAAGGACGTCAAGACCACCATGATCTACACCCACGTCCTCCAACGCGGCGGGCTGGCGGTCAAATCCCCGCTGGATGGATAACTATCTTCCTATTACCGAATCATGTCATTGCGAAGGCGCTCTTGATCTTTGCCCGCCTGTCCTGATGCTTTTTCAGGGAAGCAATCCCTTATCCCGTCCTGCTCCTCCTACCAGCTAAAAGCTAACCGCCAACCGCTAAAAGCTAACCGCCAATCCATCCCCCAACCCAAACTCCAAAATATCCGCCTCACGTTCTGGGTGCGACCTCAACAACTCCGCCTGCCTGCCGCCCGTAAAAATATCACTCGTAAAACCAGGCGCCAGTGTACAACCGAAAAGGGAATACCTCACGCCCCTCACACAATGACCCGCCTGCCACACCCCCGCAGGCACCACGAACTGCACCGCCTCACCCTTTAACGGATTGTTGCCCATCACCACATCACGGCTTGAGCCATCGGGATACAGCAAGATCAACCGCAACGGATCACCCCCATAAAAATGCCACATCTCATCCACCGTCAACGAATGGAACAACGAAACACTGCGCGGCTCATCGCAATACATCCCGATCATCCCCGTCCCGAACGGCTTGCCACTCGGCAAACTCTCCACCGACCGATACGTACTCGCAAAAAACGTCCCCTCCACAGGCAGCCTCTCAAACCCAAAATGCCGAATCAACTCTCTGATCTCTACATCCATCTCAACTCCACAGCTAACAGCTAATAGCTGCTCTTAATCGTCAAATTCACCACCAACGCCCCGCTCGCCTTCACCAAATTCTCAGGCGTGATCATGATCTCCTCACCCCACTGCCCAGCCCCCGTACCAAGCAGCGGCTCCTCGGTCAGAGTCTCTTCAAGGAAAGACCTGAATCCAACTGGCTGCCAGCCAAAGGCGGGGATCGAACCGATCACAAATCCAGTCACTTCCTTCACCCGTTCAGGCGCCGCCATCCGAATATTGCGCGAACCGATCGCCTTCTTCAAATTTCCAGAGATCGCATTCTGGTCGCCGCCCAGCATTACCAGCACACACTCGCCCGAATCCACCACCTCAAAGATCAACGTTTTCACCGCCTGCCGTTCGGGGAAGCCAAGCACAGCCGCCACGTTCGCCGCGCCCTTCTCCGTCTCTGGCGAAAAACTGCGTGCCTCATAAGGAATGTTGTTTGTATCGAGATGCAGGTGGGCTTGAAGTTTCATAAGTTGAGTCCTTTACGAATGATGGGGATGATCTCTTCTGGCGTCAGCGCAATATCGATCACCAGCGCCTCTGCGGGTTCTTCCAAAGTATCGAACTGACTTTTCAATAATTGTACTGGCATATAATGCCCCGCGCGTTTTTCAAGCCGCACACGGATCTGCTTATACGTCCCTTTCAAATAAACAAAACGGACTTGTTCATCGACAGCAAGGATCTGACGATACGCCTCTTTCAACGCCGAGCATGCCAGCACACACCGATCATTTCCCTTCAGGATGGTTCGCAGCCTTGCCAGCCATTCTGCGCGGTCCTCATCCGTCAGCGCCGCCCCCCGCGCCATCTTCTCACGGTTCGCCTCCGAATGAAAATCATCCCCATCGAAGAACGCCCAGCCAAGCTCCCGCGCCAGCATCATACCAATTGTAGACTTCCCCGCCCCCGCCACACCCATCATAATAATTTTCATACGTTCCTAGCCAATGTCGTTGCGAGCCGCCGCTCTTGTTCTTCGCGGCGAAGCAATCTCCTATTTATCTGTATATGTCGTTGCGAGGAGGGCTTTTGCTCTTCCCGACGCGGCAACCTCCCGTTTGTTATTTGTCATTGCCTGTACCGCCGTTCGCTGCGCGAAGACGCAGTGCTCAGGCACGCGTGCGAGCCGACGCTCTTGCCCTTCACGGCGAAGCAATCTCCAATTTTCATATGTCGTTGCGAGGAGGGCTGTTGCTCTATCCGCCGCGGCAACCTCTCACTTCCCTGTAAATTCTCAGCACCTACCACTCACCACTTACTACTCACCACTTACCACTCACCACAAAAACCCTGCCATCCAACATCACCTGCACCTCATCCCCCGTCTTCAACTTCGCAAAATCATCCACACTCAATGCCACCAGCGGCAATGAGATCGTATAAAGTTCATCCGCCACAACAGATGCCAGCGCAAAAAAGAAATCCGTATCCGTAGTGATGATCGCTGCAGGCGCCGTCCCCGCCCGAATGGCTTCCAGTAGCACCGCCGTCGTCGTGGACGACCCGCGTGTAAACGGAATCGCAAGGATTCTCCCTTTGGCGATCTCTCCCGAAAGCATGTGGCGGCGGTCAATGATCTCGCCCGTCTGCCAGTCATACCCGCCCCAGAACGAAAGCGGCTCATTGCCGACCAACGCGATCCCCCGTGCCTCGCCTTTGATAACAATTTTGCCTTGCAGTATTCTCCCCTCTCCCTTGGAAGGGAGAGGGGCTGGGGGTGAGGGTTTATTCATTTCCATAACCTCTCATCCCTCACAATTCTCCCCGCCACCGCCGAGTCGACACAATCCTGCAAACTGCCAAAGACGATCTTCTTCTTCAACAGCCCAGGCGAGTAATACGCGAACTTTGCCGAATTCGTCATCAAATTTTGGATCTCCTCTGGCAGCATCGGCGAAGTCAGAATGCAGGTATCCACCGTCACCTGTGCGCCGAAATCTTCGATGGCGTGCAGAAAACCCGCCTGCTTTGCCAGTTGCGTCATGGCGCGGCTCGATGTCACCAGAAACTTCACCTGCGGATGTTTCTTCCGTCCCGCCACCATCGGTGCGAGGCGTTTGTATTCCGCCAGCGAAAAATGCGGGCTTCCCAACACCACCAGATGCAGGCTGTCATCATCGGTGTGCGTCAATTCGCGGCGGGCTTCGCGCAGCATCTCCATCGTCACTTCGACAGTTTGAGTGGGGGAGTTGTCCTGAAATGCCTCTGCCAGCGTCGGCGCTTCAGGCGTAATGCCGACGATATGGAACATCGCAACACCGCCCGAGGATGCCGCGCCCGCGCCAAATGCTTTGAGTTGATCTTCATCAGGTCTGACGGTCATCCCGTCGATCACGGGAATTTTATCCAAGGCCATTTTGCCGATCAGGCTGCCCAGCACGGGGTAAAAATCGTCGCTGGCTTGAAGTTGTTCTGGCACACCCACCAAACGGAACAGAAGTTGTCCCGCTCTGTTTTCTTTCAGGTGCAAACCGATGGCAGGCGCGCGCCCTGTGATCGCACAACAAATATCGAAAAGGTCGGGGTAGCGTTCTGTCCGCGCACCGATCACCGAATTGGCGAACACGATCGCATTCGATTCGCCCCACGCGATCTGCTGACCGAACGTCGGTTTCATCTCGGTCTGGTACGGCGCACATGTCCATGTGGGCGTGGTGCCCATGCTCTGATACGCCACCATCTGACGATGTGCCTGCTGCGCCCACAGCGACGGCACTGCCCATTCCTTCCAATGATGCTCATCCAATCCGCTGACGTTCAGCGAGGTCGGCACTGCCACCTTCGCGCCCAGGCTCGCCAGTTTTTCGGCGAATTCCAAACCTGCATCCCCGATATACACCGTGCTGTCAATGTGCGCGCCTGTGATATCGAGCAGTTCCCGCGCCCCCGCCACCTCCGCCATCCGCACCAAAATGGACATCGCCATCTTCACTGCAGGTCCATGCTCGCCATGCAGCATGGCTTGGTCTTTCGAAGTAAGTGTCAGTGTCATGTTTTCCCTTTCATATAGAAATACCGCGCTGAGCGGAGCGTCCTTCGACTGCAAGCTTCACAAACTACGCTCAGCCCTCCACTCAGGACGGTTATCCTTTGGAACGGAGCGAAGTCGAAGCGTGGGGGTGTGTATGCTTCACCCCTGCCGCGACGCCAGATAAATTCCGATCAATATCAAAACCCCGCCAGCTGCAACTGCGGGCGTTGGCGTTTCATTCAAGAAGAAGAACGCCAGCACCGCCGAGCCGATCGGTTCTGCCAGTGTCACCACAGCCACCAGCGTCGCGGAGAGATATTTCAACAGCCAGTTATACGTCGAATGCCCGATCAATTGCGGCACGACTGCCAGCAGCAGGATCCAACCGTAGATTTTCGGCTCGTATCCAAAGGGCGATTGTCCCGCAAAAAGCATGAAGACCAGCAGTGAGATCGCCGCCATGCCATACACCAGAAAAATATACGCCACCAAAGACATTTGCGGACGCAGTTTTCGCCCGATGATGAGATACCCCGTCACGGTCAGTGCGCCGACCAGCGCGAGGACGTTGCCCCACATGGCGCGTCCCTGCATGGCATCGGAGAGGGATGGGCAGGCGAGTCCGCCATCGTTCCAAACGCACGCATCAGACAACCCGATCACGGTCCCGCCGACCAAAGCCAGCGCCAACCCGACGAGCGCCGTCCGCGGCAGGTGTTCTTTCAATAACATCGGGGAGAGCAATGCCACCCATAACGGTCCCGTGCTGACAAAGACCACCGAGCTCGCCACACTCGTATATTCCAGCGACGATATCCACGTGGCGAAATGTACAGCGAGGAAAATGCCCGAGAAAACCGCGAGCAGGCGTCCGCGCAGGTCGAGGCGTTTGATTTCATCCCAATGACGGGTGAGCGCCAGCGGAGCCAGCAGCAAGGTCGCAAAGGTCAGCCGCAGGGCAGCGATCACCAGCGACGGCGCTCCATCACCTTGTGCATAACGGATGAAAATGCTGGCGGTGGAAACTGCCAGGATGGCAATGATCAGCGCAACTGGCAGCAAGAGGCGGGTACGGGTATCCATAATTCCGCCGAGTGTACCGCAAAGTGTGCCGACGGGGGAAAACTTGTCAGTATGGGTAAGGTATGCTACATTTCGTTCATCAAAACAAAAAGGAGATAAACAATGTCAAACATCAAAACAGAAATTGCGGGGTTGGTTACAAAGAAGGTGAAGATTCCCCAGGCGCAGGCCGAAATGGCCGTGGATGTGGTGCTCGAATTTGTGAAGAAGAAGCTCCCGCCCAATGTCGCCGGTCAGTTCGATGCCATTCTCGAAGGCAATGTAGACCTGAGCGACGGTATTGGTTTGGATGATGCCGCAGGCCTGCTCGGCGGCTTGTTGAAGAATAAGTAGTAACTTTGTAAACCTGTCATTGCGAGGATGCACTTGTTCGTGTCCGAAGCAATCCCAGGTGATCTCAAAATTATGCTTGGGATTGCTTCGCCGCCCAAAGGCAAGATCGGCGGCTCGTAATTACAGGGAATGGTCAAATTTATAAGATATTTGTATAAAAATTAGATTTATTCTTGCGCCATCGTGGGAGGCGGGTTAAAATGATTTGACCAACTCAAACCAACTTGAAGGAGAACTCCAATGGCTTTTGAACTTCCCAAACTCGCTTATGCGTATGATGCGCTCGAACCCCATATCGACGCCCGTACGATGGAAATCCACCACACCAAACACCACCAGACCTACATCACCAACCTGAACGCTGCTGTCGAAAAGACCCCCGAATTGCAGGGTAAATCTCTCGAAGCCATGCTCAGCGACCTGAACGCCGTCCCCGAAGGTGTGCGCGGTGTGATCCGCAATCATGGCGGCGGCACCTACAATCACAACCTGTTCTGGGAGATCATGGGACCCAACGCAGGCGGCGCTCCCAAAGGCGATCTTGCCAAAGCCATCGACGCTTCCTTCACTTCCTTTGACAACTTCAAAGCGGAATTCACCACCGCCGCCACCACTCGCTTCGGCTCTGGCTGGGCCTGGCTCGTCAAAAAGGGCAGCGGCCTCGCTGTGGTCTCCACCGCCAATCAAGACACTCCGCTGGCTGACGGCTTGACCCCCATCCTCGGCATCGATGTGTGGGAACATGCCTACTACCTCAACTACCAGAACCGCCGTCCCGATTACATCACCGCCTTTTGGAATGTCATCAACTGGGATGCGGTTGCCGCGAAGTTCGCGTAATCGGTCGAACCCGTCCTGCAAATCTAAAAGTCGAACAGGTCTGAATTCAGACCCGTTCGACTTTTTTGACTCTCCTGACCATTTAGACTTAATTACACCTTGTCATGAGAATAAACATAGATATAATAGACCCATCTTGTTTGTCCATCATCTCACAAGGAGAAAATTCCCATGACCCACATTATTACCAGCCTTTGCGTCCGCGATCGCGGCTGCATCGAAGTTTGCCCCGTCGAATGTATCGTGCCCGGCCAGCCTGTTGCCGAATGGCCCATGGTCTATATCGACCCCGACACCTGCATCGACTGCGGCGCGTGCGTCCCCGAATGCCCCTTCGCTGCCATCTTCCCTGAAGATGAAGTCCCTGCGGCCTACACAGCCAAAGGCGGCGAATACATCAACAAGCTCGGGCTCACTGGTCACTACGAAGGCACCAATCACCACGGCGTTCAGGTTGTTTTGGAAACCACCAAAAAACTCGAAGCTGGCGAAGTGGTCGACCTCACCGCCGACACCCAGCCGAACTACGATTTCTTCAAGAGTGGTCCTGGTTACTCCGCGAAGGATAGCGACAACGGCATGTAATTCACGCCAAAACAAAAGGTCAGGCATATCGCCTGACCTTTTTGATTCTCTCTTACTGGCTCAACCCTGCACTCATAAGGTTATCGGCAATGAACTGCGCCAGGAAAACATTGTCCTCTTCCAGCGCCACCACCAGCACCAGCGGCGCTCCCTGCCATGCGGGCTGCGTCCCTGCCAAATGCCAGGTGATGATGGTCTCGCTGATGCTTGCCTGCCCTGTATGACTCCAATACGGTTTGCCCTGTGTGAGGAAGGCTTGCGCTGCCTCATTCGCCGCCTGGGTCTGGATCACCTGGGTGGGCATTCCCAACGCTGGGAGAATGACCCAGCCCTGCTCGATGGTGTTCACTGCTGTGGCGATTCGCGGGGCAGGGGAGATGCCGTCTGAGCTTAATGCCGCCGCCGCAATCGTCATTTGCAAGGGGCTGACGCGCAGCTGCTCTACATTTCTATTATTCACATCATATCCAGTCATCATATTTAATGCGGGAGTTTGATAGAAGCCCAGTTTTTCGTAAAATGACCGTAGTTCTGTTTCGGCAGGCTGCCTTTCGCCGAATTCTGCCTGAAGAAGCGGCAATGTCCCTGTGCCGATCGGGTATAAGCCCAATGCTGCGCGATTAAGCAGCGGTGAATATTGATCCTGTGAGAGAAATTCGCCTTCCTCGCTTAGTTTATTTGGGTCGAAGGTGGGGTGAGAAGCCATCACCAGGATCTCGCCTGTATCAGAGTTCATCAACAGGATCGCCCCGCGATGACTGCCCAATAGTTGGTCTGCTGCCGCTTGCAGGCTGAGATCAATGCTCAAGCGGACATCCAAGCCCGGGGGAGGTGTGCCGTAGAGCAATTGATTCCATAATATCAAGCAGGCAGGGTTTCCTTGTAGTCCGCGCAGGTAACTATCGAGGCTGGCTTCCAACCCAGCCTGTCCATACGTGCTATGCGTGTAGCCAGTTATTGGTGCGAGTTGAGGATAGGTATATGTTCGTAGATAGGAACCGCTCACTCCCTCTGTAATGTTGATGGGGGTATTGTTTTTATCCACGAGTTCACCGCGTAGAACATAACTGTCAGCGATGGTGCGGCGGGGGTTGTCGGTGCGGGTGAGCAGGTCAGGTCCGCGGACGATTGCCCACCACCCTGTAGTGAGGGCGCTGGCAGCAAGCCCCAGTGCGAGGACGCCCGCCAGAATGGAATGAGGTCTGGGGTCGTGTAATTGGGCGGGTTCTTCCTCTTCTGTATTGCTGATGGTGAGGAGGAGATAGAGGGCAATAAAAGAGGTGAGCAGGGAGGAGCCGCCGTAGGAAACGAAGGGCAGGGTCACGCCTGTGAGCGGCAGCAGTCGCACATTGCCGCCGATGATGAGCAGACTTTGTACGCCAAAATAAGCCACAATGCCAACTGCAAGGTAACGGCGGAATCTGTCTGTGGCACGCAGAGAGGTGATCATGCCGCGGCTGAGCATCAGCCAGATGATGGCGATCAGGCTCAAGCTCCCGATCAGACCCGTTTCTTCTGCAATGGCTGAATAGATAAAATCGGAGATGGCAACAGGCACAAGCAGTGGACTGCCGATGCCAAGTCCTCTTCCGATCGTGCCGCCGTTGGCAACCGCGATCAGCGACTGAACGATCTGGTAGGAGTTTCCGCTTGGGTCGACCCACGGGTTGAGCCAGCCGATCACGCGGACGTGGATGACATCAATAAAGAAATAGCCGACGAGGAGGGCGAGGATAAGAAATAGGCTGGTACTGATCAAGATGCGGCGTTTGCCGGTTGCGATAAAGATGATGATCGTAAAGATGCAGACAAAAATGGATGCAGTGCCAAGGTCGCGTTGAACAAGCAGGAGCAGCAACGCCAGCCCCGTAATGACAAGGGTTGGAATCAGCAGGGGAAAGGAAAATAGCTGGATATTGGCTCGGTCTGCAAGGTAGGCGGAAAGATAGATGACCAGCAAAAGTTTGAGCGGTTCAGAGGGTTGAAAATAAAGACCGCAGCACCCCAGCCATAAACGCGGACCGAACCCCAATGGGTTGGTGCCGAATGCCAGCGTGAGGGCGGTGATCAGCAAGCCGCCGCTGAGAATGAGATATTTATAGCGTCGTAGAAATGAGAGACTCGGCTGCAGGCGCAGCGCAAGCATGAAAAGGAGCAGGCTGATGGCAAGCCAAATGACCTGGCGTATGCCAAATGCTTCGTCCAGCCGCCAGATGGTGAGGATGCCCCATCCGCTGAGCAGCATTGCAGCGGGGAAAAGATAAGGGTCGCGTTCTGGCAGGTTTTTTACGATGACACGGTGTGTCAAAAGGGCAAGCACCAACCAGCCGAGAAACCCAGCCCAATGTGAAAGTTTGTAATCCACATCCCATGCTCGTTCGCGTACGGCGGGCGAAAGGGTGAGGATGAGGGCTTGAATAAAAAGAAAGAGCGCCGACCATTGCAGCAGGCGGCTTTGGATGCGGTCATTCATGGAGTAATAGTACTTCATAGTATGGGCAGGACTGCATTTAACGGCAGCGCTGGCGATGCAGCATGGAAAAGGAATTTATTTGTAATATTTTCCGACCAGCAGGTCCAGTTTCTTGCGTGTGTCGGCGGGGACGATATCGGGGCTGGTAATGAGTGCCATGGAAAGCGCGCTGTTACATGTACAGGTTCTTTCTTTCTTCAATCCTTTTACCAGAGTACGAATGGCATCCTGTGCGATGTCGGTGTTCTTGTTGAGGGTTTGAATGACCATCTCCACCGTCACAGGTGATTCGCTGACATGCCAGACGTCATAGTCGGTGACGTGTGCCATTACCCCGTAGCAAATTTCCGCTTCGCGTGCAAGGAATGCCTCGGGCGAGGCGGTCATGCCGATAATGGACATGCCCCATGCGCGATACGTGTGCGACTCGGCTTTGGTGGAAAAGCGTGGTCCTTCAATGGTGATGAAATTCCCGCCGCGGTGCGTGACCGCGCCTGCTTCACGGACTGCGGATTCCAACTGGTCTGACAGATCGCCGCAGAATGGGTCGGCAACGCTGATATGCGCGACCAAACCTTCTCCGAAAAAGGAGCGGGCACGGTCCTTGGTGTAATCGAACAGGTTGTCTGGGATGACGATGTTGCCCGGGGCGTACTCTTCGCGCAGAGAACCGCACGCGCTCACACTGACGATCTGCTCCACGCCCAGTGATTTCAGCGCGTAGATATTTGCACGGTAGGGCACTTCGGTGGGTGTGATGTGATGTCCAATGCCGTGGCGTGCGAGGAAGGCAACCCGCATCCCTTCGAGGGTGCCGATGGTGATGGGCGCGCTTGGTTTTCCAAAAGGTGTATCAATGGAAACTTCTTCCGTGTCGGTCAGTCCCTGCATGTGATACAGACCAGAACCGCCAATGATTGCGAGGGTTGCTTTGCTCATGATCGTTTTCCTAATCGTAGGGTGGGTTCGATGATCACGTTTTCAGATAGCGTGATCGTCATGTGAGTTTCACCGCAGCGGATCTCGTCGCCGGAGGTGATTACAGTGGGCATGGTGATCAGGGCGTCGTTCAAGATCGTCCCGTTGGTAGAGGCGAGATCTTCCAGCCACCATTGTGAATGATGATAGGATAGCTGGGCATGTCTGGCGGAGGCAGTGTCATCCATCAATGGGATATCAGAGCCCGGGTCGCGCCCAAGGATGATCTCCGGTTGTGAAAAATGCTTGAGAATGGGTCTCCCCGCATCTTGTCGGACCAGGATGCTGATACTCGGTACCCGGCGGTTTGCAAGCGAGACGCTTTGACGGTTAACTTCGCGATATAGATAATACAATGCCCACCCTAGAAAGCCAAACAAAACCAACGCCGAGATAATTCTCAGCACTAAAACGATCGAACCGCTCATTTTTTGCGCAGCTTCGCAGTGGAGTGTTCTTTTAAGTGCGCGGTGGGGCGTTCGGCAGCAGCATTGGGAAGCGGCGAGTTGCCCTTCAGGTCTGGGCGCGGCGGCGGGTTATCCTGCCCAAAGATCAGCGCAACCCCGGCCAGGGAGATCACATCTCCCGGATAAAGCACGCTTTGGCTGGTGCGCTGTCCGTTGACAAATGTGCCGCCAGTAGAGTTCAAATCGAACAAAACGAAGCGCCCCTTGATGGAACGGAGTTGCGCATGGTTGCGTGATACGCGTGGGTCGTCGATGACAAGTTGGTTATCCAGTCTTCGCCCAATGTTCACCACAGAAAGATTCAGCGGGAATACCTTTACTCCTTCCACGATCAGGAAGGCGTTTTCAGGCATTTTTTCATTATCTTCCAGGCTGCCGGTTTCCAGGGGGGTTGCGTTTGTCTCTGACATAGAATCGATCCAGTGCGACGCAACGATGTGCGCGTCTGTTGGTGAAATTGTTTCGTCTGATGCAATGGTAATGGTGGGCGCTATTCGAAACCGAAATCCAGCCTCCTGCGCCACCGTTGTGATCGAGTTTAGCAACACAGTAAGAAGTTGCGGGTTCTGCCACTTTTGAGCAGTATCAGGATGCATGACCAGTGTGTACACATCGGGTGAAGCCAAGACACCTTCACTGATCGGGATTGCATTCTGTTGGATCGCCGCTGCAAGTTTTTGGATGATGACATCTTCCACCTTTTTGCCGGGAAGAACACCCAATAAATCCACTTCGATCATTTGTTGCAGCCGTGCTTCGAGTTCGCTCAAATTCATAAAATCGACCTACTATGTCATTATAGGGTGCGGAGAATAAATCCGCAAGTCTTAATCCAATATATTCCATAACGCTTTTTGGCAATTGGGGCAGGTGGTTTGGTTCGGCTTTACAACAAAGCCGCAATTTTTACAGGTATTTGGCTGCACCCTCCCCAGCGGAGCACCGCACGCTACGCAGGAAGGTTCACCGACCGGGTTCGCCACATGGCAATACTCACAGGTGGTGCGTTTCAGGTTCTCAGAAAGTTCAGCAGAAGCTCCCGCTGCGCGTGCTGCCTTCGATAACACCTGCCAGATACGCTCCCGCATTTGAAGGTTTTCAATATCCTGGGCAATATCATCCAACCGCCCGAGCAGGCTGAACGGATTCTTCAAGGCAGAAAGAGCGCTTATCCCAAGGCTGGCGGCAACTCCAAGCCAGGCTTGCTGACCCAACTCCACCATGATGCCCTCATCCAGAGTCTGGATCGTTACCGTCATGGCCGTCTGCCCGCCAGACAGGGCATCCGGGCGGGTACTGACCTGCACAACCATCCTGTCGCTGTGGCCAAGGGTCTGCGCGCGGTAGTTCCCGCGATTGAATTCGCCGAGCAGCGCCTGTGCAATATCCACAGGTTTGATGCGTCCGTGAAAGATTTTTCGCTCCATGAAGTAGATTATAATCGTCTTTACGATTCTCCTTGGAAAATTCTACGAAATGAATAGATTCTGGTTTCATACACTTAAAAATAGTCTGTTGTTTACATTGATTTTGTCTGGGATATTAACCGCTTCTTCTCCGACCTTTGTGCTGGCTCAACAATCGACAGAGACTCCTGTATCTCAAACAGGGATCTTTATTACCGTGTTGTACGATGAGCCGCAGATCAATATCCGCCTTGGGCCAAGTTCCACGATCTATCCGATCGTTGGGACGATGGTGTCCGGGCAAACCGCACCAGCCCTCGGCAGGTCACAGGGAGGCGATTGGATCCAGATCGAATTTCCTTCCGCGCCGAATGGAAAAGCCTGGGTTTATTCTCCGCTTGTGCAATTATCACCCGGCACCTTGCAAATTGTAGAACCGCCCCCCACGCCTGTTCCGCCTGCCACCTCCACAATTGACCCGACTCTGGCGGCGCAATTTATCATTGTCCCCACCGGTACCCGCCCGCCGACGTTTACTCCGCCTCCATCGCTGGTGGTTCCTTCCTACACCCAGCCTGCCACGCTATATGATGACGACGCAGTACCGCTTGCTGCGATTATTGTTTCTTTGGCAGTCTTGGGAATTATCGGGTTCCTGCTTTCGCTCATCCGAAGATAATATCAACATGTCTTCTCGAAAAAAGAAATTTGCTGTTGTTTTATTATTTCTGCTTGTGCTGGCAGGGAGTAGGTTTTATGCGCCAGCACCTTGGGTTGTATCGGCACAGCAGCCAACTGGCTCCATACCGACTGTGACGGGTACTGCAACCGGCATGATCGTGCGGGTGAATTTTGATATAAATACCGTAAATATTTATTCGGGACCAAGTTCCTATTTGTACCCCTCGGTTGGCGTTCTCTTAAAAGGGCAGGAGATTCCTGCGATCGGTGTTTCAGAAGATAGAAATTGGATTCAGGTGTACTACCCCGGTGTGACGGGTTCTGTGGGGTGGGTGTATGGTCCTTATGTGACCATCATTCGCCCGGGTTCGCTGCCGGTTTTGTCTGCTCCTGCAACTCCATCACCGACCTTGAATTCAGTGATCGACCCAACGCTTGCTGCAGCATTCACAACCCC
>Ga0116204_1001500_pt1 | contig 13079 bp, 10 predicted proteins | sample LakKivwa52mmetaG_FD_94481 | JGI IMG/M metagenome (GOLD analysis project Ga0116204, IMG submission 94481) | Anoxic lake water microbial communities from Lake Kivu, Rwanda to study Microbial Dark Matter (Phase II) - Lake Kivu water 52m metaG | ecosystem: Environmental > Aquatic > Freshwater > Lake...
GATAAAAAGTAAGAGGTACAAGAAGAGAAAATGAAGTTATTTGAGACTCATGCTCATTTGGATCTGCCGGATTTTGACGCAGACAGAGAAGTGCTTATCAATAAATGTTTTAGTAGTGGAATTGAGTATATCATAAATATTGGTTTCAATAAGGAGACTTCACTGTCCTCTTGGGAACTGGCAAAGAAGCATTTGCACATCTTTTCCACTGTAGGCTATCATCCACATGATGCGATGGACTTTGATGCGGAGCTGGTCAAGAGGCTGGCACGGGAGAAAAAGGTCTTGGCAATTGGAGAAATCGGTTTGGATTTCTTTCGCAATTTGAGCCCCTTTACGGTTCAAAGGGAAGTTTTTTCCAATCAAGCTCATTTGGCAGTGGAATATGATTTACCCATTGTAGTACACAATCGTGATGCTCATCAGGAGTGTTATCAGATACTCAAAAGAGAGGGAGTAAAACATGCGGTTTTCCACTGTTTTTCCGGTGATATAATTTTTGCCCGACAGGTGTTGGACGAGGGCTGGCACATTTCTTTTACCGGAACAGTTACCTATCCCAATAGCCGGCTAGAGGACGTGGTTCGCTGTGTACCAATGGATCAGTTTATGATCGAAACAGATTGCCCTTACCTGCCTCCTCACCCTCATCGCGGGAAGAGAAATTCACCCCTTTTCTTACATCTTGTAGCTGAAAAGATAGCAGAAATCAAAGGCATTACGCCCAATGAAGTAGCGGAGAAAGCCTTTGAAAATGCCCATAGATTTTTCCGTGTACCACCAGACCCAGTAAAACATCATCACAAAGCAGGACATAAAAAATGAACAAAAAGATTTTTCTGATCATCGCAGCAGCGTGTTTTGCGAGCCTACTCCTGGCTGGCAATTCCGTTTTTTCCTTTTACGGTATGCCCTATCAGTTTTATGGAACGGATACCTATAGCATGGGTATGGGCGATGCCGGCAGTAGCGATGTTTTTCGCTATAATACAGGTTACGCCAATCCTGCCCAACACAGCAGAACCAATCGTAGCTTGTTTTCCACCGGACTTTTGATGGGTTATACAAACTATGTGTCCGAAACCAACGGAAAGCAGAGCTTTCGAGACAACTCTCTTGATTTGCCATACTTTAGCATTAGCATCCCCTACAGGGCACATCGGTTTGGATTTCAATTTAACTCTCTGTCCTCCGGTGTGATGAACAACCAAGTCTCCATCGCCGATACCGACATCATCGAAAAACATGGCATAGACAGGTATATGTATCGAGCAGATCTGATCTATGGCTGGCAATATCGAAATTTGCTCTTGGGAGTAAGTGGAAATTATTACTTTGGGCACGATATTCATCGCTTTGCCCAAGAAGCCGGTTATGGAACTTTTAACACCTTGGAAAAACTATCTCAAACCTACAAGAACCCTTCTGTAACCTTTGGCTCGATCTATGCAAACAATAGCCTTGCCATCGGAGCATATTTTACTAAAGGCGCAGTGCTAAAAGGCGAGCAAATCCGCAGTTCAATTCACGAAACTGAGCCTGCTACCGATTTTGAATATGAGCTACCCCACCACATCAATGCAGCGGTGACGCTATTACCCATCAAAGATTATAAAGTTGCCATCGATGTAGATTTTGAACCATGGAGCAGTGTGCATAGCGCTCTCAACGATAGCTACAAGCTTTCCTTTGGTATCGCCAAAGAACCAAAGAAAGAGGAGTATTCCCATAGCTGGAAAAGCCTGCCTTTCAGGCTGGGGATATCATATCGTTTATTACCCTTCAAGGCTGTAGCCACAGACCCCCAAGACATCCAAGAGCTTAGTGCCTCATGTGGTCTTAGCATTCCTTTACAAAAAGAAGCAAATCGCATCGATCTTGGTTTCCGCTATTCAAAAAGAGGAGATCTGGCAGACAATAAAATGCAAGATACTGCCTACATGCTCATCCTAGGATTTACAGGCTTTGACATCATCACCAAATCTGCTGATAGAACCAGCCCCAGATTTATTCCTGAGGCAGAGGAATTGAGCGAATGACCAAAGAATGGGTAATTCCAGACCAAAACCAAAGCGATTTTGCCTCAAAGATGTTAAAAGGACGGGAACTAGAAACGGAAAGCGGCTATACACAGCTTTCCGATTTACCGGAAGAAAGCCTCTTTGCAAATATTGATGTTGTAACAGACCGAATCCATCAAGCCATGTATAACAATGAACCGCTGGTAATATTTGGGCATGATGATCCAGATGGAGTTACAAGTACCTATATCCTCTACAGATTTCTCAATTCCTGTGGATATCAAAAGCATCACTATTATATCCCCAATCGGCAGATTGAACCGCACGGCATCCAAAAAGGCTTTATTGAACACGTTAAACAAAATGGATATAAACTCGTGATAACCGTGGATAATGGAATCAGCTCCTATGAGGGTGTAGAAGAGCTAAAAGCTATGGGCTGTGATGTGATCATTGTGGATCATCATCTCATCCAACTTGATACACTGCCACAGGCTTTTGCGATCCTCAACCCTCAACTTTCCACATGTCAGTATCCCTTCAAAGCGCTTGCTGGTGTTGGGGTTGTGATGATGCTAATTCGCTATCTTGGCAAGTACTTGGAGCATCCCATTGATCCCTCATACTATTTTTGGACTGCGGTGGGATCATTGGCAGACAAGGTTCCGCTGGTGGGTGTGAACCGAACTCTGCTACGTCATGCAATGGAATCACTTAGCTCTTTCAAAGACAATACCATTGACTTTCTTATGCGAAATCATCCCCGGATCAACAGCAAAATGGATGCATTCAATTTCATCAGCTATACTGCAAAACTGATTGCCAATGGCAGAGAGGCGGATGGACAACATACGGCGATTCGTTTTATGTTGCAGCTTAGCGATGATAAGGTAATGCTCTTTGAAGATTTGGAACGTCAAAAACAGGCATGGGAAGGTGATTTGAACCGTGTCTTCCGTTATGTGGATACGCTTACACAAGATTTTCAAGGCACATCTTTTATCTTTTATGATGATGATGATCTAATCCCTTATAGCCTCCTAGGTACGGCTGCTTCATACGTTGTCAATCAGTTTTGTATACCTGCAATTCTGCTCAAAATGCACAATGGAAAGATCGTCTGTGAAGGCAGATGTTGTGATGGTTTTAATATCGTGAATGCTTTCTCGGCTTGCAAGGAGTTCCTTATTCAATATGGCGGACACCCCAAAGCCGCTGGTTTTATCATGATCCCAGAAAATTATGATGCTTTCATCGAATGCTATAACGACTATCTAAGTACAACCTGGTCAAAAGACTCATTGCACCGTGTGATCGTAGCAGACCTTAGCATGAACCTTGAGGACTTGAGCTATAGCAACTGGGAGCAGTATGAAAGTCTTCTACCTTTTGGTCAAAAGAACCCTGAGCCATTGATCCACATCAGAAAAACTACTCATAGAGATATTGTAAATCACTTTAACTTGGATACGTCAATCAATTCTCTACCAAGAGATAAGGAAATTGAACTATTGATCCATTGGAAATCGCCAAACACTTTGAAAGTGGTCGATTTTCGAGAAGTATAGAGTGCCTATGGAGATAAATGCGCATTATGACATAGTCGTAGTGGGAGCAGGACCGGCAGGTGCCATGGCTGCTACCTATGCCCAGAAATTTGGGGCAAGAGTATTAGTCTTGGAAAGATCAAAATCTGCTCAAATACCTGTTCGCTGTGCTGAAGGAGTTTATCTGAAGAGCCTCGAACGCGAGTTTTGCATACCATCCATAGCCATTGCCTCCAAAATTGACAAGCTAAGGCTTCACTCCAGCCCCACATCTTCGGTGTTGTTTACTAAGCTGGGAAAGGGCTTGATCCTCAACCGGCACATCATGGAAGAATGGCTCATCGCCAAAGCCATGAGAAGGGGAGCACATTTCATCAGAGGAGCAGAAGCTATCGAAATCCTCCACTGCGAAAACGAGATCAGAGGACTCTTAGTACGCAACCATGCGGAAACCTACACAGTCAATTGCAAGGTGATAATCGCAGCAGATGGCATCGAATCTCGGCTTGCTCAAAAAGCTGGTTTAGATAGCCGCTTGAGCACCCATGACATGGAAAGTTCTTATCAGTATCTTGTGGAAATGGACAATGTACCAGCAGATACTTTGCAAATCTTTCATAGCACAGAATTTGCCCCTGGTGGTTATGCTTGGCTATTTCCCAAAGGGACTACAACGGCGAATATCGGTTTGGCAATATGTGCAGACCAAAAGCATGGACTCTGTGCCAGAGACTTTTGCCTTCGTTTTCTAAAGTACCATTTCCCACAAGCGAAAATTATCGCTGAGGTTGGGGGTGGCATTCCCGTTAGTAAAGGTATGAAGGAACTATCCAGAAACGGTTTTATGGTCGCAGGGGATGCTGCTAGGTTGGTAAATCCGCTTACTGGCGGTGGAATTCATTCGGCACTTTATTCTGGAAAGCAGGCAGGTTTGGTAGCCGCTGAAGCTGTTTTTTACAACGATGTATCATCATGTTTTCTAAGCAAATACGATAGACTTGTTAAAGCAAAATACTACAGTGTTCACGAGGTGATGTATAGCCTTGCACAAAGGGCAAAAAAGATGCAGGCAAAACGGGCTGATGAGATCGTTCAGATAATGCTAAAGATACCCCAAAACCAACGTCGGGCATCGCTTTTTTTCCTATATCTGCTAAAGAAAAAACCACTATCTTTCTTTAAGCTACTTTATGGGATGGGAGTAAACTGAGATGTTGAAGCAAACCAAGGAAAGCATCCGCAAATCTATACACCTCAGCTCTTTGATTATCCCCTTTGGCTACAAATACATAATGCACTTTAACCGTAGGATGGCTTTTACTATCCTCCTGGGTGCTTTGGTGCTTGCCTTGATCATCGAATTCTATCGGTTTTGGCAACCCTCTTTTCGCAAGGTTTTTCTGCGTTTGTTTGGTTTGATCTTACGCAGACATGAGAAAAAGGACTTTACAGGAGCAACCTACCTGCTGTTTTCGAGTATGCTCTGCATCGCATTTTTTCCCGCTCAAATCGCCTTCTGTGCCATAGCCTTCCTCGCCATTGGCGATACTTTTGCAGCCATGGTGGGGATCAATTTTGGTAAACGCAAGTTTTTAGGAATGAGTAAATCTTTGGAAGGAAGTCTCGCGTGCTTTGTTTCCACACTGGTCTTTGGCGTGTTTTTTTTGGATCATCCCTTGATTGCCGTGGGCGGGGCTTTTGCTGCCACATTGGCAGAACTGCTTCCCATTCCAGTGGATGATAATGTGAAAATTCCGCTCATTTCGGGCTTTTCAATGGTAGCCCTAAGTATTGTTATCTAAGGAGTTACAGTGCTGTTATCTTTTGTCATTCCGGTACTTAACGAAGCAGAATCAATTCCGCTGCTTATACCGGAGATCATATCTAATGTAAATGGTCACGATTATCAAATCATCATTGTGGATGATGGCAGTACGGATGACAGCTTTACTGTTTTAGCCAGCTTTGCCGCCAAAGATTCAAAGATTCAGGTAATCCGCTTTCGCAGAAACTTTGGCAAAGCCGCTGCCTTGCAAACGGGTTTTCGCTATGCAAAAGGTGATATCATCTTTACCATGGATGCGGATTTACAGGATAATCCGGCAGAGATATCATCCTTTGTGGAAAAGTACCAGCAAGGTTATGACCTCGTCTCCGGGTGGAAAAAGAAACGCTTTGATCCATGGCACAAGACCTTGCCCTCCAAACTGTTTAACTATGTGACAGCAAAGTCTTTCCGGCTAAAGCTAAGAGATTACAATTGTGGCTTCAAAGCATATACTCCCGCTCTTATCAAGGAATTGAATCTTTATGGAGAAATGCATCGCTATATACCTGCGCTTGCTCATTCACTGGGGTATCGTATTGCAGAAATTCCGGTGCAACACCGTGCCCGGCAACATGGCAAGTCAAAGTATGGCATAGAACGCTATCTAAGAGGCTTTTTTGACCTACTGACCGTGAAAATGGTAACTCAGTATAGTAAAAGCCCCCTCTATCTCTTCGGCAGAATTGGTTTAAGTGCCATGACTATGGGCTTTTTAATCACTTTGTATCTCACCTTTCTTAAGGTCTTTTTTCATCAACCACTTTACAATCGCCCCTTGCTATTCTTGGGGATATTATTGATACTTAGTGGATTGCAGTTCTTTTCGATGGGCTTGCTATCAGAACTGATGATCAACCGCACCAGCCAACGTAATCATACCATGATATCCATTAGAGACTATCTAAACGTTGAAAAGAAGGATGAAAGAGATCTTCAAGCTTAGTCCAATAAACAAGTTTTATCTATCGAAGATCATAGGCTGTCCACAGCGTTATATCTTTAGGCTGGGATACCTCCTCATGGTCTTGGGAATTGTGATATCTGTGGGGATTCTCAGTGCTGGCATGAATCTCTTTGAAGGCTATGAGACTACGCTTCGCTCCCTTCTGCTCGATTCCATCGCACATATTAACGTGCAAAGCTCATATATGAGTTATATGAATGAAGATGATACTTTAATTATAAAGCGTTTAATAGCTGACAATAAAGATATTGTATCTAGCTATTGGACTCTCTCCTCGGGTGTGATTGCCATGCATGATGGGCATGTACGTGGTTCTCAATTGAGGGCTTATGAGGAGATAAACGGTGTCTTGCCATACAAAAAATACGTAAGCACTGGCAAATCCACTCCGAGCAATGGTCAAATCATCGTTGGACATTATCTAGCCCGAGATTTGGGCTTAGACATTGGCGATAGCTTAACCGTGATGTATCCTCAGATAAACAGACTATCGGCGATGGGATTGTACCCCAGTAGCAAAGACTTGCAGATTGTTGGATTGTACCGCTCTGGATATTATGAATTGGACAGGAGCTTGATCATTGCGCATAAGAGCGATGCCGATGCTCTGCTTTCAACTGCATCCAAGATAAGCGCTTACGAGATAAAACTCAAACCCCAAAGCTTAGACAAGGCAGATCATTTAGCCAAGTCCCTAGAACAGCAACTAGGTGTAAGATATCTTGCTGTGTCATGGATGCAGTACAATCAAGGCTTGTTGAGTTTGATCACAATGGAAAAGTGGCTGCTCTTCATTGTCTTTAGTTTTTTAGTAATGATTGCGGGTTTGAACGTGATCAGCACCATCAGTACTGTGATGTATGATGCAAACAGTGAGATAGCCTTGCTATTAGCATGCGGAGCAACACACAAGGCAATTGGTAGTTTACTCAATCTACGCATAGCCGTAGTATGCATATTTTCAGTGGTGAGCGGACAGCTTTTGGGTGCCTTGGTTTCTTGGATGGTCGTCAAGCAGAGCTTTTATCACCTCAAAGGAGATGTCTATTTCATTGACCGGCTCACTCTGCACATCTCAATTCAAAACCAGTTCATCATCTTTGCATGCGCTGCTGTCATCGTACTCATGTGTATCAAGTTTCCGCTTTCGCAATTGCGTAAACTAAATGTAATCCAGATACTTAGATATAGGTAAGGGGAGGAGAATTGCTCTGTATAGAAGCAAAGGGACTAAAGAAAGAATATGCCGATGTAGATCAAGTAATCAGAGTTTTAAACGGGATTGATCTCAAAGTGGAAAGCGGAGAAATGATCTGTATCTCAGGTCAATCCGGATGTGGGAAAAGCACACTTTTACACATCTTGGGGCTCTTGGACACACCCGATGAAGGGGAGCTGAAGCTGCTTGACAAAGCCATCCCAAAGTCTGATAAAGAGATGGCTCTTTTTAGAAACCAAGCGATCGGCTTTGTGTTTCAATTTCACCATCTCATCGAGGATCTCACTGCCAGCGAAAACGTTGCCATCCCTGCGATGATAGGAGGAATGAAGCCCAGCAAAGCTCTGTCTTTGGCAACAAAGCTCCTTTCTGAGATCGGGCTGTCCGAAAGGACAAAACACTATCCCAATCAGTTAAGCGGTGGGGAGCAACAACGCGTAGCCCTTGCCAGAGCTTTGGTAAATCAACCCTCCATCGTTTTTGCAGATGAACCCACCGGAAACCTCGATCCAGCTCATGGTCTTGAGGTTTTTAGCTTGATGAAAAGTCTGAACGAACAAAGTGGTCAAACCTTTGTTATCGTTACTCACGATCAGAGGCTTACAAATTTTGCAACAACAAATTACATTTTACAAGACGGTATCTTGATCGCAAGCAACTAATGAAGAAACCACGTCTCTTTTTTATCACCGTTCTTGTCCTGCTCATTATCAATACCGCTTTCTTTATAGCCTGGTATGGATTTGATCTGCAAGGCAGTGTAAAAAGAATGATAGAGAGAGAGTTAAGCAATACTCTTGAAGGTAATTTCTCAATCGGAGAATTCAGCATTGGAGACCGGCAAATCATCGCCTCACGTTTAAGATTTAAGCATAGAAAGGATGAGTATAACTTTGAAGTGGAGCAGTTAAGAATCCGCTACAATCTGTTATTGCTGCTCCTAACAAAGTTTGATTTGGGAAGAGGGATTCTCTCCGTGGAGATTGAGAAACCCATCGCCCAAATCAAATATGAGCCCACCGATGAACCCAGAAGCAGTTCCACCCCTTTTGAAATTCCAGACTTGACAAAATACTTTAAACAGCTACGGGTGAGCAATGGCTCTGCCCTATTACATTTAGGAATCAACACCTCTTCAGATAGCATACAAGTGCTCGTAGTTTCAGAAAGAATAAGTGATCTGAGTCTTACCCTCGATAATGATACCAGCTCCCATGTCAACCTCAGTATGAGAATAGGCAAAAAGGGAACTATCAAAGCCAAAGGTGAGCTCAACATGGGAGCTATCCATAAAGCAGAGCTAGAGTTAGAAGCATACAGCCCAAGCCAGATCGTTCATGACCTCGTAAAGGACTTTCATTGTGAAATCTCTGGACAGGCAAAGCTGCATCAAGAACATAACAAAGCCCCCCTTCAGTTGTCCTATAACACAATTTTGTGGAATACGAGCGGCAATGTTTACGGTCAAACTCTTTTAGTCCCATATCTTAGCGCACGTGGGTCTCTGAAGGAACTCAGCATGGATATCTCAGAATCTTCCATTGGTGCTTCCAGACTCGCTGGTTCCATTTACATAGGCGATCTAGATCAGAAAGCATCCCTCTCCGCACAGGTCAAAATTCCTGCCCTGGATACATCAATCTTTTTCGATTCACTTCGTGGTTTGGTGCGGGGAACTGCTGATATCCAAGGTAGCCTCAAAAAACCCATAGTTTCTCTTAAACTTGCAGCAGATGAGCTACACTACTTGGACTACAAGGTAAGCGATTTATCTGTGAAAGCTGATTATCAAGAGCAGGTAATAGTATTTGACATTCAAAATCTCGAGTACGAGCAACACAAGATTCAAAGTATTGGTAGCTATGATATTGACACTCAGCAGTTAAAAGGAAGCATGAATCTTAGCCCAGTTTTGTCTGCTGCTCCAGTATCAATCCGTAGCGATGTAAAATTTGATGTGACTTTTATAGGAAGCTATCCGATTGCCGATATCGAATTGCAATCTCTTGACGCAGTATATGCTAAGTATCACTCTGGGCTTAGCCGTGGAAAGGTAAAACTTGCTCCGCTCTTTATCGACGGAAGCCTCAAACACTACTTGGCAGATATTGATATTCAAAGTCAAAATGGTTTATCCGTAAACGCCATTGGAGATGTGATCTCGCGTTCTGCTACTGCTAAGGTGCAGTTTGATAAGCTATTGCTCAATAAAGTTGTCAACGACAGCTCGATAAGTCATTACAAGCCATATCTGGATGGCGAATTGGTACTGATTTTGAATGGTAACAATATCAGCGGTGGTATCGAGACCATCCTCAAGACAGATGCCGAAATCAGATTTGCTGGCTCGGTGATAAGCAAGTTTTCCTATGATATAGATCAAAAGAGTGGGACTTTGCTTTTTGAAAGTGCCAATAGTTCTTTCAATGACCAAGAATTTGACATCTCTTTCTTTGCCAATCTACTGGACAGCACCCTAAGTGTCTCCAACCTTAACCTCAATGATAGAATCAATCTATCCGGAAAAATCGATCTTGCCCATCCCGAAACCTTTTGTGCCGATATGGTGATAAAGAATATTAGTACAGACTATCTGCAAGGCTATATTGATTTTACAGGCATTGTTCTCCCCTCTGTGGAACACATCAACATGGAAATCAAGTACAACCTCTGTGATACTCGGGAAATCTATGGCAAGCTGGAATTGAGTGGGATTAATATCGATCCTTTAAAAACGCTCAATTCCACACTACTTCTCGAGGGTACGGAACGCAATTTTGGGATCACAGGTGCCATTTCTGATGGCTATAACACTATGCTCAAAATTGACGGCAAAGCCAATTTGGTACCACAAATTAATGTTGATGTGACAGCCACGACAGATAAACTTGCCATAAGAAACCTCATCAAAGAGCTTCCCATTTTCGCGCATTTAGATTCCAAACTCCAGATAAGCTACAAAGATATATTAGGAGAGCAGGAAGATTTGACCATTTCGGCAATTCTCTCAAGCGAAAATGCTGTTTTCAGGGAGTATGTTATTGATTCGGTCAGAGTTGATATAGTACAAAGACCAAATGTTCTAAAGGTCAATGAAGTTCGGCTTTATGCAAAAAACCTTGCAGAGCTAAATGCAAATGGAGCATTGGATTACAATCTTTTGAGTGGAACATTCTTTGAAGGTGACAGCGAGTTATACCTCAATATGAGCGTCGAGCTCATGAGGTGGTTAACAAACAATATCCCATACTTTGAGAATGCCAAGGGCAGTACAAGCCTAGAATGCACAATCGGCACACAGGAAGACCAGTTCTCTGTAATAAGTGGAAATCTCATGATCAGTAATGGGTTTTTCAAGCTCAAAGATCAGATGGAGAGTATTAGTGACTTCCGTTTACACGGTACTTTTGAAAACAACCGGTTTACGCTTTCTGATGCCCGTTTTGATGTTGGGCAAGGCAAAGTTTTTATCCGCAATTACTTTGATCCCGAACCGAGTGATCACTTCATGGTTGGACCCCTCGATTTGGGTATCTGGCAAGTACGCACCAATAGCAATGGAATTTTGGTCAATGTCCCATACTACTCTCCCCCACGTACTCTCACCAAGGTAATTTTGCAAGGCAGGAATTCCGATTTCATTACGGTTAAGGGGCCCTTTGACGATATGAAGATCCTGGGTGATGCCTATGTATCAAATACCTCAGCAGTTTATCCCAGCAATACAGACAATCTGATGAAGCTCATAAACACCGTTAGAGAATCTGCCACCAGCAGTAGCAACGACGGGGACGAATCTGCACCGCTACCCTTTGTTTTGGATGCTATGATCATAGTCCAAGACAATGCCCGTTATGTCACATACCCGCTAAACATCGAAGTAAACCCAAATAGTTTCTTGCACCTGATCTATGATGGACAAGACTTTTCAGTAAGAGATGCCAGCTTCATCTCCGAGCGGGGGACGATTGACTTTTTAGGCACCTTGTTCAACGTGGACTTTGTCAATGTCAGCATCGTTGAAGCACAAAACATCACCAACATTGATGGCACTTTCTACAAGCGCGCTGCGGATGGAACCATGGTCACACTCAGAGTTAGCACCTCCAGAGATAGCGAAAAACCCTTCCTCAGCAGATTGGAATTTACGCTCAGCAGCGATAATCCCCAAGATAGAACCATTACCCATATCATCTCACGCTTACGTTATAATGAATCAATCGAAGACCTCAATCCTGACCAGCGAAATTCGCTATTACAAGACGAAGCCCTAAACATGATCTCCCAAAATCTCAATACTTCGATCCTTACTCCATTTTTACATCCCTTGGAAAACCGCATCCGCAGAACTTTACGGCTCGATAGTTTTACCATCAGAGCAGGATTTATCCAAAACCTGTTCAATGAATACACAACCGACTCCAGCCAGCTTGCTCAATATACAGATCTCAAACAAATCGACAGCGATCTGATGGAGTTTTCCTCTTCAATTTTACTGAACAACCTATCGGTTTCGATGAGTAAATATCTGGGTCGGAAGATGTTTATTGATTACCAGTTTGAGCTCCAAGAGGCTACTGACCTCTCCAAAAAAACCAAAATCTTGATTTCTCACGATACTTCGCTGCGTATGATGCTTCCCCTTAGGTTTCGTATTGCATACACTCTAAAATATGAGCCTTTAGACGAAAGCCTCTCTCATGAAGTACGTTTACAGAGGTCATTCCGTTTTTAGTATCAATGGTATAGAGCCATGTTAAGCATTACTCCAAGTATTTTCCAACACGCTTTGTCGCACTGCGATATCAATAGGTTTACATCAAATTGGTGCCAAATGGCATAAATTCCTTTGACAAAATGATGCCACTATAAAACAATGAAAAAAAGAGTATAAAACCATGGGAGGAATCATGGCTGAAATAAAAAAAGAAGCCGTAAAGACCCAAAGTTCACCTGAGATACCCAAGACCAAGGAAGCATCTCCAAAGCCCAAAATCGGCTTAGTCGAGATGATCATGATCCTAATGTTGGTTGGGTTGGTCTTTGTTTTTATCTTCCCCTTTCAACAGATGAAGGTGGATAAAGAAAAAGAAGCAATCGCTCAACAACGTTTTGAAGCTGTGTTACCGATTATCGACAAGATCATTGCCGGTGCTGAGGCGTACAAAAAACAAGACGAGTTTGGCGCCTATCCGATTTTAATCGATGAGCTCAATTTGGGTGATATCAGTACCGAGTACTTTAGCTTTGAATATTCTGATCAAGGCCCCACTATTACCGCTGTAAGCAAAGAAGCCTTTGGTAAGAAAGACATCAAGGTAAGCTATAACATGTCCACAAAAAGCTTCAATATCGAAGACCCCAGTCCTCAAAGCATACCCACAGTCAAAGAAGAGTGGCTGCCATAGACTACTGATTCAAAGTAAAGCCTTTTACCCATTCTGGATAGACACCCGTCTTTTTGGAATGGGTTTTCTTTTGCGATTTCATTTTGGTTTCC